>Ga0207903_1000006_pt1 | contig 288259 bp, 260 predicted proteins | sample MalvirmetaMSP131_FD_184234 | JGI IMG/M metagenome (GOLD analysis project Ga0207903, IMG submission 184234) | Marine viral communities from the Deep Pacific Ocean - MSP-131 (SPAdes) | ecosystem: Environmental > Aquatic > Marine > Oceanic | place: Atlantic Ocean | collected 2011-06-25
GTGCGACTCCGGCAGCCACTCCTTGAGCGAAGCGGGAAGCAACAGAAGCTGGTCAGGGGCGTACGGGCGGTAGGTCGTCGGCATGACCTATCGTAGCGTCAGTGCTTTCTGCCGCCCAGGCTCCTAGGCGCCTGGCGATGCCCACCGAATTTGGACCCGACGCGGTGGGCTTTGTCAGCGCGCCGACCCCGTGGCGTGGCGGGTATGAACGATGAACGCCGTGCTTCGCAACGCTGTGACATTCATGATGTCCATTGGCTGTAACACCCCCCCGCCTCAACAGGAGACTGACATGACCATCAGATTGGGCGACATCGCCCCCGACTTTGAAGCCGACACCACCGAAGGCCGCATCAAGTTCCACGACTGGGCCGGGTCCAGTTGGGTGGTGCTGTTCAGCCACCCCAAGAACTACACGCCGGTCTGCACCACCGAGCTGGGCTACACCGCCAAGCTCAAGGATGAGTTTGACCGGCGCAACGTCAAGGCCATCGGCCTGTCGGTGGACAAACTCGAAGACCACCACGGCTGGAGCAAGGACATCGAACAAACCCAGGGTGCGGCGCTCAACTTTCCGCTGATCGCCGACGCCGACAGGACCGTGTCGAATCTCTACGACATGATCCACCCCAACGCCAGCGACACGCTGACGGTGCGCTCGGTGTTCGTCATCGACCCCAACAAGAAGGTGCGCCTGACGCTGACCTACCCCGCCAGCACCGGCCGCAACTTCGACGAAATCCTGCGGGTCATCGACTCGCTGCAGCTCACCGACGGCTACAAGGTGGCCACGCCGGTGAACTGGAAAAAGGGTGAGGACGTGATCATCGTTCCGGCCGTCAGCAATGAAGACGCCAAAAAGTTGTTCCCGGCCGGCTGGAAGGAACTGAAACCGTATCTGCGGCTGGTGCCCGACCCCAAGAAGTAATCACACTCGAAGGTCACACTCAGACGCTAAGCTCATCAGGCCGTCATCACGACGGCCTTTTTTCGGGCCCCCACCGTGACGGCTGTTCCCTTTTCTGATGCGCTGCGCGTTTGGCTGAAGATTGGCCTGATCAGCTTCGGCGGTCCGGCCGGGCAGATCGCCCTGATGCACCGGCTCATCGTTGAAGAGCGCGGCTGGATCAGCGAACAGCGCTTCTTGCACGCGCTCAATTTCTGCATGTTGTTGCCCGGCCCCGAGGCCCAGCAACTGGCCACCTACATCGGCTGGATGCTGCACAAGACCTGGGGCGGCATCGTGGCCGGGGTGCTGTTCATTCTGCCGGGCTTCGTGTTGATGGTGGCCATTGCCTGGGCCTACGTGGCCATGGGCGATCTGGCGTGGATGCAGGGGCTGCTGTTCGGTTTGCAGTGCGCCACCCTCGCCATCGTGGTGCAGGCGGTGCTCAAGGTGGGCCAGAAGGCGCTCAGGCATCCGCTGCTGTGGGGCATCGCCGGGCTGGCGTTCGTGGGCATCTTTGCCTTCGGCGTGCCGTTTCCGCTGATCATCCTGGGCGCTGCCGCGCTGGGATTGATCGGCGCCCGCGTGCTGCCCCAGGTGTTTGCGCGGCCCCTTGATGCCAGTGCCGCGGCCGCGCCCTTGGCGCCGGCCCCCTCGTGGACCCTGCGCGTGCTGCTGTCCGGCGCGGCGCTGTGGGGCCTGCCGGTGCTGGCGCTGGTGCTGACGCTGGGCGTGGGGCATGTGTTCACCGACCAGGCTCTGTTTTTCAGCAAGATGGCGGTGGTCACCTTCGGCGGCGCCTACGCGGTGCTGGCCTATATGACGCAGCAGGCCGTCGAGCGCTACGGCTGGCTGGCGCCGGGCGAAATGGTGCAGGGCCTGGCCCTGGCCGAGACCACGCCCGGCCCGTTGATTCTGGTGCTCACTTACGTCGGATTTCTGGCCGCTTATCGCGCGCCCGGCCTGCTCGACCCCGGCGTTTCGGGGCTGATCGGCGCCACCCTGTCCACCTGGGTGACGTTCGTGCCCTGTTTCCTGTGGATCTTTCTGGGCGCGCCCTACATCGAGCGGCTGCGCGATCACCCCGGCCTGAGCGCCGCGCTCACCGCCATCACCGCCGCCGTGGTGGGGGTGATTCTCAATCTGTCCCTGTGGTTTGCGTTGCATGTGCTGTTTGACGAGGTGCATCGCTGGCAGGGCTACGGCCTGCGCCTGGTGGTGCCAGACCCCGGCAGCCTCGACCTCGCCGCGTTGTTGATCGGCGCGGCCGCCATGCTGGCGCTGATTCGCTACCGGATCGGGCTGATGAAGGTCTTGCTCGCTTGCGGCGTGGCTGGCGTGGTCTTTGCTCTGGCCTAGATTCATGACTCATCAGGTTCAGGGCCTTGGCGCCGGGCGCCGCGTTTGCTGAATCGGCGCGCCGCGCGGTCGGGTTCTTGATCCTCCCTTTGCGCATAGTTCTTGGAGAAAATGCAGATGCTTTCGTCACACAGTCAGGATGTGGTGGCCCATTACACGGTGCGCCACGGCGGCCGCGACGGCCTGTTTGGCGACCAACCCTTCGCGAATTACGGCTACTGGACGCGAGATGACCTTTCGCTGCAGCAGGCCGCCGAGGCGCTGACCGAGCTCGTTGCCACCTCGGCGGGTCTGCGACCGGGCGATGCGGTGCTCGATGTCGGCACCGGCTACGGCGCCGGAGCGGTGGTCTACGCCAGGCGCTGTCGTCCGGCATCGATCGTGGGCATCGACATTACCCCGGTGCGCATCGAAGAGGGCCTGAACTACGTGGCCGGGCACGGCCTGTCCGATGTCATCACGTTGCAGCTCGGCAGCGCCACGGCGCTGGCCTTCGCCGACGCGCGCTTCGACAAGGTTGTTTCTGTGGAGTGCGCGTTTCACTTCGACACGCGGGTGGATTTCCTGCGTGAAGCGGCGCGCGTGCTCAAGCCAGGCGGAACCCTGGCGCTGACCGACATCATTCCGCGCAGCGGCATCGATCCCGCCACCTACATGCGCGGCGAGAAGACCCTGGGCAGCGGCATCTGCCTCGACAACCTCGACAATGCCTACCACGCCGACGTCTACGCGCGGCATCTGCGAGAGGCCGGCTTCGAGGCGGTGCGCATCGAATCGATTGTGGATTGGACGCGCCTGCCGTTCGCGCAGGCGCTGGATGCCATGGGCGCGCGCGACGGCGGCGCACGCGGGGCGGGGTGGCAGCGGACGGCGGCGCGCCTGCGCCAGTTGATCGACCTTGGCGAGGACTACGTGCTGGTCGTGGCGCGCCGCGCGCGCTGACGGCTCGTGCGCCCGCACTGCGGGGGACCTTGGCATCATGTCGCGGGTCGCCGATCCAGGGTTCAGCCCGCGTGCTGCGTGAAAAGGTTAGACCTCTGGCCCCTCCGCCTTTAGCCCCCTAACCATGAACGACGTCAATATCTCGACCGAACTGGATGCCGAAGGCATTCTGCTGGCCCGCATCGACATGCCGAATCGCGCGATGAACGTGTTTTCGCGCGATCTGATGGATGCGCTGGAAGCGCTGATCACCCGCGCACAGGGCGACGAAGCCATCCGCGCCGTGGTGCTGACCTCGGGCAAGCCCTCGTTCCTGGCGGGCGCCGACCTGGCGATGGTGGAAGCCTTCACCGAGCGCGCGGCCAGCACCGGCAGTCCCGAGGAGCTGCACGCATTGCTGGGCCATCTGGGGCGCCTGTTTCGCCGGTTAGAGACCCATCCCACCCCGTTTGTCGCCGCCATCAACGGTCTGGCGCTGGGCGGCGGGCTGGAGCTGTGTCTGGCCTGCCGCGCGCGCATCGTCGCGGATGACCCGGCCATCCAGCTGGGCCTGCCCGAAGTCACGCTGGGCCTGTTGCCCGGCGCCGGCGGCACGCAGCGTCTGCCGCGACTGGTGGGCGCCGAAAAGGGCCTCGACATGCTGCTCACCGGCAACCCGGTGAACCCCGCGGCCGCGCTGGCCCTGGGCCTGGTCGATGAAGTGGTGCCGGCCGACCAGCTCATCGACGCCGCCAAGGCGCGCGCGCCGCAGCAGCCGTGAACAGGCGCCCTGGGACCTTGAAGGCGCCGAGTTCGACAGTGCCCCCTTCGACTTCAGCCACGCCGACGCCGCGCGCGCGGCCATTGCCGATGCGGTGGGGATCAGCGGTTACCAGCTGCATCACTACCCGGCCTACGCCGCCATCATCGATTGCGTGGTCGGCGGCTGGTCGCTGCCCATGACCGAGGCTGGCGAGCACGAGACGCGCATTTTCGTTGACCTGATGCGCGATCCGGTGGCCGGCAACATGGTGCGCAGCCTGTTCCTGAACCGCCAGAAGGCGGCCAAGCTCGGGCTGCTGGCTGACAACAGCCCGCTGGCCGAGGGCGACGACGCCTTCTTGCCGCAACTGCGCGCCGCACAGACCACCGCCCGCGACGCCGGCGCTGACGAAGACACCACGCTGCTGCTGGGCGCCGCAGCGGCACTGGCGAGCTGGCAGGCCGGCAAAGCCGGCAAGGCCGAGCCCGTGGCGCTGGCCGATGTGGCGGCCGTGAACGCCGGCTTGTATCCGTCGTACACCGGCGGCCCCTTCCAATGGCTGCGGCAGACCGGCGCGGCGCGCATCGCCACCCTGGTGGGCGAGGCCGATCCGGCCTTCAAGGCTGCACTTGCGCCGCTGGACCAGGTCGAGGCGTTTCTGCGCGGTGACACCCGCCCATGACGCCCTGATGAGCCCGCCCACCCCAACCACGGCCGCAGCGGTCGTCGCTGCCCTGCAGCCCGGCATGCGGGTGTTTGTCCCTGGCGTGTCGGGCGAGAGCCTGGCGTTTGCCGCAGCGCTGCGCGCCCACCCGGACGCCTGCGCCGGCGTGCAGTTTGTTGGCGTGCATTTTCCGGGCATCAACCACACCGATTACCTGGGGCTGCACCCGGACGCGCGGCAACGAGCCTACTTCATGGCGCCCAGTCTGCGGCCGGGGCTGGTCGACGGTCGCGCCGAGTTGGTGCCGCTGGACTATCCCGGCATCTTTCGCGACCTGAGCGAACAGGACGACATCGACCTGCTCATTGCCCAGGTCACCCCGCCGGACGCGCAGGGGCGGTGCAGCCTGGGGCCCTGCTGCGACTTTCACCCGGCGGTGTGGGCCCGGGCGCGGCGCCGCGTGGCCCATGTCAACCCGAGCCTGCCGCGCACCCGCAGCCGCTTCGAGGTGCGATTCGACGCGTTCAATGCCGTTTTCGAGCACGCCGAGACGCCGCTGGTGTTCGACGGCGGCGCGCCCGACGAGGCGATGCTGCGGCACGGCCGGCGGGTGGCGGCCTTGATTCGCGATGGCGACACCCTGGAATTTGGCGTGGGCAAGCTGCAGGCCGCCATCCTCGCCTCGCTCACCGACCACCGTGATCTGAAGGTGTGGTCGGGCATGGTGTCAGCGCCGGTGCTGGGGCTGCTCGACGCCGGCAGCATGGACCGCCGCGACGGCAGCGTGCAGGTCGGTGCGGCCTTGGGGGACGCGGCGTTTTATGAGCGCGTGGGGCGCGATCCGGCGTTTCTGTTCCGCCCCGTCAGCGACACCCATGACGTGCGCCGCATCGCCGCCATTGATCGCTTCTGCGCCGTCAATTCGGCGGTGGAGGTGGATCTGTTCGGGCAGGTCAATGCCGATTCCATACGCGGCAAACTGGTCGCGGGGGTGGGCGGATTGACCGCCTTTGTGGCCGGCGCGCTGCTGTCGCCGGGCGGACGCGCCATCATCGCCTTGCCGGCGGCCACCGATGACGGGCGTTACTCGCGCATCGTCGCCAAGTTGAGCACCGGCTTCACGGCCCTGCCGCGGCACACCGCTGATTACGTGGTCACCGAGCACGGCGTCGCCGCGCTGCGCGGGCTGTCACTGCAGGCCCGAGCCAGAGCGCTGATCGACATTGCCGCGCCGGCATTTCGCGACAGCCTGGCGCAGCAGTGGGCCGAGATGATCCAGAATCTCTGATTCCGCGTCGCCCGGTCAGCAGCGCACGCCGCTGACCCGGGGCTTCAGGGTGGGACGCCGGCGGGCTCGCCCGCCTGAACCTCGGCGCCGGGCGCCGGCACCGGCGCAGGTTCTGGCGCTGTCGGCAGCGCGTTTCTGAAGGCGATGTAGTCGGCCGCGCTGGTCTTGGGGTCTTCGATCATCGGCAGGTGGCCGATGTTCGACATGATCCGGAGTTCGCTGTTGGGCAGCAGCTTGCTGTAGACCACGCCGCCCGACACATCGGCCACGCGGTCCTGGTTGCCCCAGACGATCAGCGCCGGCACCGGGTTGCCATTGATCTGAGGCTCCATCCAGAAGGCTTCTTCCATCAGCTGGTCGTAGATGCGCATGTGCAGCGGGTGATGCCTGGCCGATCGTTCGGCCAGATAGCGCTTGATGGGGCCGGGAATGAAGGGCGGCTCGTGAAACACCAGGTCAATCACCTGCCCGAAGGCTTCCGGGGTCGCCGACGTGAGTAGGTTGCGGCCGGTTTCGCGATGCACCCGACGCACGTAGCTTTCGTTGGCCGAGACCAGGCCGCTGGGGGCCAGCAGCCACAGGCTGTCGACGCGGTCCGGGTACAGCACGGCGAAGGCCGAGACAATCCATCCGCCCATGTTCGAGCCGCCAAAGTGGGCGCTGTGCAGCTTCAGGGCGTCCATGATCTGCCCGAGACGCTCGGTCTGCTGGCGAATGCCGTAGGCCTCATCGGCCGGCATGCTGGAGGCGCCGAAGCCGGGCAGGTCGATGGCGATGACGCGGTAATGCGGCACCAGGTGCTTGGCGACACGCGTGAAGTGGTCCTTGTCGGCGCCGAAGCCGTGCACCAGCACCAGCGGGGGGCCTTTGCCGCCTTGCAGGGTGGCAATCTCGAAGCCCGGAATCTGCAGGGTCACCGCCTGCAGTTTGGCCGCGCGCCGCTCGGCATTGATCAGCAGGGTGACGATCTGCTCGGGGGCCACCTGAGTCCAGATGATCATGGTGAACAGCAGCACGACGAACAGGCCCAGCGTGCCGAACAGCAGTCGTTTGATCCACATCAGGCGCGCACCGCCGTGGCGTCGGGGCGGTGGCGCATCAGCCCTTCCTGCGCGACGCTGGCCACCAGCGCGCCGTCGCGGCTGTAGATGAGGCCGCGGGTCATGCCGCGCGCGCCTTGCGCCGAGGGGCTGTCCATGTCGTACAGCAGCCAGTCGTCGATGCGCGCGTCACGGTGAAACCACAGCGCATGATCGAGGCTGGCGACCATCATGTCGGGCGAATACCACGAGCGGCCATGCGGCTTGAGCGCAGTGGCGATCAGGTTGAAGTCGCTGGCGTAGGCCAGCAGGCAGCGGTGCAGCCAGGCCGCGTCGGGCAAGGGCGCAACCGCGCGGAACCAGATCTGGTTGTAGGGCGCGGCCTGCTGCTGCGGGATCAGCGGGTTGGCGGACGACACCGGCCGAAACTCGATGGCGAGCGGCTGGGTGAGCACGTCGCGCACCGCCTGCGGCAGTTCGGGCACCGCCGCAAACCATGTTTCTCGCAATTCGTCGATCGGCGTCAGCGATTCGGGCGGCGGCACCTCGGGCATCGGCAGATGGTGTTCAAGGCCGCCTTCGTCGATCTGAAACGAGGCCATCATCGACAGAATGGGGCGCCCGTGCTGGATGGCCTGCACGCGCCGCGCCGAGAAGCTGCTGCCATCTCGCAGGCGGTCCACTTCGTAAACGATGGGCGCGTCCATGTCGCCCGGCAGCAGAAAGTAGGCGTGCAGCGAATGCGGGCGGCGATCTTCGACCGTGCGCGATGCCGCCACCATGGCCTGGCCGATCACCTGGCCGCCGAACACCGAATGCCCGCCGAGATCGCGCGACGTGCCGCGAAACAGGTTGACTTCCAGTGACTCGAGATCAAGCTGCTCGACCAGATCCTGCAGTTTTGGGGTCATGCAACGCTCCACCATTCAGCAAACCGTAATTGTGAGGCATTCCGCCATGTCAGAACCACCGGCAATCGCCTGCCGAACCGGTTGTGCCGCCTGCTGCATTGCGCCGTCCATCACCTCGCCGCTGCCCGGTCTGCCCCACGGCAAGCCGGCCGGCGTGCCCTGCCCGCACCTGAGCCCGACCCTGGCCTGTGCGCTGTGGGGTGATCCACGACGGCCGGCGGTCTGCGCCTCTCTGAGACCCGAGCCGCTGATGTGCGGTAGCTCGCGCGCGCAGGCGCTGGACTACCTGACGACCCTTGAACGATTGACGGCGACCCGTGCCCAACCCTCACCATCCGCCCGAACAGGAAGACCCTCGTGAGCCTGCAGACCCGCAACCCCGCCACCGGCGACGTGCTGGACACCTACCCCGAGCAGACCCCCGCAGAAGTGCATGGCGTGCTGGACCAGGCCGTCGCCGCGCAGCGGCGCTGGCAAGACCTGGGTTTTGCCGAACGCGCGCGCGGCATGCGGGCCGTGGCCGAGGCGCTGGAAGCCCGCGCCGACACCTTCGCCCGACTGATGGCCCTGGAGATGGGCAAGCCGCTGGCACAGGGCGCGTCCGAAGCCCGCAAGTCGGCGAGCGCCTGCCGCTACTACGCCGAGCACGCCGAGGCGTTTCTGGCGGACCAGCCCGTGGCCATCGACAGCGGCAGCGCCGCGATCAGTCACGCGCCCCTGGGCGTGATTCTGGGCGTCATGCCGTGGAATTTTCCGCTGTGGCAGGTGCTGCGGTTTGCGGCCCCGACGCTGATGGCGGGCAATACCGTGCTGATCAAGCACGCGCCCAATGTCACCGGCACCGCCCTGGCATTGGCGCAATTGTTCGATGACGTGGGCCTGGGCGGCGGCGTGTACAGCGCGCTGGTGATCGACCTGGCCCCCACGGCAACGGTGATTGCCGACCCGCGCGTGGCGGCGGTGTCGTTGACCGGCAGCGTGCGCGCCGGCCGGGCGGTGGCGGCGCAGGCCGGGCAGGTGCTGAAAAAGTGTGTGCTGGAACTGGGCGGCTCGGACGCCTACGTGGTGCTCGACGACGCTGACATCGCGCACGCGGCGACCACCTGCGTGCACTTTCGCCTCACCAACGCCGGCCAGAGCTGCATCGCAGCCAAGCGCTGGATCGTCACCCGGGCTGCGCGCCCGGCCTTCGAGGCCGCCGTGCGGGCGCAACTGGCCGCCCAGGTCGTCGGGGATCCCTTCGACAGTACGACCACCGTCGGGCCCATGGCCCGTGAGGACCTGCGGGCGCAGCTGCACGATCAGGTGCAGGCCAGCATGGCGGCCGGCGCGCGCTGCGTGCTCGGCGGGGTGTTGCCGGCAGGCAACGGCACCTACTACCCGGTGACCCTGCTCACCGATCCACCGCCGGGCTGCCCGGCCTATGCCGACGAACTGTTCGGCCCGGTGGCGACCCTGATCGAAGTGCCCGACGCCGAGGCGGCGTTGCAGGTCGCCAACGACACGGTCTACGGCCTGGGCGGCGCGGTGTTCTCAGCCGATGTGAAGGCGGCAGAAGCCTTCGCCCGGCAGATGCACTGCGGCGCGGTGGGCATCAATCGCGCGGTGGCCTCCGACCCGCGGCTGCCGTTCGGAGGCGTGCGTGACAGCGGCTACGGCCGCGAGCTGTCGCGGCACGGGCTGATGGAGTTCGTCAACGTGCGCGCCATCCTGCGGGCGTGATTCAGGCGTTCAGGCGCCGCACGAGCGCGGCCGTGTAGTCGACCGTGCTGGCGCTGCCGCCCAAGTCGCCGGTGCGCACGTGATCGATGTTCAGCGTGTCGCGCAGGGCCTGCCGCAGTTGCTGGGCGCGGTCGTGTTGCCCCACATGGTCGAGCATCATCGCGCCCGCCAGCAGGAGGGCGGTGGGGTTGGCAATGCCCTTGCCGGCGATGTCCGGTGCCGAGCCGTGCACCGCCTCGAAGATGGCCGCGTGCGCGCCGATGTTGCCGCCCGGCGCCATGCCCAGGCCGCCGATGAGGCCGGCAATTTCGTCAGACAAAATATCGCCGAACAGATTGGTGGTGAGCAGCACGTCGAACTGCCAAGGGTTGAGCACCAGCTGCATGGCGCAGTTATCGACAATGCGGTCTTCGATGATCAGTCGGTCGCGGTAGCGTTCGCCGACCTCATACGCGGTTTCCAGAAACAGCCCGGTGAGCTTCTTGAGGATGTTGGCCTTGTGGATGATGGTGACTTTCTTGCGGTCATGACGCACGGCGTAGTCGAAGGCCCATTCCGCGATGCGGCGACAGCCCTCGCGGGTGTTGATGCCGGTGCCCTGCGCCACGGCGCGCGGGTCGTCGCCGATGGGGACGTAATGTTCGTAGCCGACGTAGAAGCCTTCGAGGTTTTCGCGCACCAGCACCAGATCAATGTCGTCAAAACGACCGCCGGGGATCAGGGTTTGGGCCGGGCGCAGATTGGCGTAGAGCTTGAAGGTTTCACGCAGCCTGACATTGACCGAGCGCATGGGGCTGTCGACCGGTGTGGTCAGCGGCCCCTTCAGCGCCAGACCGGTACGTCGAATGCTCTCCAGCGTGCATTCCGGCAGGGGATCGCCGAACTGCTCGGCGGCGCCGAGGCCGGCGGGTTGCTCGTCCCACGCGAAGGGGGTGCCCAGAGCCTCGAAGACGCTGCGGGTGGCCGCAACAATTTCGGGGCCGATGCCGTCGCCGGTGAGCAGCGTGGCGGGAATGGCGGCAGGGGTCATGCGGGGCTCCGTTCGGGATCGGTCGGACCCGAGAGGTTACGCTGCTCACCGCGTTCACGGGACACGAGGTTCGCGATCCTCAGGCCTGCAATCGCCCCCGAAAGCTGTCCAGACTTTGTTCGCTGATGCGCTTGCCCGCACGCTGATGTGTCACCCGCCACTGCAGGCGCAGGCCCACGTCGGGTCGGGTGTCGCTGGTCAGCGTGACCTGCAATGCGTCGCCCTGTTGCAGGGTGATGGCCTCCAGCAAGGGCAGGTAGACCTGATCCCAATGCGTCGGTGCGGCGTCGGGCGCGGTGCTGATGTCGACCCCGGGCGCCAGCGTACAGACCCACCACAGCGCGAGGCCGTGCACGGTGTGCGGCGCAGGCGCGAAGCTGACCTTCTGCTGGCGGCGACTGAGCGGCGGTGGCGACTTGGGCGAGAAGTCGAGGTCATCCCAGCAGGCCCCCGGCGCCGCCAGGTGAGTGGGCGGCACACGCCGGACGTACAGATTGTTGAGGCTGACCACGCGGGCGGCATCCATGTTCAGATCAAAGCCGACGGTGCTCCAGAGGTCGATTTCGCGCTGCAGGGCGGGGTCGCTCACCGGCGCCACGAACTGCTGGAGGCGGCAGGGCATGATGGCGCCACCGGGTTTCAGGTAGCGGCGCGCGTCGACCAGGGTTTCCAGCAGCCCTTCTTCCAGCGCGTAGTTGCCCAGCGTTTCAGAGATCACCAGATCCACCCGGGGCGGGTTGGCGATCTCGCCGGAATGCGCATGGGTGAACTGCAGGCCCGTGATGCCGTTGGCGCGCGCCAGCGTTTGCGCCAGCGCCAGCGCTTCGCTGTACTCGATGAGGTGGCAATGCTTGGCGCCAAGCCGCCGGGCCAGAAACGACAGAAAACCGGTGCCCGCACCCAGGTCGGCCACGGTGGTGACGCCGGGGGTAATGACCTGTTTCAGCGCCGCGTGGAAGGCCTGATTGCGGCCGGCGTCGCCCAGCAGCTTGCGGTGCAGTTCAATTTCGCTCATGTCCGCGATTGTCGGCGATTCGGAGGAAAATACCGACATGTCAGACGTTCAACTTGCCTCTGTCACGCCGCGGGTGTTCGCCGGGCGCGTGCAGCCCATGCCCGGCGATGGCCGGCCCACGGCGATCTTCAAGCAACCGCTGCACGGTGAGATCGAGATCACGCCGCTGGGCATCGTCGGAGACCATCAGGCCGACCTGAAGCATCACGGCGGCCTGGAGAAAGCCGTGCACTTCTACGCGGCGGACCGTTATGCGCTGCTGGCCCAGCGGTTTCCGGACGTGGCGGGCGCCCTGGGCCCCGGGGCCATGGGCGAGAACCTGAGCGCGGCCGGTGTCGACGAAAACGATGTCTGCATCGGCGACGTGTTCGCCTTGGGCCAGGCGCGGCTGCAGATCTGCCAGCCGCGCACCCCCTGCTGGAAGATCGACGCGCGACACGGCATCGACGGCATGGCCGCCTTCATCGAACAGCGCGGCATCGCCGGGTGGTATTACCGGGTGCTGGTGCCCGGTCGCGCCGAGGTGGGCGAGGCCCTGACCCTGATCGCCCGCCCGCCGGGCACGATCAGCGTGGCGGCGTTCTCTGCGCTGCGCGACCAAACCCGGCCCGACCTGGCGTTGCTGCAGCGCCTGGCCGAGATGCCGGCGCTGGCCGCCGACTGGCGGCGGCGCCTGGGCAAGCGCCTGGCGTGGCTGCGCGAGCACGGTCGATGACGCTGCCGGATCTGCCGGTCGGCGAGGTGCTGCCGACCTTGATGGCCACGCTGGCGACTTCGATGTCGGCGGTGCTCTGTGCGCCGCCGGGCTCGGGCAAGACCACGCTGGTGCCGTTGGCCCTGCTGGCCGCGCCGTGGTTGGCGGGCAAGTCGATCATCGTGCTCGAACCCCGCCGCGTGGCGGCGCGCGCGGCCGCGGCGCGCATGGCGCAGTTGTGTGCCGAGGCGGTGGGCGAAACCGTCGGCTATCAGGTGCGGTTTGATCGCAAGGTTGGCCCGCGCACCCGGGTGGAGGTGCTCACCGAGGGGCTGCTGACGCGGCGCCTGCAGGCGGACGCCGAGTTGCCCGGCGTGGGGCTGGTGATCTTCGACGAGTTTCATGAACGCAGTCTCGAAGCCGATCTGGCGCTGGCCCTGACGGTCGATGCGCGCGCCAATCTGCGCCCTGACCTGCGGGTGCTGGTGATGTCGGCCACGCTCAACGCCGAGCGCATCGCTGCCCTGCTGGACGATGCGCCGGTGGTGCGCAGCGACGGCCGCATGTTTCCGGTCGAGGTTGTCTATCGGCCCACCGCCGCCGGCGTGGCCGAGGCGGTTGCCGGGGGCGTGATGGCCGGCCTGGCCGAGGATGAGGGCGACGTGCTGGCGTTCTTGCCCGGCGCGCGCGAGATCCGCGACGCCCAGCAGCTGATCGAATCCCGCACGGCATCGCGCGCCGCGGCGGTGCGCGTCTATCCCCTGTATGGCGCGCTGGAGGCCAGCGCCCAGGATGCGGCCTTGCGGCCCGACCCTGACGGCGCACGCAAGGTGATTCTGGCCACCAACATCGCCCAGACCAGCCTGACGGTGGAAGGCGTGACCACCGTGGTCGATGGGGGCTGGGTGCGCGTGGCCGCGTATGACCTGGCCTCGGGCGCCAACCGCCTGGTCACCCGCCGCATCTCCCGCGCCGCCGCCGAGCAGCGCGCCGGTCGCGCCGGCCGGCTGGGGCCGGGGCGGGTGATTCGGCTCTGGTCCCAGGACCAGCACGGCGGTCTGGCGGCCTTCGATGCGCCCGAAATCCAGCAGGTGGACCTGAGCCGCTTTGCGCTGGAGCTGGCGGTTTGGGGGCTGCGCCCCGGCGATGCGGCGCTGCTCGACGCGCCACCGGCACCGGCATGGTCGGTCGCGCAGGGGCTGTTGCGCGGCATCGCGGCGGTTGATGATCAGGGGCGCGCCACGCCACTCGGCCAAGCCCTGCTGAACGTGCCCGCCGCGCCCCGGCAGGCGGCACTGCTGCATCGCGCGCAGCGGCAGGGGCTGGGCGAGCTTGCCGTGTGGCTGGTGGCGGTGTTGGATGAGGGCGAGGTCGGTCACGATCTTGGCGAGGCGGTGCGCCGTTTCATGCAGGGCCGCGCGCCCGCACCGGCCCAGCGGCGGGTGCGTGACACGGTGCGGCAGTTGGCCCAGCGCCTGAAGGTGACGCCCGCCACGCAGGCCGACGAGCGCGATCTGGCGCGGCTGGTGGCCTTTGCCTATCCCGAACGCATCGCGCAGCGGCGCGGCGACACCGTTGGCGTGTTTCTGTGCGCCGATGGCCGCGAACTGCGCGTGCACGGCGCCTCGCCTCTGGCCCAGTCGCCGTGGTTGGCGGTTGCGCACTGGGACCCCGGCCCGCCCCGCACATTGCGCAGCGGACTGGTCATGGACGAGGCCACGCTGCGCGCCGACTTTGCCGATCAGCTGGTGGTGGACGACGCGGTGGGCTGGGATGCCCGCGCCGAAGCGGTCCGCACCGACACCCAGACCCGGCTTGGTGCGCTGATCATCGATCAGCGGCCGGGCCGGCCTGCGGCAGATCGCATCGTCGATGGCGTGCTCGACGGCCTGGGCCAGCTGGGGCTTGAGGTCTTGCCATGGACGCCGGCCTTGCGTCAGTGGCAGGCGCGGGTGCAATGCCTGCGGCAATGGCAGCCCGATGCCAGCTGGCCCGACGTGGGAGACGACGCGCTGCTGGTGACGCGAGCGCACTGGCTGCGGCCGTTTCTGGCGGGCGTCAGCCGGCGCAGCCAGTTTGACCGCATCCCGCTTGCCGACGCGCTGCAGGGCCTGCTCGACCACCCCGCCCAACAGGCGCTGCAACGCCTGGCACCCACGCACCTGACCGTGCCCAGCGGCCACGCCCATCGCCTGCACTACGCCGAGGGTGCGCTGCCGCTGCTGGAGGTGAAACTGCAGGAGATGTTCGGCGCGCAAGAAACCCCGACCGTCTGCAACGGCCGCGTGCCGGTGGTGCTGCATCTGCTGTCGCCGGCGCGGCGTCCGGTCGCGGTCACGCAAGACATCAAGGGCTTCTGGCAGGGGGGCTACATCGACGTGCGCAAAGACCTGCGGGGGCGGTATCCCAGACACCCCTGGCCGGTCGATCCGACGGTCGCCAGCGCCACGGCCAGAGCCAAGCCGAGAGGCACCTGAGCAATGACGTATTGACTCCGATGGAGTCACCATGAACAATAGCGGGCTTCGCCGATCGTTCAGCGGTCGTCGAGGGCGGATGGAGGGATACTCAAGCGGCCAACGAGGGCAGACTGTAAATCTGCTGACTAACGTCTACGTAGGTTCGAATCCTACTCCCTCCACCACACAGGATTTTCGCGGTACACCAGTCTGGTTCAGCGAGCGCGGCGGGAGTAGTTCAATGGTAGAACTTCAGCCTTCCAAGCTGATAGCGCGGGTTCGATTCCCGTCTCCCGCTCCAGATGGTGATGGTTGGCTGCATCGTTGTGACACCAATGCCCACATAGCTCTAGTGGTAGAGCGCACCCTTGGTAAGGGTGAGGTCATCAGTTCGAATCTGATTGTGGGCACCAAATTCGCAGGTCAGTGGTAACGGTTGGCACAATCAGAGTCGAACTGATGACCTCCAGAACGAGGGATTCATCGCTTTTGATGTTTGGCCGAAGGCCAAACATTGGTTCGAATCTGATTGTGGGCACCAAATTCGCAGGTCAGTGGTAACGGTTGGCACAATCTGAAGGCGAACTGATGACCTCCAGAACGAGGGATTCATCGCTTTTGATGTTTGGCCGAAGGCCAAACATTGGTTCGAATCTGATTGTCGGCACCAAATTCGCAGTTCAGTGGTAACGGTTGGCACAATCTGAGGGCGAACTGATGACCTCCAGAACGAGGGATTCATCGCTTTTGATGTTTGGCCGAAGGCCAAACATGGGTTCGAATCTGATTGTGGGCGCGCAATTCGCAGGTCAGTGGTGCTCCTTCTGGTTTTTGGGCACTAAGGTTTTGATATTGGGTTGATGTGGTCCAAGCCGAGCGAGCCCTGCTCGCTTTTCGTGTTTTTTCAGTCCCGCGTGCGCGGGCATACCTCTAAAGAAGAGTACAGATGGCAAAGGAAAAGTTTGAGCGTACGAAGCCGCACGTGAACGTTGGAACGATTGGTCACGTTGACCATGGCAAGACCACCACCACGGCGGCGCTGACCAAGATCAGTGCTGACAAGTACGGCAACACCAAATACGTTGCATATGACGAAGTGGCCAAGGCCTCTGAATCACAGGGTCGTCGCGACTCCACCAAGATTCTGACCATTGCCACCAGCCACGTGGAATACGAGACCGACAACCGTCACTACGCCCACGTTGACTGCCCTGGCCACGCCGACTACGTCAAGAACATGATCACCGGAGCCGCCCAGATGGACGGCGCCATCCTCGTCGTGTCCGCCACTGACGGCCCCATGCCGCAGACCCGCGAACACGTGCTGCTGGCCAAACAGGTCAACGTTCCCAAGATCGTTGTCTGGCTCAACAAGTGCGACCTCATCGACGACGTCGAACTGCTTGAACTCGTCGAGATGGAAGTGCGTGAACTGCTCGGCAAATACGGCTTTGATGCCGACAACACCCCCGTCATCCAGGGCTCGGCCACCAAAGCCATCTCTGGAGACCCCGAGTGGATCGGCAAGCTCGAAAACCTCTACAACGCCCTCGACACCTGGATCCCCGAACCCGAGCGCGAAGTCGACAAACCCTTCCTCCTCCCCGTTGAAGACGTCTTCTCCATCTCCGGCCGCGGCACCGTCGCCACCGGCCGTATCGAGCGTGGCGTCGTCAAAGTGGGCGAAGAAGTCGAAATCGTCGGCATTCGCGACACCGCCAAGACCATCGTCACCGGCGTAGAAATGTTCCGCAAACTGCTCGACCAGGGCCAGGCAGGCGACAACGTCGGCCTGCTGCTGCGCGGCACCAAGAAAGAAGACATCGAACGCGGCCAGGTGCTCTGCAAGCCCGGCAGCATCAAGCCGCACGACCAGTTCGAAGGCGAGGTTTACATCCTCACCAAAGAAGAAGGCGGCCGTCACACCCCGTTCTTCAAGGGCTACCGCCCCCAGTTCTACTTCCGCACCACCGACGTTACCGGCGCCTGCGAAATTGAACAGGAAATGGTCATGCCCGGCGACAACATCCAGATGAAGGTTGAACTGATCAACCCGATCGCCATGGAAGAAGGCGTTCGTTTCGCCATCCGCGAAGGTGGCCGCACCGTCGGCGCCGGCGTGGTGACGAAAATCGTCAAGTAACGTCCGGTTGACTTCAGGGGCGCGGAGCCATAAACTCCGCGCCCCTTTTGCATTTGCAAAGCGGCGCGCGGCAGTTTGAGCGCGGGAAATTAGGGCAGTAGCTCAACTGGTAGAGCGGCGGTCTCCAAAACCGCAGGTTGGGGGTTCGAAACCCTCCTGCCCTGCCAACCCGACCCGGTTGGCCATCGAAAAAATTAGGCGATATGGATTCCCATAACAACGAGCAAACGGCCGGTTCTGCGCGCGACACGGCGATCATCATTGCAGCGGTCGCGGTTCTGATTGGCGGGCTGGCCGCTTTTTACACGGTGGCGGCAACGCAGCCGGCGGTGGTCAAGGCGATCCTTATTCTGGTGTCCGTGGGCGCAGCCCTGGGCCTGCTTTACCTCACCGCCATGGGCCGTTCGCTGTGGGGCTACGTCACCGGCGCGCGGGTTGAATTGCGCAAGGTCGTATGGCCAACCCGGCAAGAGGCCGTGCAGGCCACGCTGATGATCGCGGTGGTGGTTCTGATCATGTCCCTGCTGCTGTGGGGGCTTGATTCACTTTTGTTCTGGGCCGTCGGTCTGCTGACCGGCCGCGGAGGTTAACGCATGACCATGCGCTGGTATGTGGTGCAGGCGTACTCGCAATACGAGAACAGCGTGATGAAGGCACTGCGCGAGCGGATTGCGCGCAACAGCCTCGAAGACTTGTTCGGCGACATTCTGGTGCCGACCGAAGAGGTCATGGAGATCAAGGACGGCGTCAAGCGGATGACCGAGCGGAAGTTCTTCCCCGGTTACGTGCTGGTGCAGATGGACATGAATGAGGAAAGCTGGCACCTCGTCAAGTCCACGCCCAAGGTGCTCGGGTTTATCGGCGGAACGCCGGACAAGCCGCAGCCCATCTCTGACCAGGAGGCCGCAAAGATCCTCAATCGTGTCACCGAATCGGTCGAGAAGCCGCGTCCGAAGACGCTGTTTGATCCCGGTGAGTCGGTGCGCGTCAAGGAAGGCCCGTTCGCCGATTTCAGCGGCGTGGTCGAAGAGGTCAATTACGAAAAATCGCGCCTGCGGGTGGCGGTGCTCATTTTTGGTCGTTCAACGCCCGTCGAGCTGGAGTTCTCCCAGGTCGAGAAGGGCTGAGGCGACGCGCGCGGCCGCATGCCCCGCGGGCATGTGCGGCTTCAGCGAATGCCCGGGTCGGGCGGACGTCGAGATGACGCCGCGCCAGGAATGGCAGAGATGAAGTTTTCGCGGTAACCCGGTCGCCCAAAGCGGTCGGTTCAACACAACCGGGGAGCCGCAAGGCGTTCGCACCCACTCAGGAGTCGTCATGGCAAAGAAAGTATCGGCCTACATCAAGCTGCAGATTCCTGCAGGCAAGGCCAACCCGGCACCGCCGGTCGGTCCCGCGCTCGGTCAGAACGGCGTGAACATCATGGAGTTCTGCAAGCAGTTCAACGCGGCCACGCAGAAGCTGGAGCCGGGCCTGCCGACGCCGGTGGTGATCACCGTTTATTCGGACCGCTCGTTCACCTTCATCACCAAGACGCCGCCGGCGTCAACCCTGATCAAGAAGGCAGCGGGGCTCACCTCGGGCAGCTCCAACCCCAACACCAAGAAGGTCGGCACGATCACCCAGGCGCAGGTTGAAGAAATCGCCAAGCAGAAAATGCCGGATCTCAATGCAGGTTCGCTGGAAACGGCGTGCCTGATGATCGCGGGCTCCGCCCGTTCCATGGGCGTCGAGGTCGAGGGCTAAGTCATGGCAAAAATCAGCAAACGTCAGAAAGCGCTGGCCGGCAAGATCGACGCCGCCAAGGTCTATTCCCTGGATGAAGCGGTGACCCTGCTCAAGGACGTCGCCACCGCCAAGTTCACCGAATCGGTCGACATGTCGGTCAACCTCGGCATCGATGCGCGCAAGTCAGACCAGAACGTTCGCGGCTCCACCGTGTTGCCGCACGGCAACGGCAAGACCGTTCGCGTCGCGGTGTTCACCCAGGGGGCAAAGGCCGAAGAAGCCAGGGCTGCCGGTGCGGACGAAGTCGGCATGGAAGACCTGGCGCAGAAGATGAAGGACGGCGACCTTAACTTCGGCGTCGTCATTGCCTCGCCCGACGCCATGCGTGTGGTCGGCGGCCTGGGCCAGGTGCTCGGCCCCCGTGGCCTGATGCCCAACCCCAAGACCGGCACCGTCACGCCGGACGTGGTCACCGCGGTGAAGAACGCCAAGTCGGGTCAGGCGCGCTTCCGCACCGACAAGGCCGGCATCATCCATTGCGCGATTGGCTCGGCCGCCTTCGACAAGGACAAGATCGTCGAAAACCTGGCCGCCGTGGTGCGTGACTTGCGCAAAGCCAAGCCGGCCACGTCGAAAGGCGTGTACATCAAGAAGGTCACCCTGTCGACCACGATGGGCCCCGGCATTCGCGTCGACGTGTCGTCGCTGCCGGAATGATTCAAGGGCGCGGGCCCGCAAGGTCCGCGCCGACCGTACTTTGTAGTGCGACGCAGGTCGCACCGTCAAAGACCGCCAGTGGTGTGGTTGCGCACACCTTAAAGATCGCCTGATCGCTCGCGCAGATGGAATGTCGGTGGCCGTCAAGCGCGCCGACATTTGTTTGGGATCGCAGGTTTGCGGCACTGGAATCTGTGGTTCTTTTTGCTCCAGGAGATGATTGGAATGGCACTCAGACTGCATGACAAGAAAGCCCTGGTTGCGGAAGTCAATGAAATTGCCCAGAAGGCCCTGTCCGCGATTGCAGCGGAATACCGGGGACTGACGGCGGTCAAGTTCGATGCGCTGCGTGCCAAGGCACGCGAACAGAACATCTACTTGCACGTGGTCAAAAACTCACTGGCCCAGCGCGCGGTTGCCGGCACCGAATTCGAGTGCCTGACGCCCAAGCTGGTCGGTCCTCTGGTGCTCGGGTTCTCGTTGGATGATCCGGGTGCCGTGGGTCGTGTGATCAAAGACTTCGCCAAAGACAACGACAAGCTCGTGGTCAAGGCCATTGCGGTAGGCGGCACCCTTTACGGTGCTGAAGACCTCGATCGCCTGGCCACCTTGCCGACCAAGGAACAGGCCATTGCCCAGCTGCTCGGGATGCTCAATGCGCCCATCAGCACCTTTGTTCGCACGCTTGCCGAGCCCGCTGCCAAGGTCACCCGCGCCGTCAAGGCCGTGGCCGACGCGCGCAGCTAAGCCGTCTTTTGCATCCGCATACCGCGTATTTCGCACTACACCTGTAATTTGGAGTTTTAAACATGGCAACGAAAGAAGAGATTCTCGACGCGATCGGCAACATGTCCGTGCTGGACGTGGTTGACCTCGTCAAGATGATGGAAGACAAGTTTGGCGTGTCGGCTGCTGCCCCGGTGGCCGCTGCTGCAGGCCCGGCCGCCGCTGCTGCGGTGGTTGAAGAACAGACCGAGTTCAACGTCATTCTGGCCGGGATCGACCCCGCCAAGAAGGTGTCGGTGATCAAGGTTGTGCGTGAAATCACCGGTCTTGGCCTGAAAGAAGCCAAGGATCTGGTCGAAGGCGCGCCGCAGACTGTCAAGGAAGGCGCCGACAAGGCGGCTGCCGAAGAGATGAAGAAGAAGATTGAAGAAGCTGGCGGCAAGGTCGAGCTGAAGTAAGCGCGATTTTGAGCCTCGTCACTGGCTTTTAGTGGTTCGCAGGCTGGGGGCATCAAGCCCCCGGCCTGTTGCTGTTGCGCGAACCCAAACCTTTGGACAGGGACCAAAGGTTTGGGTTTGAGACGTGATCTGCGCCGACAGGCGCGACTGATTTAAGAGGGTTCCGATGGCCTACTCGTTGACCGAGAAAAAGCGCATCCGCAAGGATTTCAGCAAGCTGACCGAGACGCTGGAGATTCCTTTCCTGCTCGCCACGCAGATTGATTCGTATCGGAAGTACCTGCAAGCCGATACCCCGCCCTCCAAGCGCAAGGACAGCGGGCTGCAGGCATCATTCAAATCGGTCTTTCCGATGGTGTCGTACAACAACGCCGCGGCGTTGGAGTTCGTCAAATATCGTCTGGACGAGCCGATCTTCGAAGAAAAGGAATGCCGCGTGCGCGGCATGACCTACGCCGCGCCGTTGAAGGTGACCGTGCGCCTGGTGATCTTCGATCGCGAGTCCAAGGAAAAACGCATCAAGGACGTGCGCGAACAGGAGGTCTACCTCGGCGAAATGCCGTTGATGACCGATCACGGCACGTTTATTACCAACGGCACCGAGCGCGTCATCGTCAGCCAGCTGCACCGCTCACCGGGTGTGTTCTTCGACCACGACAAGGGCAAGACGCACAGCTCCGGCAAGCTGCTGTACTCGGCGCGCATCATTCCGTATCGCGGCTCCTGGCTCGACTTCGAGTTCGATCCCAAGGACAACGTCTTCGCCCGTATCGACCGCCGCCGCAAGCTGCCGGTCACCATCGTGCTGCGCGCGCTGGGCTACAACAATGAAGAAATGCTGGCCATGTTCCATGAAGAGAGCGTGTTCCAGCTGCAGAACGACGGCGCCACCTTCGACTTCGTGCCCGAGCGCCTCAAGGGCGAAAAAGCGCAGTTCGACATCACCCACGACGGCAAGATTCTGGTTGACCAGGGCAAGCTGATCACCGCACGTCACATCAAGCTCATCGAACAGGCCGGCCTCAAGGCGCTCGACGTGCCCGACGCCTACCTGCTGGGCCGCATCGTCGCCCGCAATCTGGTCGACGCCGACAGCGGCGAGATCATTGCCGCCGCCAACGCCGAGCTCAACGAAGAGCTGCTGGCCAAGCTGCGCGCGGCCGGCATCACCGAGCTGCCGGTGCTCTACGTCAACGACGTGGACAAGGGCCCGTACATCAGCACCACGCTGAACATCGACCCGACCCGGACCAAGCTCGAAGCGCTGGTCGAGATCTATCGGATGATGCGCCCCGGCGAGCCGCCCACCAAGGACGCCGCCGAAACGCTGTTCAACACCCTGTTCGCCAGCCCCGACAAGTACGACCTGTCGGCCGTGGGCCGCATGAAATTCAACCGCCGCCTGCGCCGTGAAGACGTGGAAGGCCCGTCGGTGGTGTACGACGGCAAGCTGTTCAGCCAGTTCAGTGACGACTTCAGCAAAAAGCTGTTCGCCACCTACGGGCCGGACCATTCCGACATCGTCGAAGTGATTCGCGAAATCATCGCCATCCGTAACGGCGAGCAGCAGACCGACGACATCGACCACCTCGGCAACCGCCGCATCCGTGCGGTCGGTGAGATGACCGAAAACGTGTTCCGCACCGGCCTGGTGCGCGTCGAGCGCGCCGTGCGTGAACGTCTGGCGCTGGCCGAAGCCGACAACCTGTTTCCGCAGGACCTGATCAACGCCAAGCCGGTGGCCGCCGCGATCAAGGAATTCTTCGGCTCCAGCCAGTTGTCGCAGTTCATGGACCAGAACAACCCGCTCTCCGAGATCACCCACAAGCGCCGCGTGTCGGCCCTTGGGCCGGGCGGTCTGACCCGTGAGCGTGCCGGCTTCGAAGTGCGCGACGTGCACCCCACGCACTACGGCCGCGTCTGCCCGATTGAAACGCCGGAAGGCCCGAACATCGGCCTGATCAACTCGCTGGCCTGCTATGCGCGCACCAACGATTACGGCTTTCTTGAGACCGCGTATCGCAAGGTCGTCGATGGCAAGGTCACCGAGGAAGTGGAATACCTGTCGGCGATTGAAGAAGGCCGTTATGTGATCGCCCAGGCCAACTCCGAGCTCAACGACCAGAAGCAATTCGTCGCCGAGCTGGTGGCCGTGCGTTTCCAGAACGAGTTCACCATGATGTCGCCCGACAAGGTCCAGTACATGGACGTGTCGCCGCGCCAGATCGTGTCCGTGGCGGCGGCGCTGATTCCGTTCCTCGAGCACGATGACGCCAACCGCGCACTCATGGGCTCGAACATGCAGCGTCAGGCGGTGCCGACGCTGAAAACCGAAAAGCCGCTGATCGGCACCGGGATGGAAAAGCGCGTCGCGGTCGACTCCGGCAACGCCCTCACCGCCAAGCGCGGCGGCGTGGTCGACAAGGTCGATGCCTCGCGCATCGTGATTCGCGTGCACGATGAAGAAACCGTCGCCGGCGAAGCGGGCGTGGACATCTACGGCCTGGTCAAATACACCCGGTCCAACCAGAACACCTGCATCAACCAGAAGCCGGTCGTGAAGCCGGGTGACGTGGTCGCGCGGGGTGACGTGGTGGCCGACGGCCCGTCCACCGACCTCGGCGAGCTGGCGCTGGGGCAGAACATGCTCATCGCCTTCATGCCGTGGAACGGCTACAACTTCGAAGACTCCATCCTCATCTCCGAGCGGGTGGTCGAAGAAGACCGCCTGACCACGATCCATATCGAGGAAATGACCTGCGTTGCCCGCGAAACCAAGCTGGGTACCGAAGAAATCACCGCCGACATTCCGAACGTCAACGAGAGCGCGCTGCGCAAGCTCGACGAGTCGGGCATCGTCTACATCGGTGCCGAGGTCAAGGCGGGCGACATCCTCTGCGGCAAGGTCACGCCCAAGGGCGAAACCCAGCTGACCCCCGAAGAAAAGCTGCTGCGTGCCATCTTCGGCGAGAAGGCCAGCGACGTGAAAGACACCTCGCTGCGCGTGCCGGCCGGCATGGACGGCACCGTGATCGACGTGCGCGTGTTCACCCGTGACGGCGTGGCCAAGGATGCGCGTGCGCTGTCCATCGAAGAGGCCGAGCTGGCCGAAGTGCGCAAGGACTTGAACGACCAGCAGCGCATCTTCGAAGACGACATCTACGACCGTCTGGCCAAGCTGCTCGAAGGTCAGGTGGCCGATGGTGGCCCCAACAAGCTCAAGAAAGGCGCCACGGTCGAGGCCGATTACCTCGCCAGTGTCGAGCGTGACAAGTGGTTCGAAATTCGTCTGCGCGACGAGTCGGCCCAGGGTCAGCTCGAAGCGGCCGCCAAGCAGCTCAAGGACCAGCGCACCTTCTTCGACAAGCGCTACGACGACAAGAAACGCAAGATCACCGCCGGCGACGAACTGTCTCCGGGCGTGCTGAAGATGGTCAAGGTGTATCTGGCGGTGCGGCGCCGTATTCAGCCGGGCGACAAGATGGCCGGCCGTCACGGCAACAAGGGCGTGATCTCGCAGATCGTGCCGGTGGAAGACATGCCGCACATGGCCGACGGAACGCCGGTCGACATCGTGCTGAATCCGCTGGGCGTGCCCTCGCGCATGAACATCGGTCAGCTGCTGGAAGTGCACCTGGGCTTTGCCGCCAAGGGGCTGGGTCGCAAGATCGAGGGCATGCTGCAGTCGCAGCGCGCCGTGGCCGAAATTCGCACCTTCCTCGAAAAGGTCTACAACTCCGGCCGCGGGCTGCGCGAGGTCAAACTCGACAGCTTCAGTGACGCCGAAGTGCTGACCCTGGCCGGCAACCTCATCGACGGCGTGCCCATGGCCACGCCGGTGTTCGACGGCGCCGACGAGGCCGAAATCCGCGAGCTGCTGGAACTGGCCGACCTGCCGGTCAGCGGCCAGGTGGATCTGGTGGACGGCCGCACCGGCGAGAACTTCTCGCGCCAGGTCACGGTCGGCTACATGTACATGCTCAAGCTCAACCACCTCGTCGACGACAAGATGCACGCGCGATCCACCGGCCCGTATTCGCTGGTCACCCAGCAGCCGCTGGGCGGCAAGGCGCAGTTTGGCGGCCAGCGCTTCGGCGAGATGGAGGTCTGGGCACTGGAAGCCTACGGCGCGGCGTACACCCTGCAGGAAATGTTGACGGTGAAGTCCGACGACACCACCGGCCGCACCCGCATGTACAAGTCCATCGTCGATGGCGACCACCGCATGCACGCCGGCATGCCAGAGTCGTTCAACGTGCTGGTGAAGGAAATCCGCTCGATCGGGCTCAATATCGAACTGGAGCAGAACTCGTGACGTGACGGCCCTGCCGCCTCACGCCTCACTCCTCACTCCTCACGAGACACATCATGAAAGAACTGTTCAACCTACTGCGCGGCCCGGCTGATGAAGTCGAGGATTTCGACGCCATCAAGATCGGCCTGTCGTCGCCCGAAACCATCCGCTCGTGGTCGTTCGGCGAAGTCAAGAAGCCGGAAACGATCAACTACCGCACCTTCAAGCCCGAGCGTGACGGCCTGTTCTGCGCCAAGATTTTTGGTCCCATCAAGGACTATGAATGCCTGTGCGGCAAGTACAAGCGCCTCAAGCACCGCGGTGTGGTCTGCGAGAAATGCGGCGTTGAAGTCACGGTGGCCAAGGTGCGCCGCGAGCGCATGGGGCACATCGATCTGGCCTGTCCGGTCGCCCATATCTGGTTCCTGAAGTCACTGCCGTCCCGCATCGGCCTGCTGCTGGACATGCCGCTGCGCGCCATCGAGCGGGTGCTGTATTTCGAAGCCCACGTGGTGGTCGATCCCGGCATGACGCCGCTGGAGCGCGGCCAGTTGATGACCGAAGAGGACTACCTCAACGCCGTCGAACAGTACGGTGACGAGTTTGACGCCCGCATGGGTGCCGAAGCGGTACTCGACCTGCTCAAGGGCATCGACCTCGTCGCCGAGACCACGCGCATGCGTGAAGATCTGGCCGCCACCGGCTCGGAAACCAAGATCAAGAAGATCGGCAAGCGCCTGAAATTGATCGAGTACTTCCAGAATTCGACCAACAAGCCGGAATGGATGGTCATGACCGTGCTGCCGGTGCTGCCGCCCGACCTGCGACCGTTGGTGCCGCTGGACGGTGGCCGCTTCGCCACCTCCGATCTGAACGATCTGTACCGCCGCGTCATCAACCGCAACAACCGTCTCCGGCGCCTGTTGGAACTCACTGCACCCGACATCATCGTGCGCAACGAAAAGCGCATGCTGCAGGAATCGGTGGATGCGCTGATCGACAACGGCCGCCGTGGTCGCGCCATCACCGGCACCAACAAGCGCCCGCTCAAGTCACTGTCCGACATGATCAAGGGCAAGCAGGGCCGCTTCCGCCAGAACCTGCTCGGCAAGCGCGTCGACTACTCAGGCCGTTCGGTCATCGTGGTCGGCCCGACGCTGAAGCTGCACCAGTGCGGCCTGCCCAAGAAAATGGCCTTGGAACTGTTCAAGCCCTTCGTGTTCAGCCTGCTGCAGCGTAAGGGTCTGGCCACCACCATCAAGATGGCCAAGAAGATGGTGGAGCGCGAAGAAGCCGAAGTCTGGGATTGCCTGGAAGAGTGCATCAAGGAACACCCGGTGATGCTCAACCGCGCGCCGACCCTGCACCGCCTCGGCATTCAGGCCTTCGAGCCGCTGCTGATTGAAGGCAAGGCCATCAACCTGCACCCGCTCGTCTGCACGGCCTTCAACGCCGACTTCGACGGTGACCAGATGGCCGTGCACGTGCCGCTGAGCCTTGAAGCGCAGCTTGAAGCCCGCGTGCTGATGATGGCGTCCAACAACATCCTGTCGCCGGCCTCCGGCGACCCGATCATCGTGCCGTCACAGGACGTCGTGCTGGGGCTGTACTGGATGAGCCGCGAGCGCATCAACGCCCAGGGTGAAGGCCTGATCTTCTCCGACGTCAGCGAGGCGCGCCGCGCCTACGACAACAACGAGGCCCACCTGCACGCGCGCATCAAAGTGCGCCTGCGTGACTTCGAAGAAAACGGCGACGAGGTGTTCCGCCTGACCGAGACCACCATCGGCCGTGCCCTGCTGTCCGAGGTCCTGCCCGACGGCATCCCCTTCTCGGTCATCAACAAGACGTTGACCAAGAAAGAAGTTTCGCGCGTCATCAACTACGTCTATCGCAAGGCCGGCACCAAGGACACCGTGGTGTTCGCCGACCAGCTGATGTACACGGGCTTTCGCATGTCGACCAAGGCGGGCATCAGCTTCTGCCTCGACGACATCATCATCCCCGACGAGAAAAAGGCCCTGCTCGAAGCCGCAGAAGGCAAGGTCAAGGAAATCGACGACGAGTACAGCGCCGGTCTGACCACCCAGGGTGAGCGTTACAACCGCGTGGTCGACATCTGGTCGCGCGCCAACGACGACATCTCCAAGGCCATGATGGCCCGCATCGGCACCGAGCCGGTGGTGAACAAGGAGGGCAAGGAAGTCCGCCAGCCCTCGTTCAACAGCGTCTTCATGATGGCCGACTCCGGAGCCCGCGGCAGCGCGGCGCAGATTCGTCAGCTGGCCGGCATGCGCGGCCTGATGGCCAAGCCCGATGGCTCGATCATCGAAACGCCGATCACTGCCAACTTCCGCGAAGGCCTGGACGTGCTGCAGTACTTCATCTCCACCCACGGTGCCCGCAAAGGCCTGGCCGACACCGCGCTGAAAACCGCGAACTCCGGCTATCTGACCCGTCGCCTCGTCGACGTGGCGCAGGACGTGGTGGTGACCGCCGACGACTGCGGCACCGACCAGGGCCTGCTGATGATGCCCATCGTGGAAGGGGGCGATGTGCTCGAACCCCTGCGCGATCGCGTGCTGGGCCGCGTCGTGCTGCGCGACATCTGCAAGCCCGGTACCGATGAGGTGATCATCGAGTCCGGCGTGCTGCTCGACGAGCAGGCGGTGGAAGCGCTGGAAACCAACAGTGTCGACGAAGTGTGGGTGCGGTCGCCCATCACCTGCGAGCTGCCGTTCGGCATCTGCGCCAAGTGCTACGGCCGCGATCTGGCGCGTGGTCATCGCGTCAACATCGGTGAGGCCGCCGGCGTGATCGCGGCCCAGTCCATCGGCGAACCCGGCACGCAGTTGACCATGCGTACCTTCCACGTCGGGGGGGCCGCCTCGCGTGCGGCCTCAGCCGAAGGCGTGGACGCGCGCGCGGCCGGCACGGTGCGTGTGCACAACCTCAAGACCGTGACCAACAAGGACGACCTGCTGGTGGCCGTGTCGCGTTCGGGTGAAGTGGGCGTGATCGACGCCAACGGTCGTGAGCGTGAGCGCTACAAGATTCCGTACGGCGCCACCATTCTGGTGCGTGACGGCGATGAGGTGGCGGCCGGTCAGAAGCTGGCCAAGTGGGACCCGCACACCCACCCGATCGTGTCGGAAATCGCCGGTTTCGTGAAGTTCGAGGACTTCAACGAAGGCGTGACCGTCACCCGCGAATCCGATGCCCTGACGGGGGTGACCACCCTGGTCATCACCGATCCCAAGGGTCGTGGCTCGTCGGCCAAGGACCTGCGCCCGATGATTCGCCTGGTCGATGTCGAAGGCGATCAGCTCAGCTTCCCGGGCACCGACATCCCGGCCGCGTACGCGCTGCCGCCGAAGGCGGTGATCATCGTCGAAGACGGTGACGAAGTGACCATGGGCTCGTTCATCGCCCGTATTCCGCAGGAAGCCTCGAAGTCGCGCGACATCACCGGCGGTCTGCCGCGCGTCGCCGACCTGTTCGAAGCCCGCAAGCCGAAAGAGCCGGCGGTGCTGGCGGAGGCCACCGGCACCATCAAGTTCGGCACGGCAACCAAGGGCAAGCAGCGCGTCAAGATCGTCCAGGCCGACGGCGAGGAAGTCGAGATTCTGGTGCCGAAGTGGATCGACATCCGCGTGTTCGAGGGTGAATCAGTCGAGCGGGGCGAGCAGATTTCCGATGGCGAACCCAGCCCGCACGATATTCTGCGCCTCAAGGGTGTGACCGACCTGGCCAATTATCTGGTCAAGGAAATTCAGGACGTGTATCGCCTGCAGGGCGTGCGGATCAACGACAAGCACATCGAGACCATCATTCGTCAGATGCTGCGCAAGGTCGAAATCGGCGAGCCCGGCGATACCCGCTTCCTGCAGGGCGAGCAGGTCGAGGTGTTCCAGGTGCTGGCCGAGAACAAGAAGGTTCAGGCCACGGGTGGCCGTGCCGCGCGTTACCAGCGCCAGCTGCTGGGCATCACCAAGGCCAGCCTGTCGACCGAGTCGTTCATTTCGGCGGCGTCGTTCCAGGAAACCACCCGCGTGCTCACCGAAGCCTCGGTACGCGGCTCGCGCGACGAGCTGCGCGGCCTCAAGGAAAACGTCATCGTCGGTCGTCTGATTCCGGCGGGAACCGGTCTGGCCTACCACGAGCAACGCCGCCGTGCCCGCGGTGGCAGCCTGCTCGCCGATCTGCAGGCCCGTGCGCTGTCCAGCACCGGCAGCTTCGATCCTGCAGCCGGTGAGCGCGTGTTGCGCCCGGTGGAAGCCTCCACCGCCGAAGATGAAGGCAGCCGCGATGCAGGCGAGGCTGACGAAAGCTGATGCCCTGCAGTTGTTGCTGCAGGGTTTGACTCACCAGCGGCGCGCCAGTATGATGCGCGCCCTTTTTCCCGACGGACCCCGCGTGCCGGGTCCGTCTTCTCTTTAGACAAGCCGGGAAGTATCAAGAACGTGCCAACCATCAACCAACTCGTGCGTCACGGTCGCCTCCGCACCGTCGAAAAAAGCAAGGTGCCTGCACTTGGCGGCTCGCCGCAGAAGCGCGGCGTCTGCACCCGCGTGTACACCACGACGCCGAAAAAGCCGAACTCCGCGCTGCGCAAAGTGTGCAAGGTGCGTCTGACCAACGGGTTCGAAGTCATCTCCTACATCGGCGGCGAAGGCCACAACCTGCAGGAGCACTCGGTGGTCATGATTCGCGGCGGTCGCGTAAAAGACCTTCCCGGTGTGCGCTACCACACGGTGCGCGGCGCGCTCGACTGCGCGGGTATCGACAAGCGTCGCCAGGGCCGTTCGAAGTACGGCGCCAAGCGTCCCAAGCCCGGCGCGCAGCCTGCCGCCGGCAAGAAGAAGTAATCGGAGCGTTTAAGCCATGTCACGTCGTCGCACACCCGAAAAACGCGTCATCCTTCCCGACCCCAAGTTCAAAAGTGAACTGCTCACCAAGTTCATGAACATGATCATGGAAGACGGCAAAAAAGCCGTCGCCGAAAAGATCGTGTATGGCGCGCTGGACACCATTGCCGACAAGCGCAAGACCGATGAGCCGCTTGAAGTGCTGAAGAGCGCCTTCGAGAACGTCGCACCCGCCGTCGAAGTGAAATCACGTCGCGTCGGTGGTGCCACCTACCAGGTGCCGGTCGAAGTGCGCGCATCGCGCAAGTCCACCCTGGCAATGCGCTGGATCATCGATGCCTCCCGCGCACGCGGCGAACAGGGCATGACCAGCCGTCTGGCAGCCGAGCTGCTGGATGCCTCCGAGCAGCGCGGCGCGGCAGTCAAGAAGCGCGAAGACACGCACCGCATGGCTGAAGCCAACAAGGCGTTCTCACACTTCCGCTGGTAAGCGACGCCCGCCCTCGCGCCTCACGGCGCGGGGGCGGCCTGTGTCTGCTGCCAACCTCCCACTCGTTACAAGCCAAAAGGATTTCCCGTGGCCCGCACAACGCCCATCGAGCGTTATCGCAATATCGGCATTTCAGCTCACATTGACGCTGGGAAGACCACGACGACCGAGCGCGTGCTGTTCTACACCGGCATCAGCCACAAGATTGGTGAAGTGCATGATGGCGCTGCCACCATGGACTGGATGGAGCAGGAACAGGAACGCGGCATCACCATCACCTCGGCGGCGACCACCTGCTTCTGGCAGGGCATGGCCAAGCAGTTCGAGCAACACCGCATCAACATCATCGACACCCCCGGGCACGTGGACTTCACCATCGAGGTGGAGCGTTCCATGCGTGTGCTCGACGGCGCGTGCATGGTGTACTGCGCGGTGGGCGGTGTGCAGCCGCAGTCGGAAACCGTGTGGCGCCAGGCCACCAAGTACAAGGTGCCGCGCCTCGCGTTCGTCAACAAGATGGACCGCAGCGGCGCCAACTTCGTCAAGGTCTACGAACAGATGAAGGCGCGCCTCAAGGCGAACCCGGTGCCCATCCAGATTCCGATCGGCGCCGAGGAAGGCTTCAAGGGCGTGATCGACCTCGTGAAGATGAAAGCCATCTTCTGGAACGAGGAAGACAAGGGCGTGACCTTCACCTATGAAGAAATCCCCGCCAACCTGGCCGACGAAGCCGCCAAGTGGCACGAGCACATGGTGGAAGCTGCGGCCGAAGCCAGCGAAGAGCTGATGAACAAGTACCTCGAAGGCGAGAGCCTGACCGAGGAGGAGATCAAGCTGGCGATTCGCAAGCGCACCGTCAGCCTCGAAATCGTGCCGATGCTGTGCGGCAGCGCGTTCAAGAACAAGGGCGTGCAGGCCATGCTCGACGCCGTGATCGAATATCTCCCCGCGCCGACCGAAGTGCCGGCGATCAAGGGTGAGGATGCCGACAACGGCAGCCCGATCGAACGCCACGCCGACGACAACGAGCCGTTCTCGGCGCTCGGCTTCAAGATCATGACCGACCCCTTCGTCGGGCAGTTGACCTTCATCCGCGTGTACTCCGGCGTGCTCAAGACCGGCGACAGCGTCTACAACTCGCGCACCGGCAAGAACGAGCGCATCGGCCGTCTGTTGCAGATGCACGCCAACAACCGGGAAGAGATCAAGGAAGTGCGCGCCGGCGACATCGCCTGCTGCGTTGGCCTCAAGGATGTCTACACCGGCACCACGCTGGCATCGACCGACAAGCCGGTGATCCTCGAGCGTATGGAATTCCCCGAGCCGGTGATTTCACAGGCCGTGGAGCCCAAGACCAAGGTCGACCAGGAAAAGATGGGCATTGCCCTGAACAAGCTGGCCCAGGAAGATCCCTCGTTCCGCGTGTTCACGGACGAAGAGTCCGGCCAGACCATCATCGCCGGTATGGGTGAGCTGCACCTCGAGATTCTCGTCGATCGCATGAAGCGCGAGTTCAAGGTCGAGGCCAACATCGGGCCGCCGCAGGTGGCCTACCGTGAAACGATTCGGGTCAAGGTCGAGCAGGAAGGCAAGTTTGTGCGCCAGTCCGGTGGTCGCGGTCAATATGGCCATTGCTGGTTGCGCATTGAGCCCAATGAGACCGGCAAGGGCTTTGAATTCGTCAACGCCATCGTCGGCGGCGTCATTCCCAAGGAATACGTGCCTGCGGTGGGCAAGGGTGTTGAAGAGGCCATGAAGACCGGGGTGATTGCCGGATACCCCATGGTCGACATCAAGGTGACCTGCTTCGACGGTTCCTACCACGACGTCGACTCCAACGAAATGGCGTTCAAGATCGCCGGCTCCATGGGGTTCAAGGAAGGCGCCACCAAGGCGAAGCCGGTGCTGCTCGAGCCCATCATGGCCGTCGAAGTCGAGACCCCGGAAGACTACATGGGCGATGTGATGGGCGACCTCAACCGTCGCCGCGGCATCATCCTGGGCATGGACGACAACATGGGTGTCAAAGTCCTCAAGGCTGAAGTGCCGCTGTCCGAAATGTTTGGCTACTCGACCACGCTGCGCTCGATGAGCCAGGGTCGTGCCACCTACAGCATGGAATTCAAGAAGTACGAAGAGGCCCCGGCGAACATTGCCGCCGGTCTGGCCAAGAAAGCCTCTTAAGGCGCCTACCGGGCACTCTCCATCTCTTAAACAGGAACTAGAACAATGGCAAAGGAAAAGTTTGAGCGTACGAAGCCGCACGTGAACGTTGGAACGATTGGTCACGTTGACCATGGCAAGACCACCACCACGGCGGCGCTGACCAAGATCAGTGCTGACAAGTACGGCAACACCAAATACGTTGCATATGACGAAGTGGCCAAGGCCTCTGAATCACAGGGTCGTCGCGACTCCACCAAGATTCTGACCATTGCCACCAGCCACGTGGAATACGAGACCGACAACCGTCACTACGCCCACGTTGACTGCCCTGGCCACGCCGACTACGTCAAGAACATGATCACCGGAGCCGCCCAGATGGACGGCGCCATCCTCGTCGTGTCCGCCACTGACGGCCCCATGCCGCAGACCCGCGAACACGTGTTGCTGGCCAAACAGGTCAACGTCCCCAAGATCGTCGTCTGGCTCAACAAGTGCGACCTCATCGACGACGTCGAGTTGCTTGAACTCGTCGAGATGGAAGTGCGTGAACTGCTCGGCAAATACGGCTTTGACGAAGACAACACCCCCGTCATCCAAGGCTCTGCCATCAAGGCCATCGAAGGCGATGCAGAGTGGATCGGCAAGCTCGAAAATCTCTACAACGCCCTCGACACCTGGATCCCCGAACCCGAGCGCGAAGTCGACAAACCCTTCCTTCTCCCCGTTGAAGACGTCTTCTCCATCTCCGGTCGCGGCACCGTCGCCACCGGCCGTATCGAGCGTGGCGTGATCAAGGTCGGTGAAGAAGTTGAAATCGTCGGCATTCGTGACACCGCCAAGAGCATCGTCACCGGCGTCGAAATGTTCCGCAAGCTGCTCGACCAGGGCCAGGCCGGCGACAACGTGGGCCTGCTGCTGCGCGGCACCAAGAAAGAAGACATCGAACGCGGCCAGGTGCTCTGCAAGCCCGGCAGCATCAAGCCGCACGACAAGTTTGAAGGCGAGGTGTACATCCTCACCAAGGAAGAAGGCGGCCGTCACACCCCGTTCTTCAAGGGCTACCGCCCCCAGTTCTACTTCCGCACCACCGACGTCACCGGCGCCTGCGAAATCGAACAGGAAATGGTCATGCCCGGCGACAACATCCAGATGAAGGTTGAACTGATCAACCCCATCGCCATGGAAGAAGGCGTTCGTTTCGCCATCCGCGAAGGCGGCCGCACCGTCGGCGCCGGCGTGGTGACGAAAATCGTAAAATAAGTCGTCAGTAGCACTTCCCTTTTGGACGGGGCGCAGATACACTTCGCGCCCCGTTTTTGTTCTGCTCTTTAAGACCTGAGACCTCTGCATGGCCGCGACCAGCCAATCCATTCGTATCCGGCTCAAGGCGTTCGATCACCGCTTGATTGACAAATCAGCGAAAGAGATCGTCGAGACCGCCAAGCGTACCGGCGCCGTTGTACATGGCCCGATTCCGCTGCCGACCCGCAAGGAACGTTTCACCGTATTGACTTCGCCGCACGTCGACAAGGACGCGCGCGACCAGTACGAGATCCGTACCCACAAGCGCCTCATGCAAATCGTCGACCCGACGGAGAAGACCGTGGACGCCCTGTCCAAGCTCGATCTCCCGGCGGGTGTCGAAGTGCAGATCAAAGTCAACTGATCGGATTCAGACACATGGCGATTTCAATTATCGGTCGTAAGGTTGGCATGACACGCGTCTTCACCGACGGCGGCGAAGCCATCCCGGTCACAGTCATCGAGTGCGAGCCCAATCGCGTTACCCAGGTGAAAACACCTGAAACCGATGGCTACAGCGCAATTCAGGTCACGGTGGGCACGCAGAAGGTGAGTCGTCTCACCCAGGCTGCCGCCGGCCACTTTAAGAAAGCAGGTGTCGAACCCGGTCGGGGTCTCTGGGAGATCCGTGTCGGTGACGACAAGATTGCGGACTACGCCAACGGCGCTGAGGTTCGGGTTGATGCATTTGCCGACGTCAAGTCGGTGGATGTGACCGGCACCAGCATTGGTAAAGGTTTTGCGGGCGGTATGAAGCGTTGGGGTTTCCGCGGGGGTCGTGCGACGCACGGCAACTCGCTGTCACACCGCGCGCCGGGTTCGATTGGTCAGCGCCAGTCACCGGGCAAAGTGTTTAAAAACAAAAAGATGGCCGGACAGATGGGGAACAAGCAGATCACTGCTTTGAATCTCTCACTCGTCCGGGTCGACTCAGAACGGAACCTGCTGCTCGTCAAGGGCGCGGTGCCGGGCGCCGATAACGGGAACGTCATCGTGCGCCCCACGGTGAAAGCTTAATTCACTGGGGAAAAACGGCGAAATGGACATTGAAATGAATAACGCAGCCAGCCTGAACCTCGCGGATAGCGTGTTCGGCGCTGAATACAACGAAGCCCTTGTGCATCAGGTTGTGGTCGCCTACATGAATGGCGGCCGCGCCGGGACCAAGGCGCAAAAATCGAAGGCGATGGTCGCCGGCGGTGGCAAGAAGCCCTGGAAGCAGAAGGGCACCGGTCGCGCTCGCGCCGGCTCAATCCGCTCGCCCCTGTGGCGTGGCGGCGGCAAGACCTTCGCGGCCGTGCCTCGCGACTTCTCGCAGAAGGTCAACCGCAAGATGTATCGCGGCGCCATGCGCTCGATCTTTTCAGAACTGCTGCGTCGCGGCGATCTCACGATTGCCGAGCAGTTTGCGGTGAGCGAGCCGAAGACCAAGGCCTTCCTGTCGGCGATCGACGCCTTCGGTGATCGCGATCTGCTGATCATCACCTCGGAAGTCAGCCGCGAGCTCTTCCTGTCGTCGCGCAACGTCCCGCATGTTGCGCTGAGCGACGTCGAAAGCCTCAACCCGGTTGCCCTGCTGCGCCACAAGAAGGTGGTGGTGACGGCGGAAGCGGCCAAGAAAATCGAAGGGTGGTTGGCGTGAATATCGAGCGTATCCATCAAGTCATCCTGGCGCCGGTGATCTCGGAGAAGGCGAACCGCATTGCCGAGAAGAACAACCAGGCCGCATTCAAAGTGCTGCCCACCGCCACCAAGGACGAGATCAAGAAGGCTGTCGAGACCTTGTTCGAGGTCAGCGTCGTCTCCGTGAGCACCTTGAACGTCAAGGGCAAGACCAAGCGGTTCGGTCAGCGCATGGGTCGTCGTTCTGACTGGAAGAAGGCGTATGTGACGCTGGCCGAAGGTCAGCAGATCGACTTCGTCGGTCAGGCCAGCTAAGGACAAGAACATGCCAGTCATTCAAATGAAGCCGACGTCACCGGGCCAGCGCCATGTGGTGCGGGTCGTGACCGAGGGTCTGCACAAGGGTGCTCCCTACGCACCGTTGGTCGAAGGCAAGCACGCCAGCGGTGGCCGCAACAACAACGGGCACATGACCACGCGCCACAAGGGCGGCGGTCACAAGCAGCGCTATCGCGTGATCGATTTCAAGCGCGACAAGGACGGAATTCCGGCCAAGGTCGAGCGGATCGAGTACGACCCCAACCGCTCCTCGCATATCGCCCTGCTGCTGTACGCAGACGGCGAGCGTCGGTACATCATCGCGCCGCGTGGCGTGAAGGCTGACGACATGCTGCAGAATGGTTTTGACGCGCCGATCAAGGCCGGCAACTGCCTGCCGCTGAAGAACATCCCGGTGGGTTCGACCATTCACTGCATCGAGATGCGTCCGGGCAAGGGTGCGCAGATTGCGCGCTCGGCCGGTGCCGCCGTGCAGCTGGTGGCGCGTGAAGGCGCTTACGCCACCGTGCGTCTGCGCTCCGGTGAGATGCGCAAGATTCTCGCTGAATGCCGTGCCACGCTCGGTGAGGTCGGCAACTCCGACCACAACCTGCGGCAGTACGGCAAGGCCGGCGCCAAGCGTTGGAAGGGTGTTCGCCCGACCACCCGCGGCGTGGTGATGAACCCGGTCGACCACCCGCACGGTGGTGGTGAGGGCAAGTCCGGCCAGGGTAATCCGCACCCGGTCACGCCCTGGGGTCAGCAGACCAAGGGTCTCAAGACGCGCAACAACAAGCGCACGCAGGCTTTCATTCTGCGTAGCCGCAAGAAGAAGTAAGGACTGCTCATGCCACGTTCCATCAAGAAAGGGCCGTTTGTTGACCATCACCTCGCCAAGAAGGTTGAGGAGTTGGCCAATGCGCGCGTCAAGAAGCCGATCAAGACCTGGTCGCGCCGTTCAATGATCACGCCCGACATGGTCGGTCTGACCATGCAGGTGCACAACGGTCGTCAGCATGTGCCGGTGTTCGTCACCGACAACATGATCAGTCACAAATTGGGCGAGTTTGCGCCGACCCGGACGTTCAAGGGTCACGCGGACAAGTCCACCAAGAAATAAGGGCGGCTCATCATGCAAACCCACGCCGTTCTGAAGTTTGTTCGCCTCTCGCCCCAGAAGGGACGACTGGTGGCCGATCTTGTTCGTGGCAAGAAGGTGGACGAAGCCATCAACACGCTGAAGTTCTCGAATCAGCGTGCTGCCGGCCTGATCCGCAAGGTCCTCGAATCCGCGATCGCCAACGCCGAAAACAATCTCGGTGCCGATGTCGACGAGCTGAAGGTCAGCGAAATCTTCGTTGACCAGGGTCCCGTGCTGCGCCGCATCATGCCGCGCGCCAAGGGCCGTGCCGACCGCATCAGCAAGCCGACCAGCCATATCACCATCCGTGTGAGCGACGAGTAAGCCATGGGCCATAAAGTCAATCCAACCGGTTTCCGCCTGGGCGTTTCCACGCACTGGACGTCCAACTGGTACGCCGAGAAAGCCGCCTACGGCGACAACCTGACCCGCGACATGGAAGTGCGCGAGTATCTGCGCAAGCGTTTGGCGCAGGCCAACGTCAGCCGCATCCAGATCGAACGTCCGTCGAAGTCCGCACGCGTGATCATTCACACCGCGCGGCCCGGCATCGTCATCGGCAAGAAAGGCGAAGACATCGAGAAGCTGAAGCAGGAAGTCGCCAAGCGCTTTGAGCTCAAGGCCGACTCCGTGCACATCAGCGTTGAAGAAATCCGCAAGCCGGAAACCGACGCCAAGCTGGTCGCCGACAGCATTGCCCAGCAGCTGGAGCGCCGCATCATGTTCCGGCGCGCCATGAAGCGCTCGGTGCAGAACGCGATGCGTCAGGGCGCAGGTGGCATCAAGATTCAGGTGTCCGGTCGTTTGAATGGCGCCGAAATCGCCCGTACCGAGTGGTATCGCGAAGGTCGTGTGCCCTTGCACACCCTGCGTGCCTTCGTGGACTACGGCACTTCGGAAGCCCAGACCACTTACGGAATCATCGGCATCAAGGTGTGGGTCTTCAATGGCGAGGTTTTCGAAGAAAGCCGTGGCGCCAAGAAGGACGAATCCGCCGAGGCCGCTACGGCCTGAAATTAGGAGCGCACTCTCATGATGCAACCGAAGCGGACGAAATTCCGCAAACAGATGAAGGGCACCAACCGCGGCATGACCTTTAATGGCAACAAGGTCAGCTTTGGCGAGTTTGGTTTGAAGTCGACCGAGCACGGCCGTATCACGGCCCGCCAGATCGAGGCGGCGCGCCGCGTGATCACCCGCTACGTGAAGCGGGGCGGCAAGCTGTGGATCCGCATCTTCCCCGACGTGCCCGTCACCAAAAAGCCGCTGGAAGTCCGCATGGGCTCCGGTAAGGGCAACGTCGAGTACTGGGTCGCCAAGGTCCAGCCCGGCAAGATGCTTTATGAAATTGAAGGTGTCACCGAAGCCGAAGCGCAGCAGGCCTTCCGCCTGGCCGCAGCCAAGCTGTCGGTCAAGACCGCCTTCGCCAACCGCACGGTGCTGTAAATGAAAAGCGCTGAATACCTCAAAACCCTGAGCGGCAAGTCGGCCGACGAGCTCCAACAAGAGCTGGTTGCCCTCCGCAAAGAACAGTTCAACCTTCGGATGCAACGCGCAACCGGTCAGATGAACCAGCACCATTTGATGGGCCAGGTTCGGAAAAACATTGCCCGCGTGAAATCCGTTCAATCGGCCCAGAGGGCTGCCAAATGAGCGAGACGGAAACGGTAAAAGGTGCGGGCCGCCGCTTGGTCGGTACGGTGACGAGCGCCAAACCCAACAAGACCATCACGGTATTGATCGAGCGCAGCGAGAAGCACCCGCTGTACGGCAAGTACATTCGCCGGTCGACCAAGTTGCATGCGCATGATGAAGGCAACGTCTGCAACATCGGCGATCTCGTCGCCATTGTTGAGTCGCGCCCGATCTCGCGCACCAAGCATTTCAAGCTGGTTGAAGTCCTGCAGAAGGGCGGGGTGGTCGCATGATTCAACAGGAAAGTTTTCTGCTGGCCGCCGATAACAGTGGCGCCAAGCTGGTGCAGGTGATCCAGGTCAAGGGCAGCAGCCGTCGGCGTTATGCCGGTGTCGGCGATCTGGTCAAGGTCACCGTGAAAGACGCCATTCCGCGCGGCAAGGTGAAGAAGGGTGAAGTTCACGATGCGGTCGTCGTGCGCACTCGTCACGCCATTCGCCGCCCGGACGGTTCCGCCATCCGTTTCGACAACAACGCAGCGGTGCTGCTGTCGAGCAAGGGCGAACCCCTGGGCACCCGTATCTTCGGGCCGGTGACGCGCGAACTGCGCGAGCGGTTCATGAAGATCGTGTCGCTCGCCCCTGAAGTGATGTGAGGCAAGAGACATGAAAAAGATCAAGTCAGGCGACGAAGTCGTCGTCATCTGTGGCAAAGACAAGGGCCGCCGCGGCCGCGTTGAGCAGGTGCTCGCCAACGGAAAGTTGGTGGTCGAAGGCATCAACGTGGCGAAGAAAAGCCAGCGTCCCAATCCGCAGAGCGGTGTGGCCGGTGGCGTGGTCGAGAAGACCATGCCGATCCAGGCTTCCAACGTGATGCTGTGGAACGCGCAGGCGGAAAAGGGTGATCGCGTCGCGATTCGCATAGAAGGCGAAGGCGACTCGGCCCGCAAGGTGCGCATCTTCAAGTCGACGCAAACCCCCGTCGACGCTTAAGGATCAACGATGTCCAATTTTCAGACTTATTACCAGGACGAGGTCGTGCCGAAATTGCGCAAGGACCTCGGTCTGGGCGCCATGGAAGTGCCGCGCATCACCAAGATCACCCTGAACATGGGTGTCGGTGAAGCCACGGCCGACAAGAAGATCATGGAGCACGCCGTTGCCGACATGACCGCGATCGCCGGCCAGAAGCCGGTGGTGACCAAGTCGCGCATCGCGGTGGCCGGCTTCAAGATCCGTGAAAACTATCCGGTCGGGGTGATGGTCACCCTGCGCCGCGAGCGCATGTACGAATTCTTCGAGCGTCTGGTGAACGTGGCGCTGCCGCGTATCCGTGACTTTCGCGGCATCAAGCCCAGCGGTTTCGACGGCCGGGGCAATTTCAACTTCGGCGTGACCGAGCAGATCATCTTCGCGGAAATCGACTACGACAAAGTGGATGCGACCCGGGGCATGAACATTTCGGTGACCACCACTGCCAAGAACGACGAGCAAGGCCGCGCCCTGCTTGACGCCTTCGGCTTTCCGTTCCGCAAGTAAGGGCGACAGAACATGGCAAAGACCAACATGATCGAGCGCGAGAAGAAGCGCGCCAAGCTCGTTGCAAAGTACGCGGCGAAGCGTCAGAAGCTGCGCGAGATCATCGCCGACCCGAGTGCGTCCTACGAGGACAAGCAGGCCGCCGTGGTGCAGATGCAGAAGCAGCCGCGCGACGCGAGTTACACGCGTCAGGTGCGCCGCTGCAAGCTCACCGGCCGTACCCGCGGGGTGTATCGCAAGTTTGGTCTGGGCCGTCACAAGCTTCGCGAGGCCGCGATGCGCGGTGAAGTCCCGGGCCTCAAGAAGGCGAGCTGGTAACACAAGGCGAATGATTCAATGAGCATGCATGATCCCATCGCAGATTTCCTGACCCGTCTCCGCAACGGCCAGATGGCCAAGCAGAAGGAAGTGGTGTCCCCTTCCTCCAAGGCCAAGGAAGCCATTGCCCGCGTTCTCAAGGACGAAGGCTACATCGCCGATTTTTCGGTGTCGGATGTCGCGGGCAACAAGCGCGTGATGACCGTTCGCCTCAAGTACTTCCAGGGCAAGCCGGTGATCGAGCGCATTCAGCGCATCAGCCGCCCCGCGCTGCGTGTGTACAAGAACAAGGATGAGCTTCCCAAGGTGCTGGGCGGGCTTGGTGTCGCCATCATCTCCACCTCGACGGGTGTGATGAGCGACCGCCAGGCGCGCGCCGCCGGGCAGGGTGGCGAAGTGCTCTGCGTGGTTGCGTAAGCCACTGCTGATAGAACCCAGGAATCGATTATGTCTCGAGTCGCAAAAAGCCCGATCTCAGTGCCCAAGGGCGTGGATCTACAGATCGACGCAGCCAATGTGTCGGTGAAAGGCAGCAAAGGCAGCCTGAGCTTCAAGCTGCCCAAGGGTGTGCTGTTGGAGCAGGACGGCCAGACCATCACGGTGGCCGCCGATTCCATCGTTCGTGACGTGGCCAAATCCGGCACCGTCCGGGCGATCGTGGCGAACATGGTCAAGGGTGTCTCGGAAGGTTACGAGCGCCGCCTGCAGCTGGTCGGCGTGGGTTATCGCGCCTCGACCCAGGGCAAGATCGTCAACCTGGCCGTGGGGTTGTCACACCCGGTCAACTATCCGATTCCGGAGGGCATCACGGTGGAAACGCCGAGCCAGACCGAAATCGTCATTCGTGGTGCCGACAAGCAGGTGGTTGGGCAGGTCGCCGCTGACCTCCGCAGTTACCGTCCGCCAGAGCCTTACAAGGGCAAGGGTGTGCGCTATCTGGGCGAGAAGGTCGTCATGAAAGAAGCGAAGAAGAAGTAACGCCCGATCAACGCCGACGTCACAGCATTCACTAAAAGTTCGAGAGTGGCATGAAAGACAAGAAGACAGCCCGCATTCGTCGCGCCCGTCGCACCCGCGCACGTATCCGCAGCCTGGGCGTTCCCCGTTTGTGTGTGCATCGCACGCCGCGGCACATCTATGCGCAGTTGATTGCGCCCGATGCGGCCACCGTGCTCGCGTCAGCGTCGACGCTGGAAAGCAGCCTTGGGCTCAGCGTCACCGGCAATGTGGAGGCCGCCAAGCGCATTGGCGCCCTGATCGCCGAACGCGCGAAAGCCGCCGGCATCAGCAGCGTTGCATTCGATCGGTCCGGGTTCCAGTACCACGGACGTATCCAGGCGTTGGCAGATGCCGCGCGCGAAGCCGGATTGGAGTTTTAAGCAATGGCATCTCAATTTCAGTACGACGACCAGGGCAGCGATCTCAAAGAGAAGCTGATCACCGTGAACCGCGTGTCCAAGACGGTCAAAGGCGGCAAGCAGTTCGCCTTCACCGCGCTGACCGTGGTGGGTGACGGCGAAGGCCGCGTCGGCTTCGGTTATGGCAAGGCCAAGGAAGTCCCGGCGGCCATCGCCAAGGCCATGGACCAGGCCAAGAAGAGCATGGTCACCGTCGCCCTTCGTGGTGGCACCGTGCAGCACGAAATCTGGGGCGAGCATGGCGCCAGCCGCGTGTTCCTGCGCCCGGCCTCCGAAGGTACCGGCGTGATTGCCGGAGGCGCGATGCGCGCCGTGTTTGAAGTGGCCGGTGTGCACAACATTCTCGCCAAGTCGCTCGGTTCACGTAACGCCATCAACGTCGTGCGGGCCACCATCAACGCGCTCAAGAACATGAACCTGCCGTCAGAAATTGCTGCCAAGCGCGGCAAGACGGTTGAAGAGATCCTGGGCTAAGGAACGGACATGAGCAGCCAGAAACAAGTCAAAGTCACCTTGGTGCGCAGCCTCGCCAAGCGCCTGCCCAACCATGTGGCCTGCGCCCATGGGCTGGGTCTCCGTCGTCCGAACAACACCAAGACCCTGACGGCCAGCCCCGAAGTCATGGGCATGGTCGCTAAGATCAGCTATCTGCTGAAAGTGGAAGAAATCTAATGATGAAGCTCAACGAGATGAGCCCCGCCGAAGGCTCCAAAACCGCGCGGACCCGCGTTGGCCGCGGCATCGGCTCGGGTCTGGGCAAGACCGCTGGCCGGGGTCATAAAGGCCAGCACGCCCGCAAGGGTGGCTATCACAAAGTGGGCTTCGAAGGCGGCCAGATGCCGATCCAGCGTCGCCTGCCGAAGCGTGGCTTCACCTCGCAGCAGTCGCTGACCCGCGTCGAGTTGACGCTGGGCAAGCTCGAGAAGATGAAGGCCACCGAGATCGATCTGGCCACGCTGATCGCAGAGGGTGTGGTGCGCCGTGACACGCTGTCGGTCAAGGTCATCAAGTCGGGTTCGATCAGCCGTGCGGTGACGATTCGCGGGATCGGCATCACCGCCGGCGCACGCGAAGCGGTGACCGCCGCTGGCGGCTCGATCGCGGAATAACGCTCTAACAACGCGCAAGGTAAACATGGCGAAGAAAGCTCCAGGCAACAGCATGGTTCCGGACCTCAGCAAGATTTCTGAGGTGCGCGGGCGTGTGCTGTTTCTGCTGGGCGCCATTCTGGTCTACCGCATCGGCAGCTTCATTCCGGTTCCGGGCATCGACCCGGCGCAGATGGCCGCGCTGTTCGACCAGCAGCGCGGCACCATCCTCGACATGTTCAACATGTTCTCGGGCGGTGCGCTTGAACGCCTGTCGGTGTTCGCTTTGGGCGTGATGCCTTACATCAGTGCGTCGATCATCGTGCAGCTGCTGTCGGCCACCTTGCCGTCGCTCAAGGAACTGAAGAAAGAGGGCGAGTCCGGTCGTCGTCAAATCACCAAGTACACCCGGTACGGGACCCTGTTGCTGGCGACCTTCCAGTCGGTCGGTGCTTCGTACGCGCTGCAGGGCAGCGGCGTCGCCTTCGCGCCGGGTATCGGGTTCCTGTTCGTGGCGTCGGTCAGTCTGGTCGCGGGCACCATGTTCCTGATGTGGCTGGGTGAGCAGATCACCGAGCGTGGGATTGGCAACGGCATCTCGATCCTCATATTTGCGGGTATCGTGGCCGGCTTCCCGGCGGCGATCGGCGGTACTGCGCAGCTGGTCAGTGAAGGCTCGGTCAGTGGCTTCGTGGTCCTGATCGTCTTCGTGCTGTTGATCGCGATCACCTTCGGCGTGGTGATGTTCGAACGGGCGCAACGGCGCATCCCCGTCCATCATGCGCGGCGTCAGCAGGGTCGCAAGGTGTTTGCGGCGCAGACCCAGCACCTGCCGCTGAAGATCAACATGGCCGGGGTCATCCCGCCCATCTTCGCCAGCTCCATCATTCTGTTTCCTGCGTCGATCGTGCAGTTTGCCGGCGGCGACAACCCCGGCGGCATCCTGCAGCAGGTGGTGAACGCACTCTCGCCCGGGAGTCCGCTGTACACCCTGCTGTTTGCATCGCTGATCATCTTTTTCTGCTTCTTCTATACCGCGCTGGTGTTTGACAGCCGCGACACGGCAGACAACCTGAAGAAGAGCGGTGCGTTCATTCCCGGGGTTCGTCCAGGCGTGCACACGGCGCGCTTCATCGACACGGTGCTGACGCGTCTGACGGTGGTCGGCGCGGCGTACATCACCGCAGTCTGTCTGTTCCCGGAGATTCTGCGGTCGTTCTACCCAGGCATTCCGTTTTATCTGGGCGGCACCTCGCTGCTCATCATCGTTGTCGTCGTGATGGACTTCATGGCTCAGTTGCAATCGCATCTCATGTCGCATCAATACGACGGTCTTCTCAAGAAGGCCAATCTGAAGCCCGGTTCGTCACCGACGCCGCTGCGCTGAACAGGCGTTGTCGGGGTCCGGCTCGCCGGTTCTTAACCAGTTTTTCCTTGTGTGGGGTTGATCATGAAGGTTCGTGCGTCGGTCAAAAAAATCTGCCGTAACTGCAAAGTGATCCGGCGTAACGGTGTCGTGCGGGTGATCTGCACCGATCTGCGTCACAAGCAGCGCCAGGGCTGATCGCCCCGGCATTCATTTGCTTTAAGGCCGTGAACTCTTTAGAGTTCTCGCCCTTTTTTGTTTCTCTATAGCGCTTTTGTCTCAGGAGTTATGCGCATGGCACGTATCGCGGGGGTCAACATCCCGGATAAAAAACACACTGTGATCGCATTGCGTGCGATCTACGGTATCGGCGCAACGCGCGCCAAGCTGGTCTGTGCGGACGCGAACATCGCGGAAAGCGTGCAGATCCGTCAGCTCACCGAAGAAGAGGTCGAGCGGCTGCGCGCCGCCGTCGGCAAGTTCGTCGTCGAGGGTGATCTGCGCCGAGAGGTGTCGATGAGCATCAAGCGTCTGATGGACCTTGGGTGCTATCGCGGTCTACGTCATCGCCGTGGTCTGCCGGTGCGCGGTCAGCGTACCCGCACCAATGCACGGACCCGCAAGGGACCCCGTCGTGCGATCAAGAAGTAATCGCGACTCTTTAGACGAAAGGCATATTTATGGCAGCTAATCCCGCCGGCGCCCAAAAGCGCAAGAAAGTTCGCAAGAACATTACCGATGCCGTGGCGCACATCCACGCATCGTTCAACAACACCATCGTGCTGATCACCGATCGGCAGGGCAACGCCATCTCGTGGAGCACCGCCGGTGCCTGCGGCTTCAAGGGTTCGCGCAAGAGCACGCCGTTTGCCGCGGGTGTTGCGGCCGAGAAAGCGGCGACCGCCGCGGCCGAACATGGCGTGAAGAACATCGAAGTGCGCGTCAAGGGGCCCGGCCCCGGCCGTGAGTCAGCGGTGCGTTCACTCAACGCCGTCGGCTTCAAGGTCACCAACATCACCGACGTGACGCCGATCCCGCACAACGGTTGCCGGCCGCCCAAGCGCCGTCGCGTCTAAGAAAAGGCAAAGAAGACTATGGCTCGTTACATCGGCCCCAAATGCAAACTGTCCCGCCGCGTCGGGACCGACCTGTTTCTGAAGAGTCGCGCTCGCCCGCTGGATGGCAAGTGCAAGCTCGACACCCCGCCAGGCCAGCACGGCGCACGCCGCATCCGCCTGTCGGACTACGCCCTGCAGTTGCGCGAAAAGCAGAAGCTGAAGCAGATGTACGGCGTGTTGGAACGCCAGTTCCTCAACTACTACAAGAAGGCCTCGTCGCGGAAGGGCGCCACCGGCGTCATCCTGCTGCAGCTTCTTGAGCAGCGCCTCGACAACGTGGTGTATCGCATGGGCTTCGGCCGCACGCGTGCAGAAGCACGTCAGCTGGTCAGCCACAAGGCGATCGCGGTCAACGGCAAGCAGGTGAACATCGCCTCCTACACCGTGCAGGCGGGCGACACTGTCGAAGTGGCGCAGAAAGCCAACAAGCAGGGCCGTATTGCCGAATCGCTCGCGATCGCCGCGCAGATCGGCTTCCCGGAATGGGTCGACGTCAGCGAGAAGGACCTCAAGGGCACCTTCAAGGCCGTCCCGCTGCGCGACCAGATCCTGCCTGACATCAACGAGAGTCTGGTCGTCGAGTTGTACTCGAAGTAAGCCAGCCGCTCTCTACAAAGGTTTGCCCCATGCAAAATGTTGTTGCCGATTTGTTGAAGCCCCGTCTCGTTGAAGTCGAGAGTCTGTCGCCCGTGCGCGCTCGCGTGACCCTGGAGCCCATGGAACGGGGCTTCGGCCATACGCTGGGCAACGCGTTGCGCCGCATCCTGCTGTCGTCGGTCCCCGGCGCGGCGGTGACCGAAGTGCAGATCGACGGGGTCGTGCACGAGTACGGCGCCATGGAAGGCGTGCAGGAAGATGTCCTGGACATCCTGCTGAACATGAAGAACATCGCCGTGCGCATGCATGGCCGCGACGAAGTGACGCTGCGCCTCGAAAAGTCCGGTCACGGCGAAATCACTGCCGGTGACATTCAGGCCGACCATGACGTTGAAATCGTCAATCCTGACCTGCACCTCGCCACCCTCACCGGCGGCAAGGTGGTGGCAACCCTCAAGGTGATGCGCGGCCGCGGCTATGTGCCGTCGACCAGCATTGCGCGCGAAGAAGAAGGTCGTGGTGTGGGCGTTCTGCGCCTCGATGCCTCCTACAGCCCGGTGCGTCGTGTCAGCTACAGCGTCGAGCGCGCACGCGTTGCGCAGCGCACCGACCTCGACAAGCTGGTGCTTGACGTCGACACCAACGGCAGCGTCGATCCGGGTGAGGCCGTGCGTCTGGCCGCCCGCATCCTGCGCGAACAGCTTTCTGTGTTCGTCGACCTCGAAGCAGAAGTGACGACGCAGGCGGTTGCGCAGGGCGGTAACGACCTGCCGGCGATCCTGTTCCGTCCGATTGACGACCTTGAGCTGACGGTGCGGTCTGCCAACTGCCTCAAGGCTGAAAATCTGTATTACATCGGTGATCTGGTGCAGCGGACCGAGATTGAACTGATGAAAACACCCAACCTCGGCAAGAAATCGCTCAACGAAATCAAGGACGCACTGCGCGCCCATGAGTTGTCGTTGGGGATGCAACTTGAAAACTGGTCATCGCCCAAAGCGACCGCTTGATCGTTTCGTGAATCGTTAAGGAAATAACCCATGCGTCACAATTTGTCTGGCCGTGCCTTCGGGCGTAGCCCCAGCCACCGTAAAGCGACGATGCAGTCGATCGCGGTTGCTCTCATCAAGCACGAGATGATCAAGACCACAGTGCCCAAGGCCAAGGAACTGCGGCGCTTCGCCGAGCCCCTGATCGCCCGCGCCAAGACCGACAGCGTGCACAACCGTCGGCTGGTGTTCGCGCGCCTGCGTGACCGTGATGCAGTGCAGAAACTGTTCCTCGACCTTGGTCCGCGGTGCGCCTCCCGTCCGGGCGGTTACACCCGCGTCATGCGCTGCGGGTTCCGTGCCGGTGACAACGCGCCGATGGCCTACATCGAGCTGGTGGATCGCCGCACGGACGCTTCCGACGCACCGGACGTCAGCGACCCGGCCTGATGCAGCGCCTTTGTTGAAAAAGCACCCGCGAGGGTGTTTTTTTTTGCCTGACGATGCGCAAAGTGGGGCAATCGAAATCACCGCATCGCCGCACAGTTCGGTACACTCGCTGAATGCAGATGAGAATGGTTGTCATTGGTAAGCGCGCCGCATGCTGCGGCGTTTTCATGCTCGTAATGGGTGTGGCCGCGGGCGTTTCCGCGCAGGGCAGCCGGGCGGTGCTCGAGCAGGCCGTCGACACCCAGGTGTCGTCGCAGAACGCCGCTGCAAAAGGCCAGGACCGGATCAACGCGCTGGACGAAGAAACCCGTAAGGCGATGGCGGACTACCGCGCCTTGCTGCAGGAAGAGGCGGCGGTGCGCCGTTATAACGAGCAGTTGACGCGTCAGGTCGAGGCCCAGCGTGACGCACTTGCGTCGCTGGACACGCAGCTCGGCCAGATCGAAGCCACCGCGCGCGAGGTGATGCCGCTGATGCAACGCATGATCGACACCCTCCCGCAGATCGTGGCGGCCGACGTTCCGTTTCTTGAAGAGGAGCGTGCGCGTCGCGTCGCTGACCTGTCGGCGATGCTTGATCGTGCCGATGTCACCGTTGCAGAAAAGTACCGCCGCATTCTGGAGGCCTATCAGGTCGAGGCCGAGTATGGGCGCACGCTGGAGGCGTATCAGGGCGCATTGCCGGGCGAGGCGGCGCGGCAGGTGGAGTTCCTGCGCGTGGGGCGGGTTGCCTTGCTGTACCTGAGTCTTGACGGCAGCGAAGCCGGCTACTGGTCTGCCCCGGATCAGGCCTTCGTCGTCGACGCCGATTACCGCAATGCGGTGCGTCAAGGGCTCAAGGTCGCACGGCGGCAGGTGGCGCCCGACTGGGTGCAGGTGCCGGCCTTGGTGTCAGCCGGAAGGGCGCCATGACGCCGCCGCGCGCGTTCGGCGGCCTGATTGCCGTCACCTTGGTGCTGGTCGCCGCGCTCGCGGGCCCTGCCCAGGCGCAGCCGCAGGATCTGGATGCCTTATTGCAGAAGACCCGCGAGGCTCGGGCCAACGATGCAGAGACGCTCGAGGCGCGCGTGCAGCGCTTTCGTGAGGCGCGCGACGCACGCGCTGCAGAAACGCGCGAAGCACAGCGGCGCCGTGATGCGGCCGTGGCGCGCAGCGAGGCCCTACTTGCAGAGTTCGACCGGAACGAAGCGGCGCTGACCGAGCGCCAGGCGCAGCTCGACGCGCGCAGCGGCAATCTGGGCGAGGTATTTGGGGTGGTGCGGCAGGTGGCCGGCGACTTTGCATCGCAATCGCAGAACTCGATTGTCACCCTGGAGCACCCCGCGCGGCAGGCTCGCCTCGATCGCCTGGCCACGGCCACGGCGCTGCCATCGGCCGAGGCCCTTGAGCAACTCTGGTTGGACTTGATGCAGGAAATCGTCGCCACCGGCAAGGTGTCGCGTTTCGTGGCGCCCGTCATCGACGCCAGCGGTACGGTCAGTGACACCGAGGTGGTGCGGGTGGGGCCGTTCACGGCCATCGCGGACGATCGTTTTCTGGTGCGCGAGCCTGCTGCCGAGGCGTTCACCGCCCTGCCTGCGCAGCCCCCGCGGGCCCTGCGGCAGCGGGCCGAGGCCTTGAGCGAAGCGCCGGTGGGCGCGGTGCAGCGGGTCGATGTCGACCCCTCGCGCGGCGCCCTGCTGGGCGTGCTGGTGCAGACCCCGCGTCTGGGCGAGCGCATCCGCTCCGGCGGCTGGGTGGGTGCGGTGATCATGGCGCTGGGTCTTGCCGGTGGGGTGCTGGCGGTGGAGCGATTCTTCGTGCTGGCCAGGGTGGGTGCGCGAATGCGCCGACAGCGCAAGGCCATTGCCAGCCCGACCCCTGACAACCCGCTGGGCCGGGTGTTGCGGGTGTACACGCAGCAGCCTGATCTGGCGCCCGAAACGCTGGAGCTCAAGCTCGACGATGCGGTGCTGCGCGAAGTGCCGGCGCTGGAGGCGCGGCTGGTCTGGTTGAAGATTCTGGCCGCAGTGGCGCCGTTGCTCGGTCTGCTGGGCACCGTCACCGGCATGATTCTTACCTTCCAGCAGATCACTCTGTTTGGCACCGGCGACCCGAAGCTGATGGCCGGCGGCATCTCCCAGGCGTTGATGACCACCGTTCAGGGGCTGATCGTGGCGATTCCCATGGTGCTGCTGCACGCCATGCTCAACGCCCGCAGCAAGGCCTTGATCCAGGTGCTGGAGGAAGAATCGGCCGGATTGATCGCCGAGCAGTCAGAGCGGCGCCCGCAAGGCCTGGCCAGCGACGGTGTTGGCGACGGTGTTTGAGGGCGCGAATCCGCTGCAGGCGGTGCTGACCTTCCTCAATGCAGGCGGGCCGGTGGTCTACGCCCTGCTGGTGCTGGCCGTGGTGTTGTGGACGCTGATACTGGAGCGGCTGATGTATTACCGCTGGCAGATGCCGGAAGACGTGCGGCACTGCATGGACGACTGGCAGTCGCGGCCCGACCATCACAGTTGGCAGGCCCACAAGATCAAGCAGCGCCGGGTGTCTGAAGCGCAACGTCACTGGCGTGCCCGGCTGCCGCTGATCAAGGCGCTGGTGGCCTTGTGTCCCATGATGGGCCTGCTCGGCACGGTCACCGGCATGATTCACGTGTTTCATGTCATGGCGGTGCTGGGCACCGGCAATGCCCGCGCCATGGCGGCAGGCATCAGTGCCGCCACCTTGCCCACCATGGCCGGCATGGTGATCGCCATCTCGGGCCTGTATTTCGTTTCGCGGTTGGAGCAGCGCGTGCAGCGCGCCCGGCACCACCTGCACGACCAGATGGTGACCTACTGATGTCCAAACATCGCCTGCGCACCGAAGAAGATGCCGCCATCGACCTGACGCCGATGCTCGATGTCGTGTTCATCATGTTGATCTTCTTCATCGTCACCACCTCGTTCGTGAAAGAAACCGGGGTTGACGTCAACCGGCCCAGCGCCGACACGGCGACCCGTCAGGAGCAGGGTTCGATCCTGATCGCGCTGCGCGCCAATGGTGAAGTGTGGATGGACCGGCGCCAGGTGGACCTGCGCGCCATACGCGCCAACATCGAGCGGCTGCGGGTGGAAAGCCCCGAGGCCTCGGTAGTGATCGTCGCCGACACTGGCGCGGCCACCGGCCAGCTGGTGCAGGTCATGGACCAGGTGCGGCTGGGCGGCATCGCGCAGATCTCCATCGCCGCCAGTGAAGGCGGCGGCGGGTGACTGCAGCGATGCGCAACGGCGTGGCCCTGCTGGGTGCGTCGCTCATCAGCTTCGGTCTGTTCTGGGTCATGTACCAGCTGGTGCTGGGCGGCGAGGCGCGGCGCGCCGAGGTCACCGCCTTGCCGACCATCGACTTCGTGCGGGTGCAGCGCCAGGAAGCCCTTGAAACACGTCAGCGGGTGCGTCCGGAGCGCCCGCCACCGCCCGAGCGCCCGCCGACCCCGCCCCGCATCAACGTCAAGGCGCAATCGCCGACGGCGCCTGCGGCACTGGCCATGCCGGCGCAACAGGCCCTGGCCGTGGCGCCCAACCTCAAGGGCGGGCCTTTCATTGGCGAGTTCACGCCTGCGGCGGGCGGCGGTGGCGGTGGCGGCGATGCCGAGCTGGTGCCGCTGGTGCGTGTCCCGCCGCAGTATCCACGCGCAGCGGCGCGTGCCGGCATCACCGGTGTGGTGACCCTACAGGTCACCGTGGGGCCAGACGGACGGGTGCAGGACGCGCGCATCGTCAAGGCGGAGCCACGCGGCTATTTTGAACAGGCGGCCCTGCGCTCGGCGCGCCAAAGCCAGTTTCGGCCGCGCATTGTCGGCGGTGAGCCGGTGACGCAGACCGGGACCTACGACATCGTCTTCACCCTGGAGTCGCGATGAGCCGCTGGGCCCTGGCGCTGCTGCTGGCGCTGGTGTGGCCGGCCGCGGCCACCACGCTCAGCGAGACGGCGTTTCGGCAGCTGGAGCGCGCCCAGGCGCTCTTGGCCGAGGGCGACGTGCGGGCGGCCAACGAGCTGCTGGAAGCGCGTTTCGCCCGTGCCGAGCACGACAGCGAACGTGCCCTGATCCGCCAGGTACAAGGCTTCGCCCTGGCCGCCGTGCCGGACAATCGTGCGGCCATCCAGCGTCTGCAGCAGGCGCTGGATTACGGCCAACTGCCCGAGCCCGCCGCCCTGCAATCGCGACTGGCGCTGGGCCAGTTGTTGTACGTCGAGGGCCAGATGCCCCGCGCCATCGAGGTGCTGACCGCCTACCTCACCCAGGCCGGCGATCTGGCGGTGGTCGAAGCCCAGGTGATGCTCGCCTCGGCACATGTGGCCGCCAAGCAGTACCGGCAAGCGCGCCCGCCTCTGGCCGCCGCAATGGCGCGACGTGAGACGCCGCCGCTGGGCTGGCTGGAGCTGCAACTGGCCGTCGACTACGGTCTGGAAGCCTGGTCCGCCGCTGCCGAGACCTTGCTCACCCTGGTCAGCCGTGCGCCCGAGTCGCGCGCGTACTGGCAGCAGCTGTCGGGCGTCTACCACGAGCTGGGAAAGCAGCCGCAGGCCCTGGCGGTACTGGCGCTGGCCCATCGGCACGGCCTGATCGCCGAGCCGCGCGCGCTGCGCAATCTTGCCCAGCTCTATCGCGCGCTCGGGGTGCCCTACAAGGCCGGCGAGTTGCTGACCGCGGCGCTGGACGCGCGGCAGATCGAGGCCGACGCGCCGCTGCTCGACAGTCTGGCCGACGCCTGGATCGAGGCCCGTGAATATGACCGCGCCGTGCGCACCCTGACGCGGCGCCTTGCCGTGCAGGACACCGCGGCGGCGCGACTGCGGCTGGCGCAGGTGCACGTGCAGCGCCACGACTGGGCGGCGGTGATGGACACCCTGGGCCGCGAGACCCAGCGTCTTGAAGGCGACGCCGCGCTGCTGCTGGGCATGGCGGCCTACGAGCAGAACGACCGGGCATTGGCCCAACGTGCCTTCGAGCGGGCCCGGGCTGACGCGGGCCAGCGCCGCGCCGCCGAGCAGTGGTTGCGCTATCTGGCCGGGATGCGCGGTTAGACGTCGGGAAACCGCAGGCGCTCGTCGCGCAGCAGTTCGGGCGCCTTTGCGGCAATGGCGCCCCAGAAGAGCAGCAGAATGAACCGTTCGGCCTCGCGCAGAATCTGCGGCCGGCGCGTCTCATCTTCCAGATAGTCCATCGAGAAGAACACCATCTGGCGAACGATGACCTGGGCCAGCTCCAGCATCTCGGCCGGCGCCACACCCGGCAGCCGCAGCACGCCCATCAGGTCTTCGGTCATGTCTTTGGCGATGTCGTCAAGCAGGTCGCGCATGGCCTGACGCAGCACGGGACTGCTGCCGTGCATCTCGCGCACCCCCACGGTGTAGGCGGCGCGATGGTGGGTGACGAACTCCAGCACCAGGGCCACAGACTCGCGTGCGATGGCCTGGGCCTCCTGCAGGCCTTCGATCGGCCGACTGAAATCCACCACACGCAAGGCCGTGCCCGCCGCCTGCATGCGCCGCTCGCGCAGCCCCTTGCGCAGTTGGGTGCCCAGCGCGTCGATCATTGCCACGCCCAGCTCATCAAAATCGCGGAAGTGTCGGTAGAAGGTGTTGGGGTTGAGCCCCGCATGTCGGGCGACCTCGCGCAGCCCCAATGAGGCGAGGCTGCGGGTGGTGGCGGCAAGCTCCAACGCGGCATCCATCAAGCGTTGACGACCGCCCGGGCTGGGCCCTGTTGCGGCTGCGGAGTTGTTTTTATTTTCAGTCATATCAGCGCTTTAAGATACTGACATCAACCAATGGCATCATTTCAGTTGACGAAGAAGTGAACAGGCGTCTACTCTGCAGGTAGACGATTGTATACCTGCAAGCATCATCGGAACCAGGAGATGAAGATGAGCCCTGAAAAGTCGAAGCCGGTTACCCGCAATGCCACGTCCAAGGGCGTGATGCCGGTTCGCCGCGACGTAAAGTTTCCCCTGCCGCCAGACCGGGTGCATGACTGGGCGGACGGCAACGTGCAGTTCACCCACCTGATGAACACCATGTCGCTGGTGATTCCGGTCGGCGAGCGCTTTTTCATCGACACGCTGCGGCATTACCGCGACCGGGTGCAAGACCCCGAGCTCAAACGCGCGGTGACGGCCTTCATAGGCCAGGAAGCCATGCACGGTCGCGAGCACGATGAATACAACGCGCGCATCTTCGAGCGCCTGCCCGAGGCGGCTGCATTCGAGCGCAGCATCAAGGCGCTGCTCGACACCCTCAAGGCCAGAATGCCCGCCTCGACGCGCCTGTCGACGACCATCGCGCTGGAACACCTGACCGCAATCATGGCGGACGGATTTCTCAGCGAGCCGCATCTGCGAGACAAATCAGAGCCTGGCTACGCCGCCTTGTGGGCATGGCACGCGCTGGAAGAGACCGAGCACAAGGGGGTCGCCTACGACGTCTGGGAAGCCACCCAGGGCAAGGGCGCCCGCGCCTATGCCGAGCGCAGCCTGGGGTTGGTCATGGCCACCATGATCTTCTGGGGGCGGGTGGTGCCTGCGCATCTGCGCTTCGTGCGCAGCGAAGGCCGGCTGGGCGACCTGAAGGGCTGGCGCACGTTTTATCGCGTCGCCTTCGGCGAGATCGGCTTCCTGCGCAAGATGGCGCGCCCGTGGTTCGATTATTTTCGCCCCGGATTTCACCCCTGGGATCACGACAACCGGCATTTTCTGCACGGCATTGAAGACTGGGTGCAGCGCTACGAGCGCGAGCGCGGCGAGGCGCCGGCCCAGGCGGCCTGAACCGCGCCAGAAGAAGCGCCAGAAGAAGCACGATATAGCCCGGCCACCGTGCCGGGCTTTTTTGTTGCCTTCGCGCGGCCAGCGTCAGGGCCGTGCACCCGCCGCGCGCCGGGCTCGGCTATCGTTGCGGTTTCATGACTGAACGGAAACGCTGCGAGTGAACCTCGGCCGCCATCACACGCTGTTGCTGAGACTGGCCCTGTGCATGGCCCTGTGCCTGCCCGGTGCCGCGTCGGCCGAACAGGTGCTGCGCCGCGGCAATGGTCCCGACGTGGAATCGCTGGACCCGCACCGGGTGGAAGGCGTGGCCGCCGCAGACGTGATGCGTGACCTGTTTGAAGGGCTGGTGTCCACGGGGCTGGACGCCGAGCCCATCCCCGGCGTCGCCGAGCGCTGGGAGATCAGCGAAGACGGCCTGCACTATCGCTTCTATCTGCGCCACGACGCGCGCTGGAGCAATGGCGATGCGGTGACGGCGATGGACTTCGTCGTGGCGCTGCGGCGCAGTGTCGATCCAGCCACCGGCTCGAACTACTCGAAAATTCTGTCGCCGATCTGCAATGCCGACGAGATCATCGAAGGCGAGAAGCCGCCTGACACCCTGGCCGTCACCGCCGTCGATGCCCACACGCTCGACATCGAGCTGACCGGCCCCACGCCCTATCTGCTGGGGCAGCTGTCGCACACCTCGGCGTACCCGGTGCACCGGCCCAGCCTGGCGCAGTGGGGGGCGGATTTTGCACGCGAGGGGCGCTTGGTCAGCAACGGCGCCTATCAGCTCAAGCGCTGGGCGCTGCAGTCACATATCGAACTGGTGCGCAATCCGCATTATTGGAACAACGACAAAACGCGCATCGACCGCGTGATTTTCTACACCATTGAAGACCTCAACGCCGAGTACCAACGCTACCGCGCCGGTGAGATCGACTGGACCACCGGCGTGCCCATCACGCAGCTGCCACAGATCAAGCAGCGCATGCCCGATGACCTGCGCATGCACCCTTACATGGGCGTCTACTACTACGGCATGAACTTGAACCGCCCCCCGTTCAAGGACAACCCGAAGCTGCGGCTGGCGCTGAACATGGCCATCGATCGCCCGCTGATCGCCGAGCGCATTCTGGGTGACATTGATCAGGCCGCCGATGGCTGGATGCCGCCGGGCGTGCAGAATCATCATTACGCCCGGTTCGCCTGGGCCGACTGGCCCCGCGAACAGCGTTTGGCGAAAGCCCGGCAACTGTATGCCGAGGCGGGCTATTCGGCAGCCCGCCCGGCCCGAGTGGAGATTCTGTACAACACCAGTGACGACCATAAAAAACTCGCCACCGTGGTCAGCGCCATGTGGAAACAATGGCTGGGGGTCGAGACGGTGCTGCGCAACCAGGAGTGGAAGGTTTACCTGCAATCACGACGGCTTCAGCAGGACACCGAGGTGTTTCGCGCCGGTTGGATCGGCGATTACAACGACCCCAACACCTTCATGGAGATTCTGCATTCGCAGCACGGAATGAATGACGTCGGCTACGACAGCGAGGTCTACGACCGCCTGCTGCACGAGGCCAGTCAGGAATCGAACCTGGAGCGTCGTGCCTGGTTGATGCAGGCCGCCGAAGCTCAGTTGCTGGAAGATCTGCCGATCATCCCCCTCTATTTCTACAACTCCAAGCGGCTGGTGCGCCCCACGCTGAAGGGCTGGCGCGGCAACGTGATGGACCAGCACCGCTCGCAGACCATGTACTTCGACCCCGCCACGACGGGGGGCGCGCCTTAAATGCTGCGCTTCGCACTGTCGCGGCTGTTGTCCGCCATCCCGACCCTGCTGGTACTGGTGGTGCTGGCGTTCTTCATGATGCGGGCCGCACCCGGCGGGCCGTTCGACACCGAACGCACCTTGCCGCCCGAGGTGCAGGCGCAATTGGAGGCGCAATACCGGCTCGACCTGCCCGTGCATGAGCAGCTGTGGCGGTACCTGGCCGACGCGGTGCGGGGTGACCTGGGGCCGTCGTTCCAGTACAGCCAGTTCAGCGTCAACGAGCTGATCGCCCAGAGCTTTCCCGTGTCGCTGCAGCTGGGACTCAGCGCCATGCTGCTTGCGCTGGTGGTTGGCGTGGCCGCCGGCACCTGGGCCGCGCTGCGACAGAACCGGCTGGCAGACCACGCCATCATGACCCTGTCGATGACCGGCATTTCGGTGCCCAACTTCGTCATTGCGCCGCTGATGGTGCTGCTGTTCGCCCTGGTGCTGGGCTGGTTGCCGGCCGGCGGCTGGAACGACGGCGCATGGCGCAACCGGGTCATGCCGGTCATCGCGCTGGCATTGCCGCAGATTGCCTACGTGGCGCGGCTGACGCGTGGCTCCATGATCGAGGTGCTGCGCCAGAACTTCATTCGCACCGCACGCGCCAAGGGGCTGTCGGGGCGAACCGTGGTGCTGCGCCACGCGCTGAAGCCGGCGCTGATGCCGGTGCTGTCATACCTTGGCCCGGCAGCGGCCGGCATCATCACCGGGTCGGTGGTCATCGAGCAGATCTTCGGCCTGCCGGGGCTGGGCCGTTACTTCGTGCAGGGCGCGCTCAATCGTGATTACACCCTGGTGATGGGCGTGGTGCTGTTCTACGGCGTGCTGATCATTGCCTTCAACTTCCTGGTCGACCTGCTCTACGGCGCCCTGGACCCCCGGGTGCGCACATGAGCCGACGCGAAGTGCTTGAGGCTGCGGCGGGGCGCTCCCTCTGGCAGGACGCCGGGCACCGGTTGCTGCGCAATCGCGCCGCCATGCTTGCCGTTGTGCTGCTGGGCGTGATTGTCGTGATGGTGGTCGCCGGGCCGTGGTTCAGCCCGTTTGCCTACGACACCATCGACTTCGACGGGCAATGGTCGGCGCCGCCCAGTTGGGCCTGGCCCAGCCCGTTCGGCACCGACAGCATTGGCCGTGACCTGTTTGCGCGCACCCTGCACGGCGGGCGCATCTCGCTGATGGTGGGCATCGTCGCCACCCTGGTGTCGCTGCTGATCGGCGTGACCTGGGGCGCAATTGCCGGCTATGCGGGGGGCAAGGTCGATGCGCTGATGATGCGCATTGTCGACATCCTTTACGCACTGCCCTTCATGTTTCTGGTGATTCTGCTGATGGTGCTGTTCGGGCGCCATCTGGTGCTGATCTTCGTTGCCATCGGCGCCATCAACTGGCTGGACATGGCGCGCATCGTCCGGGGTCAGGCGATGGCCTTGAAGCAGCGCGAGTTCGTCGAAGCCGCCGTGGTGGCGGGCACGCGCCCCGGCACCATCGTTCGCCGCCACATCGTGCCCAATCTGCTGGGTGTGGTAGTGGTGTACGTGACCCTGACCATTCCACAGGTGATTCTGGTGGAATCGTTTCTCAGCTTTCTGGGCTTGGGCGTGCAGGAGCCCGCCACCAGCTGGGGCGCGCTGGTGAACGATGGCGCGCGTGAAATGGAATCGAGCCCCTGGGCGTTGGTGTTTCCCGCCGGTTTCCTCGCCGCGACGCTGTTCTGCTTCAACTTCATTGGAGACGGGCTGCGCGACGCGCTGGACCCGAAGGACCGATGAGCGTCCTGCTCGATGTGGACCACCTGAGCGTCCGCTTTCGCACCCGCGATGGCGACGTCGAGGCCGTCAATGACCTCAGCTTCACGCTGCACGCGGGCGAGACCCTGGGCATCGTCGGCGAGTCCGGCTCGGGCAAATCACAGACGGCGATGGCGATCATGGGCCTGCTGGCCGACAACGCCAGAACCCGGGGGCGCATCGTGTTCGACGGGCAGGACCTGCTGACCCTGCCCGAACGCAAGCGCCGCAAGATTCGCGGCGCGCGTATCGGCATGGTCTTTCAGGACCCCATGACCTCGCTCAACCCCTACCTGCGCATCGGCCTGCAGATGGCCGAAGTGCTGGAAACCCATCGCGACCTGCAGCGCGACGCCGCACTGGCCGAGAGCCAGCGCATGCTCGAAGCGGTGCAGCTGGCCGACGCCAAGCAGAAACTGCGCGCCTATCCGCATGAACTGTCGGGCGGCCAGCGTCAACGCGTGATGGTGGCCATGACCCTGCTCACCCAGCCGGCGCTGCTGTTGGCCGACGAGCCCACCACCGCGCTGGACGTGACCGTGCAGGCCAACCTGCTGGCGTTGCTGGCCGATCTGCGACGCGACATGGGCGTCGCCATTGTGCTCATCACCCACGACCTGGGCGTGGTCGCGCAGGTCTGTGACCGCACCCTGGTGCTCTATGGCGGCCAAAGCATGGAACTGGGCCCCACGGCGTCGGTGATCGGGCAGCCCATTCACCCTTACACCCAGGGCCTGTTGGCGGCGCGTCCACGCTGGGAGGGCGACCGCACCGCACCGCTGGCCGCGCTGCCGGGGCACCCGCCCGACCTTGCCGATCTGCCGCAAGGCTGCCCCTTCGCGGCGCGTTGCCCCGAGGCGCAGGCGCACTGCGTGCAGCGTCGCTCGTTGCTGCGCAACGTCGGCGATCGCGTCGTCGCCTGCCACCTGCGCGGGCAGGATTAGGGCCGGTTCGCCAACGGCCTTGCGCGGGACGCCGACCGCTCCGCGACTACCTCCGGCCACATTGCGATGCTCAGTTGCCGACTGTGCGGCGACTCTCCGACGACCCTTTCACGCCTTCGCGCCGCGCAACCGGAGCGCGTTCGCCACCACTGACGCTGAACTCAGACTCATGGCCAAGGCCGCGAGCATCGGCGAGAGCAGGACGCCGAGCCACGGGAAGAGGACGCCGGCCGCGATTGGAACCCCCAGGCCGTTATAGATCAGCGCGAAGCCGAGGTTCTGCTTCATGTTGCGCACCGTGGCTTGCGACAATTCAATCGCGCGCGCAATCCCGATAAGGTCGCCTTTGACCAGCGTGACGTGCGCGCTGTTCATGGCGACGTCGGTGCCCGTGCCCATGGCGATGCCCACATCGGCACCGGCCAGCGCGGGCGCGTCGTTGATGCCGTCCCCGGCCATGGCCACCCGACGGCCCTGCGCCTTGAAGTCGGCCACGAGCTTGGCCTTGCCCTCAGGCCGGATCTCGCCATACACCTCGTCGATGCCCAGGCTTCGCGCCACGGCACGTGCGGTCGTCTCGCCATCACCGGTTGCCATGACCACCCGGATCCCGAGCGTGCGCAGTTTCTCGATGGCCTCGGGGGTCGACGCCTTGATGGGATCGGACACCGTCACCAATCCCGCGAGCTTCGAGTCGATGGCGAGGAACATGACGCTGCCGCCCTCGGCGCGCAGTCCTTCGGCCACCTTGACCAGCCCAGAGACGTCGGCGCCGATCTCCTCCATCAGCGCGGTGTTGCCCAGATGCAGGCGCTGTCCTGCCACCGTACCGCGCACGCCGATGCCGGTCACCGACTCGAAGTTCTCTACCGGCAGCAGCGGCAGGTTCTGCCGACGCGCCTGCGCCACGATGGCCTCCGCCAAGGGATGTTCGCTGCCCTGATCCAGGCTGGCTGCCATTTGCAGCACCTGTTCGAGGGTATGCCCCCCGCTGGCCTGCACGCTGTGAAAGGCGGGCTTGCCCTGTGTGAGCGTGCCGGTCTTGTCGACGATCAGGGTGTCGATACGCCGCAGCATTTCGATCGCCGCGGCATCGCGGAACAGGATGCCGGAACTCGCGGCGCGGCCCGTGGCGACCATGATCGACATCGGCGTCGCCAACCCCAGCGCACACGGACAGGCAATGATCAGCACCGCGACCGCGTTGATGAAACCGTAGACCCACGATGGTTCTGGCCCGAAGAAACCCCAGGCCAGCAAGGTCGTGATGGCGATCCCGATCACGCCCAGCACGAACCAGAAGCTCACCGCATCGGCCATGCGCTGCATCGGTGCGCGGGAGCGCTGGGCCTGCGCCACCATGTGGACAATCTGGGACAGCAAGGTGCCGGCGCCCACCTTCTCGGCACGGATCACGAGGCTGCCGTTGCCGTTGAGCGTGGCGCCAATCACCGCGTCACCGGACTTGCGATGCACCGGCAGCGGCTCGCCAGTGAGCATCGACTCGTCGACATGGCTCTCGCCTTCAAGCACGACGCCATCGATCGGCACCTTCTCTCCCGGCCGCACGCGCAGCCGATCACCCACCTGCACCTGGTCGAGCGCAACGTCCGCCTCGGTCCCATCGTCGTTCAAGCGGCGAGCCGTCTTGGGTGAGAGACCCAGCAGGGAGCGAATCGCGGCCGAGGTCTGGGAGCGTGCCTTCAGCTCCAGCATCTGTCCCAGCAGGGTCAGCGACACGATCACCGCCGCCGCTTCGAAGTACACCCCGATCCGGCCGTGTGCGGCGAAGCGGGTCGGGAACAGCCCCGGCGCGAGGGTTGCGATGACGCTGTAGAGATAGGCCGAGGCCACGCCCAGCCCGATGAGCGTGAACATGTTCGGGCTGCGGTTTGCGATCGACTGCACGCCGCGTTCAAGGAAGGGCCAACCCGCCCACAGCACGACCGGCGTTGCGAGTACCCACTCCACCCAGGACTGCGCCGTCATGCTCATGAGCCCGAGCCGGTGGCCCACCATCGCCAGCGCCATCACGATCACTGACAGCGGCAGGGTCCACCAGAAGCGGCGCGTGAAGTCGCGCAGCTCAGGGTTTTCGTCATCACCCTCCAGGCTGGGCATCTCCGGTTCCAGGGCCATGCCGCATTTCGGACAGTTTCCCGGATGGTCCTGACGGATCTCGGGATGCATCGGACAGGTGTATAGCGTGCCCGCAGGCGCCGGACCGCCTGCCTTGGGGGCCAGATACTTCGCCGGATCAGCCGCGAATTTCGTTTCGCAGCCCTGGCTGCAAAAGTAGTAGGTGTGCCCCGCGTGGTGATGCGACCGAGCTGTCGTCGGATCGACGGTCATGCCGCAAACCGGGTCTTTCCCGGCCGACGCAGAGGATCGTCCCGTGTTGCCGTGCCCGTGCTGATGGCCGTGTGAGTGATGTTCCGCGTCGTTGTGACTGTGTATTGAGGTTGTTGCAACGTCGGCCTTGGTCGAGCAGCAGGAAACGTCGGCAGTGGCCTTGGCGGGCGTCTTTGCAGACGCGGCATTTCCGTGACAGCAACGGCTCATGGCGAGGGCTCCTGATTCAGCGCATGGACAATCGGGCATTTGGCGAGCGCGCCGTATCCCGGACAGGCGGCCTCGAGCCGCTTGAGGTCTTTGCGGATCCGCTGGAGTTCACGAATCTTGTCTTCGACGACGCCGAGTTTGGCCCGCGCCGCGACCTTCATCCCCGCCATGTCGCGCTCTGACTGCGCGGTCAACGTCAGGAGTTCGGTGATCTCACCGAGCGTGAAGCTCAGACCCTTGGCGCGGCGAATGAACCGCAACCGGCCGACCACGTCCGGCGCGTAGGCTCGGTAGCCCGACGCGCGGCGGGCGGGCGGCGCAATCAGCCCCTGCCGCTCGTAGTACCGGATCGTGTCGATCGACACCTCGGTCAGCTTGGCGAGCTTGCCGATGCTCAGAGTGCCCATGTGCCGCTCCTAACGAGTCTGCGAAACGGGGAGCGACTGTACCGCATGGACCTTGGTCCAGAGTCAAGCGTGTTCTGAGCTTGAAATGGACCTTGTCGCTGTCCGTGGACCGAGGTCGACGCCTGGGTAGCCGGAAGCTACGCGCTGAATCTGCCTTTGCCGGCAAGGAGCATCATGTCCACGTGGAAACCAGGGGGACACGTGCACACGATCGCGGAGGTGGGTCATCGTCGGTGACGCCGACATGCGGATGAGTTCAAGGCCGAGGTGGCCGCGGTGTGCCGGCAGCCTGGGTTTCCACTGTCCTCGGCCGACACGCCCCAGGTCGAGCTCAATGAGCAGCCGGGTTCATCGAGGCAAAAGGAATCGACTCAGGCAAGAAAACGGGCAACTATTGCGCCCCGGGCCTGATGCGGTTCGTCGACAGCAGGTGCAGGTGGGATATGCCACAAGGCCCCATGCTCGGTAGGGACGCGACCCAGATCAGACCTTGCCAGACACGGTGATCAGCCATCTGTCGCCCCACATAAAACAACCGGGAGATCACGCCGAGCGCGGGCCGCAGCCCTTCGCAAGCGCTCGAATTGCGAGGCGGACCCACATCCCAAGACCGGCAAACCGAGCGGAAACTTCCTCGTCTATTCCCTGTGGTTGGAAGCCTGATCCACTGCGTGGCAAAAGACCCTCGGATCCGAAGATCCAAGGGTGATGAGCAGCTCCATCACTTCAAGGGCACGGCCAGACCGCAGGGGTGGCCTTTCGGTGCGCGGCGCGATGCCCGTTCAGTCGGAACGGCCGGCGCGCTTGCGCTCGTGTTCGACCAGATATCGCTTGCGAAGGCGGATCGATTCCGGCGTCAATTCCACCAGTTCATCGTCATTGATGAATTCCAGCGCCTGTTCCAGCGAGAAGCGGCGTGGCGGGGTGAGCACCACGTTTTCATCCGAGCCCGAGGCGCGCATGTTGGTGAGCTTTTTGCCTTTCCACACGTTGACGACCAGGTCGTTCTCGCGCGAGTGCACGCCGACGATCTGGCCTTCGTAAACGTCATCGCCATGGCTGGCGATCATTGCGCCGCGTTCCTGCAGGTTGAACAGCGCGTAGGCCACGGCCTTGCCCTGCTCGTTGGAGATCAGCACGCCGTTGTAGCGTTGGCCGACATCCTTGTTGTCACCGGCCGGGCCGAAATGATCGAAATTGTGGAACAGCAGGCCCGAACCGCCGGTGTTGTTGATGAACTCGGAGCGAAAGCCGATCAGCCCGCGCGAGCTGATGGTGTATTCCAGCCGCACGCGGCCCTTGCCGTCGGGCACCATGTTGACCATCTTGCCGCCGCGTTCAGACAGGCCCTGAATCACGCCGCCCTGATGCGTTTCTTCAACGTCGGCCACCAGAATTTCATAAGGCTCGTGAATTTCGCCGTCGACTTCCTTGGTGATGACCTGCGGGCGCGCCACCGCGATCTCGAAGCCTTCGCGGCGCATGTTTTCGAGCAGCACCGACAGGTGCAGCAAGCCGCGCCCGGAGACCCGGAACTGGTCGGGTGATTCGCCCGGCTCAACGCGCAGCGCCACGTTGGTTTTCAGCTCTTTTTGCAGCCGCTCGAAGATTTGCCGGCTGGTGACGAACTTGCCTTCCTTGCCCGCGAACGGTGACTTGTTGACCTCGAAGACCATGGTCATCGTCGGTTCGTCGACCTGCAGGGTGGGCAGGCCCTCGGGCACCTTGGCGTCGCAGACCGTCTCGGAAATACCCAGCTCTTCGATGCCGGTGATGGCGATGATGTCGCCCGCTTCGGCCTCGGTGGCTTCGACCTTGTCCAGTCCCATGAACGCCAGTACCTGCAACACCTTGCCCTGGCGCACTTTGCCGTCGCGCCCCACCACCGACACCGGGCTGTTGGGCTTGATGCGACCGCGCGAAATGCGCCCGGTGCCGATCACGCCCACATAGTTGCTGTAGGCCAGGCTGATCACCTGCATCTGGAACGGGCCTTCGGCATCCACGGCCGGCGGCGTCACCTGGTCGACGATGGTCTGGAACAAGAAGTCCATGTTGCCTTCGCGAATGTCGGGGTTGTCCCCGGCGTAGCCGTTCAGGGCGCTGGCGAACACGGTGGTGAAGTCGAGCTGTTCATCGGTGGCGCCAAGGCGATCAAACAGGTCGAACACCTGGTCCATCACCCAGTGCGCGCGGGCGCCCGGGCGGTCGATCTTGTTCACGACCACGATCGGTTTCAGCCCCAGCGCGAACGCCTTCTGGGTGACGAACCGCGTCTGCGGCATCGGGCCGTCGGCGGCATCGACCAACAGACATACCGAGTCGACCATGGAGAGCACGCGCTCGACTTCGCCGCCAAAGTCGGCGTGCCCGGGGGTGTCGACGATGTTGATGCGGTATTCGGTGCCGTCACGCTTGTCCAGCCAGCGGATGGCGGTGTTCTTCGCAAGAATGGTGATGCCGCGCTCACGCTCCAGATCGTTGGAGTCCATGATCCGCTCGCCAAGATTCTCACGCGAATCGAGGGTCTGCGACTGACGCAGGAGCTTGTCCACCAGGGTGGTTTTACCGTGGTCAACGTGGGCAATGATGGCGATGTTGCGAAGGTTTTTGAGGCTCATGGGCGTGCTATTGCTGCGATGCAGCAAACAAAAGGGCGCAGAGTGTACGTTTTTGTCAGTGGCAGGGATAGAGGGCAGGACGCGCCGGGGCGCGTCCTTCGGGGCCGTTTCAGGGCTGCAACTGGAAACGCACGGTGGCCTGCTGGGTCACGGTCAGTTCGCCGGTCAGAATGCCCTGCTGGCCGTTGGAGGCCTCGGCGTCGGCTGCGACCATGCGCATCATTGGCATGGGCGGCGGACTGTGCGACGAGCCCGAGGCCTGCACCGACATCACCGCACCCAGCTTGAGGCCCAATGCTGACGCGAGGGCCTCGGCCTGCAGTCGCGCATCCTGGGCGGCCAGGGTGAGCGCCTTGCGGTCTTCGGCGCCAGGGTCTTGCAGGCCCAGCTGCGGCGGCGAGATTTCGGTGATGCCGGACGCGGTCACCGCCTTGAGCACCGGGCCCAGCAGGCTCAGGTCGGTCAGTTCGATGCGAATGTCGCGGCGCACGCGGTAGCCGTCGGGCTCGTTGCGTCGCGCCTCTTCGTTCCATCGGTTCTCGGGACGAATGCTGACCTGCGCGCTGTCGATCCGGTCGTCGGGAATCTTCAACGCCGCCAGACGCTGCAGCAGCGCCTTGACCTGGCGCTGCACCTGCGCCTCACCGTCGGCGACGGTCTCGGTCTTGACCTCTGCGGCCACATTCAGCGTCGCCTTGTCGGGGCTGGCGCGCACTTCGGCACGGCCGGTGACGACCACCGAGGGTGTTTCGTCCGGCTTGGCCGCGGCCGATCCCGCCGCTGCGACCAGCAGCGCAGCCACTGCCCACACGCTGAAAACTTTCATCGCGAAATCCTTGGTTCTGGGTTATTTGGCCTTACGCTATGCCTAGACAGCCAAATTGCCAATGAATACTTCAAACGACATTCTTACGCTGACCCGCGACGTCATCGGCGTGCTTATCCCGCAGGGCACGCGCGTCGAGTTGCCGGAAGGCGCCACCGCGAAGATGACCCAAGCCCTGGGCGGCAGCTTCACCATCCAGGTAGAGGGGCATCTGTTCCGTATTCCCGGTCAGGACGCCGACGCGTTGGGCATGGAGGTGCCGGACGGGCCGGAGGTGCCCGAGAACGCCACCGACAAGGAGATCGAGGCCGCGGTCTGGAAGCAGCTCAAGACCTGCTACGACCCCGAAATTCCGGTCAATATCGTTGATCTTGGGCTCATCTACACCTGTGTCGTCGAGCCCACCGACGGCGGCAAGCGCCGCGCCACGGTGCGCATGACCTTGACCGCGCCCGGCTGCGGCATGGGCGACATTCTGGTGGCCGACGTGAAAACCAAGGTCGAGGCCCTGCCCACGGTGGAAGAAGTGGACGTGGAGCTCACCTTCGATCCGCCCTGGACGCAAGACATGATGAGCGAGGAAGCCCGCCTGATGACGGGCATGTTTTAAGGCCGCGCCCGCGTTTCCCGCAGACCCCGCCCAACCCTCAGGCCCGTCATGCCGATCAATATCCGTGTCAGCACCCGCTACCTGCCGCAGCAATCCAGGGACGAACTTTGGGTGTTCGCCTACGACATCATGGTCATCAACGGCACGTCTGAAACCGTTCAGTTGCTCGATCGCCACTGGAAGATCACCGACGCCGAGGGGCACACCGAAGACGTCAAAGGCCCCGGCGTGGTCGGCCAGCAGCCGGTGATTGCGCCGGGCGAACACTTCACCTACCAGAGCGGTTGCCCGCTACGGACGCCGGTGGGGGTGATGCAGGGCAGCTATGGGTTCATCGAGCCAGACACCGGGCGGCGCTTTCGCGTCACCATCGCGCCGTTCCGGCTGGCGATGCCCGGCATCCTCAACTGACCCGGCGGTTCACTGCGCCCAGTCCTTGTAGAAGGGCGGCAGGTCGGTGGCGGCGCTGGCGCGAAACTCGGGGTCGCGCTTTTCCAGAAAGGCGCGCACGCCCTCTTTGCCGTCGCCGACGCTGGTGTAGAACATCGCCAGTGAATCGATCTTGTGGGCGTCCAGCGGATGCGGCAGGGCGGCATTGCGGTACATCATCTGGCGGGCCAGCGCGACGGCCACCGGCGAACGGTTCTGGCTGAACGTGCGGGCCAGCTTCATGGCTTCGTCCAGAAGCTGATCGGCCGGAACGACCGCTTTGACCAGGCCGCCTGCCAGGGCCGCCTCCGGTTTCAGGATCTCGGCGGAGTAGACCCATTCCAGCGCGGTGCTGATGCCGACGATGCGCGGCAGAAACCAGCTTGAGCAGGCTTCCGGCACGATGCCCAGCTTGCCGAAGACAAAGCCGATACGGGCGTGCTCGCTGGCCAGCCGGACATCCATGGCCAGGGTCATGGTGGCGCCGATGCCAACGGCTGCGCCATTGATGGCGCCGATCACCGGCTTGCGGCAGTTGAAGATCGCCAGCGTTACCCGGCCGCCGGTGTCGCGCACGCCCGCGTGGATGGCCGCGTCGTTCAGGCGGGTGTCCATGTCGTCGCGGGTCGGCATCAGGGTCTCGTCCAGGCCGAAGACGTTGCCGGGCGGGGTCAAGTCCATCCCGGCGCAGAAGGCCCGCCCCTCGCCGGTGACGATGATGGCGCGCACCGCATCGTCCTCGTTGACCGCTGTGAAAAAGTGCTCAAGCTCCTCGGCCATTTCGACCGTGAAGGCATTGAGTTGGGCGGGACGATGCAGGGTCAGGGTCAGCACGCCGTCGTCGAGCGCGGTCTTCAGGGTGGTGTACGTCATGGGGCCTCTCCAGAAAGTCAAGGCGCCAGCGTAGCGCCCGCGTGGCGCCAAGGCTGTGTCGTCAGGCGGGACTGTCCGCATAATGCGCGCTGGTCAATTTTTAGATCAATCCATGACTGAGCCCAAAGCGCCGCTGCCCAACCCCCGTCAGGTCGCGCGCGGCAACGTGACCCTCGCCGTGTACGCCTGGCCCAGCCCCAAGCCCAAGGCGGATCCGGTGATCCTCATCCACGGCTATCCCGACTCCGCGCAGGTGTGGCGTGAGACCGCCGAGCGGCTGGCCGAGCACCGCCCGGTGTTCGCCTACGACGTGCGCGGCGCGGGCGCTTCCAGTGCCCCAAAGGCCTTGCGCGATTACCGTTTGGAGGTGCTGTCTGAAGACCTGCTGGCGGTGATTCAGGCGGTCAGCCCCAAGCGCCCGGTGCACCTGGTGGGGCACGACTGGGGCTCGATCCAGACGTGGGAGTCGGTCTGCAGTCCGCGCTTTGAGGGGCGCATTGCCAGCTTCACGTCGATTTCCGGGCCGTGCCTCGACCACGTTGGCCACTGGATGCGCGCCGGCCTGCTGAGCGCCGATCCACGCCGCTGGGCCGATGTGTTCGGGCAACTTGCGCACTCCTGGTACGTCGGGCTGTTTCAGGTTCCGTTGATTGCCCCCATGGCGTGGCGCGTGGCGGTGGGTCGCCAGTGGCCGCGCGTGGTGGAGCGACTCGAAGGCATGGCCGAAGCGCCGCGCACCGCCACCCAGACCCGTGATGGCATCAACGGCATTGCCCTGTATCGCGCCAACATGCGGCGTCGCCTGCTGGCCCCGCAGCGCAGAACCACCACCATTCCCGTGCAGCTGGTCACGCCGCGCTATGACCCGTTCGTCACCGAGGCCTTGGCCGACAGCCTCGCCGGCTGGGTGCCCCATGTGCGCCGCGTGCCGGTGTACGCCGGTCACTGGTTGCCCCTGACCCGGCCCGACTTCCTCGCCAGCACGGTCGAAGCCTTTATCTCAGGCGACGCGGCGTAAGCACCCCGCGTCGCCATTTCACCCCGCAATTTGAGTGAGTGCCCATGCAATTGATGCCCGGCGCGTATGTGCGCGTCCCCAAGAACCTGCGCTCCCTGGTCAGCGTCGACACCGCGGCCGAGGCCTTGCCGGCCGAAATGGGCCTGAACCCGAGAAAGGTGGCAGCGGCGTGGCGTACGGTGGAAGACCTGTTCGCCACCGGGCTGCACCCGGCCATCACGCTGGTGGTCAAGCGTCACGGCCGCACGGTGCTCAAGCGCTCCATCGGCGCGGTGCGCGGCCTCGACCCCGGCGTTGACGAGCCGCAGGTGGCGTTGCAGCCAGACGCACCCATGTGCCTGTTCTCGGCGTCGAAGTCGATCTCGGCGCTGTTGGTTCACAAGTTGATCGAAGACGGCAAGCTCAGCCTCGACGACCGCGTGGCCGCCTACATTCCCGAGTTTGCCGCGCGTGGCAAACACCGCGTGACCTTGCGCGAACTGATGGCCCACCGTGCGGCGATTCCCTCGCTTACGGTCGAGACCCAGGGGGCCGAACTGCTGAACAACTGGGACGTGCTGATCGCCACGCTCTGTGCCGCGCGGCCGGTCGATCGCGAGTTTCGCCAGCAGGCCTATCACGCGCTGACCGCCGGCTTCATTCTTGGGGAAATCGTTCAGCGCGTCGGGCAGATCAGCCTGCCGGAGGCCCTTGAGCAGTGGATCGCCAGACCGCTCGGCTGCCAGCACCTGCAATACGGGGCGCCGCCGGCGCTTCGCGCGCAGATGCCGCGCAACGCCGTGACCGGGCTGCGGCCGGTGTGGCCGTTGTCGGCGTATATCCGCAGCATCATCGGCGTCGACATGGACGAAGGCGTGTCGGCCACCAACGAAGACCCGTTCCTGAGTGCCGTGGTCCCGGCCGGCAACCTCACCGCCAGTGCCGAAGACGCCAACCGCGTCTTCCAGATGCTGCTCGATGGCGGCCGCTTCGAAGGCCGGCAGATCTTCAGGCCCGAAACCGTGGCGCGGGCCATCGAGCCCGTGGGGCCGATTCAGTTTGATCGCACCCTCAAGGTGCCGTTGCGGTTTTCGGCCGGATTCATGCTGGGCGAAAAGCCTTTCGGGCTGTTCGGCCCGCAGAGCCAGCGTGCGTTTGGCCATCTGGGATTCGTCAACGTCTTGTGCTGGGCCGATCCGCACCGCGCACTCAGCGTGGCCCTGCTGACCTCGGGCAAGTCGGTGTCACCCAACGGCCTGTGGCACACCGCACTGTGGCTGCGGGCCATGGCGCGTGCGTTCCCCAAACTGTGAGCACCGCGCTGCCGCAGTTTCGCGATCTGCAGACCTGGGAACACCGGCGGGCTGACGGGGTGACCGTGCGCGGCCGGCGGGTCGATCCGGTTGGCGACGCGCCCACCCTGTTCTTTTCCCATGGCAACGGTTTTGCGGGCGGTGTGTATGCCACGCTGCTGCGCCGGCTGATCGGCCCCTACGGACTGATCACCCACGATTTCGAGAACCACGGCGCCAGCGAGGTGACGGGCCGCTTCCAAGGCCCGGCAGCCCTGCTGGCCCAGACCCGCGAAGTGTTCGATGTGCTGGCGCCGCGCGGCAAGACGGTGTTGGTCGGCCACAGTCTGGGCGGCTGCATGAGCACTTTGCTGGCTGCCGAGCGGCCTGATGCAGTGGCGGCGCTGGTCTTGCTCGATCCCATACTGTTGCCCACGCGCTACTGGTGCGCGTCGCGAATCGCCGCCCGTCTCGGGCGCAACCCCATGGCCAATGCCGCGCGTCGCCGCCGCACGCAGTGGGTCGATCGCGACGCCGTCGCCGCGCGCCTGAAGGGTCGCGGCATCTATGCCGGATGGACCGATGCAGCCTTCGACGACTTCGTGGAGCACGCCACGCAGCGTGTGCCCGACGGACGGGCGCTGATCTGCCCGCGCGAGATCGAGGCCCGCATCTACGGGCAGCCGGCGTATCCCTGGGCGGCGCTGCGGCGCGCCCGGCAGCCGATGCTGATGCTCTACGGCGCCGACAGCTATCCCTTTCTTCCCGCCACAGCGCGGCGTGTGGCGGCGGGGGATCGCCGTCGCCAGGTGGAAGCCGTGGCGGGCGGGCACTGCTTCATGATGGAACAGCCGCAGCCCACGGCAGAGCGCATTCGCCGGTTTCTGGACGCGCTGCCGCCGGTCTGACCCCAGCGGCGCGCGGCGGTGCGCCTACGGTGCCTCGGCCTCCAGCTTGAGGCGCAGGTCGGTGTTGTCGAGATAATCGACCTCAAGCTCCAGGTCGGCGCGGGTCAAAGGGTGCTGGTCCAGCCATGCCTTGCGGGTGAACTGCAATTTGAGCGTGCGTGCCTTGTCCACGAGTTCAGCGCGCACCGGTGGGCGCAGACCGGGCGTGCGCGAGCGATGCAGCAGCACCGACAGGCGCAGCAGCACGGCCAGCCTTTGCAGCGGCTGGCGCCAGTCGCGCGGCAATTCGGCCAGCGCGCCCAGCGAAAATTTGCCGCGGTGCAGGCGCACCAGGGCCGCCAGCAACGCCTGTTCGGTCTGTGAAAAGCCGGGCAGCTCACCGTGGCGCAGCATGTACTCGCTGTGCTTGTGATAGCCGGAATGGGCAATCACCAGACCGATCTCGTGCAATTGCGCAGCCCAACGCAGCAGGCTCGCGCTCGACTTGGGGTCGAGCTGCCAGGCGCCCGCCGTCTGGTCCAGCAGCTTTACCGCAGTGCGCGCAACGTCTTCGGACTGGCGGGCGTCGACGCCATAGCGGGTGGCCAGTGCGCTGACGGCCTCGCCGCGCATGTCGCGGTTGCTGAGGCGGCCCAGCAGGTCGTAGACCAGCCCCTCGCGCAATGCGCGGTCGGAGGTGTTCATCTCGTCGATTTCCAGCGCATCGAAGATGGCGGCAAGCACCGCCAGCCCGCCCACGAACACGGGGCGCCGATCTTCACGCAGCGCTTCGAAATCGATCTCGCTGATGTGGTTTCGACTCAGGGTCAGCTCGATCACCTTGTCGAGCCCGGCGCGGGTCAGACGGTCCTCGCACCAGCCCTGGCTCATCATCACGCGCCAGACGCCGCGGATGGTGCCGGACGCGCCGATGGCCATGTCCCAGCCGGCCTGCCGGTAGCGGCGCTGAAGAAATTCCAGCTCGATGTGGGCCGCCAGCCGCGCCTTGCGAAAGCGCGCGCGGCTGATGGTGCCGTTGCCGAAAAAGCGTTGCGTGTGCACCACGCACCCCAGCGCCACCGACTCCATGAGGCGCGGTTTGCTGCCCCGCCCGATGATCACCTCGGTGCTGCCGCCGCCGATGTCCACCACCAGGCGCCGCGGGTGGTCGCGGCCCATGCCGTGGGTCACGCCGCCGTAGACCAGACGCGCCTCTTCGCGGCCGGCGATGATCTCGATGTGGTGGCCCAGTGCCTTCTCGGCGGCTTCTATGAAGGGGCCGGAGCGCTTCATGCGCCGCAGGGTATTGGTGCCCACCACGCGGACCCGTTCCGGGGGCAGATCGCGCAGGCGCTGGCCGAAGCGTTGCAGACAGGCCAGCGCACGTTCGGCGGCCTCGTCGGTCAGGTGCTTGCCGCTGTCCAGCCCGGCGGCCAGGCGCACCGGTTCGCGCAGCCGGTCAATGACGTGCAGGTCGCCCGCCGGGGAAACCCGCGCCACCATCATGTGAAAGCTGTTGGAGCCCAGGTCGACGGCGGCGACATCGGTGATGTGCCCGCCGGGCCGTGGCCGCAGGATCAATTCCATGTCGGCCCGGGGCGTACTGGGGGGGCGAAAATGCCGGTGGACTTCAAGGCGGGGGCCTTCGGGAATAACAGTGGCGCGGACTATACCCAATCCGGGTCTACTGCCGACACCTTGGACCGGTGCGCGTCACGCGCCCGAGAATTCCGCGACGCGCGAGGGGCCGAAGGCCGTCGCGCGTTGACCGAAGCGTCCATTTCCCCGACAATTCGTGTCCCCTCCGGCCCAGCCGGCCCCATTGGAGTTTCGTAAATGAAGTCAGTGCGTTGGGCGATCGTCGCCATCGCCACGCTGGCCAGCCTGCCTGCGTATGCCGAAGGCGACGCTGCGGCCGGTCAAATCAAGGCCAGCACCTGCATGGGTTGCCATGGCATTCCGCTGTATAACAATGCGTATCCGACCTATCGGGTGCCGAAAATCGGCGGCATGAACGCCCAGTACATCGAGTCGGCGCTGAAGGCCTATCGCAGCGGCGAGCGCGAGCATCCCACGATGCACGCCCAGGCCGCCCCGATGTCGGACCAGGACATCGCCGACATCGCCGCCTTCATCTCTGGCGCCCCGCGCCGCTAATCGGAAAGTCGAGATGCGTTCAATCAGCTTTGGATCCGCGGCCATGATGGCCTTTGGCCTGTTGTCAGCCGGGGCCGTGTCTGCCCAGTCGGCGCCTGAAGCGGCCGCGACCTGCGTGGCCTGCCATGGTGAAAAAGGGGCCGCGCCCATCATGCCCACCTATCCGGTATTGGCCGGCCAGCACGCCAGCTATCTGGAACACAGCCTGCACGGCTACAAGAATGGACAGCGCAAGAACGGCATCATGGCCGGCATCGTGGCCGGCTTGAGCGATGCCGACATGCAGGCGCTGGCCCTGTATTTCGCTGCGCAGGAAGGTCCGCTGTACGTCCCCAGCCTGCCCTGATCGCCACAGTGCGCTCAGATCAGCCGGAAAAAGCCCCGCATGCGGGGCTTTTTCTTGCGCGCAGATTGAACGGCGCCGCCGCGCGCCCGGCCGCGTGAACGACGTTGCCGGACAAAGTGCGCTGTAATAGCCGGGCCATCGCGTTATTCTCCTGCCCCCAGCGGCTTGCGGCAGGCTGAAGCGCTGACGATTCCACAAAATCCATAAAACTGAACAAGAGAGAGCTGCATGAATCGCTTCACCGGCGCGGGCTGGGTCATCGCCCTTTGTTTGATTGCGGGGTCCGCAGCGGCCACCGAGCTGCGTTACAACCGTCTGGACCTGCGCCATATCGTCGCCGACACAGACAGTGAACAAGGCATCGGTATCGATCTGCAGGGGCTGGTCACGCCCAGCCTTTACGTGGTGGCCGGCTTCAACGACAGCGGTGTGCGTCAGGTCGCGCGTTACGGCGGCGGCTACCGTTATGCGCTGCACCCGTCGTCGACCGACGTGTTCGTTGAGGCCACGGGCGGGGGGATCAAGGTAAAGGGCCTGTCGACCGCATCGGGTTTTGGCGGCAGCTTCGGCATTCGCCACCTGTTCACGCCAGCGCTTGAAGGCTTGATGCGCGTCGATTACCTGAGCGTCGATGACCCGATCGGTGACGACCTGTCGGTCACGGCCAGCGGCGACTGGCATTTCTCGCGGCGCCTCTCGCTGGTGCTGAAGGTGTCGGTCGAAGAAGAAACCAACTCGGCCGGCATTGGCTTCCGCTTCAGTCTTTAACGCAGTCTGTGACGAACCACTGCCGACCGTTTACCGACGTGTGCTGCACCCACAAAAAACCCCGCACCAGCGGGGTTTTTTGTGGGCCGGCCGCGTGTGACGGGCTTACTCGTCGAGGAAGCTGCGCAGGTAGTTGGCGCGGCTGGGGTGGCGCAGCTTGCGCAGCGCCTTGGCCTCGATCTGGCGGATGCGTTCGCGGGTCACGTCGAACTGCTTGCCCACTTCTTCCAGCGTGTGGTCGGTGGTCAGGTCGATGCCGAAACGCATGCGCAGCACCTTGGCTTCGCGCGGGGTGAGGCTGGCGAGGATCTCGTGCGTGGCTTCCGAAAGCGACTGCGTGGTGGCCTCTTCAACCGGCGAGATGGCCGCCAGGTCTTCGATGAAGTCGCCCAGGTGCGAGTCTTCGTCGTCGCCCACCGGGGTTTCCATGGAGATCGGCTCCTTGGCGATCTTCAGCACCTTGCGAATCTTGTCTTCGGGCATTTCCATCTTGATCGCGAGCTCTTCCGGCGTGGCCTCGCGGCCCATTTCCTGCAGCATCTGGCGGGAAATGCGGTTGAGCTTGTTGATGGTCTCGATCATGTGCACCGGAATGCGGATGGTGCGCGCCTGATCGGCGATGGAGCGGGTGATGGCCTGACGAATCCACCACGTCGCATACGTGGAGAACTTGTAGCCGCGGCGGTATTCGAACTTGTCCACCGCCTTCATCAGGCCGATGTTGCCTTCCTGGATCAGGTCGAGGAACTGCAGGCCACGGTTGGTGTATTTCTTGGCGATGGAGATGACCAGGCGCAGGTTGGCCTCGACCATTTCCTTCTTGGCGCGGCGGGCCTTGGCGTCGCCCACGTTCATGCGCCGGTTGATGTCCTTGATCTCGTCGAGCGACAGCAGGTTGTCAGACTCAGACGCGCGCAGCGCCGTCTGCATCTCGATGATTTCATCCTTGCGGCTGTTGAGTTCCGAGGAGTATTTGCGCTTGGCGCGGATGCATTTTTCCAGCCACTCGGGATCGGTCAGCTTGCCTTCGCGGTAGCTGCGCAGAAACTCGTCGCGCGGCATGCCCGCGTCTGAGACGCAGATTTTCATGATCTGCTTTTCGATCACGCGAATCTGGTTGATGCGGTTGCGCAGGTTGGTGCTGACCTCATCGACGATCTTAGGCGACAGCTTGAAGAACAGGATGTGCTCGGCAACGGCGTTGCGTTTCTCCTGCGTTGCCTTGTCGGCGCTGCCATTTTTCGACAGCGCTTCCCAGGCCTCGTCATAAAGGGCCTGAAGCTTGGCGAACTGCTCGGCACACTGCACCGGATCGGGCCCGGTATCGGGGGTCGATTCCTCTTCGTCGTCGTCGCCGTTTTCCTCTTTTTCCTTGTCGCGCTCGGCCTTGGTGATCGGCATCGGGATCGGGTTGCCGGCCTGCAGCAGGGCCTCGACTTCAGGATCGAAGAAGCCGGTCACCACCTCGGCCAGACGACGGTTTCCGGCCACGGCATCGGCGTAGGCCTCAAGCATGATGGCGACCGTTTCCGGGTACTGCGTGAGGGCGAACATGGCCTCGTTGAGGCCCTCTTCGATGCGCTTGGCAATGCGGATTTCGCCTTCGCGGTCGAGCAGTTCAACCGAGCCCATCTCGCGCATGTACATGCGCACCGGGTCGGTGGTGCGGCCAAACTGGTCGTCGCTGGAGGCGATGGCGGCGGCCGCTTCTTCTGCCGCGTCTTCTTCTTCTTCGGCGCTGGCCACCACCGACGGCTCGGAGAACAGCTGCTGCTCTTCATCGGGCGCGTCTTCGTAGACCGGGATGCCCATCGCCTGAATCATGGTGACGATGTCTTCGATCTGCTCGGAGTCAATGACATCAGGCAGGTTGTCGGAGACTTCGGCAAACGTCAGAAAGCCCTTTTCCTTGCCGAGGGCGATCAAAATCTTGATCTGCGACTGCTTCTGGGTCTGCAGCTCGGCGTCGTTGACGGCGGTTTCTTCGTGTTTGCTCATACGGGACCTAAAATTTCAAACTCGGCGCGGAACCGGACATTATACAGGAGCATGCGTTCAACTCGCCCGGAAAAGGGGCTGGCCGACGACTCGCCTGCCCCTGTTCCGGCCGGTGTTCCGGGCAGGGTCCGCGATTCGGGATGCTGCTTCCAAAGTGCTGCTGGCGGCGGGTTTTTCAACTGCCCCCGATCATCCGGCCGCGTTCTCGACGCTACACCGCGCGCGGCGCTGGCCGGGCATTGAGGTCACGCATGATCGCGTTCAGTTCTTGGTGCTCGGCGTCGCTCAGATCGCGGGTGGTGGACGCGTTCAGCAGGTCGGTGTAGCGGCTGCGCTGAATGCCGCGCCACAGGCGGTGCAATGCGTCATCGAACTCGCGCGCCAGCGCATCGTCGTCAAGCAGGCTGGGTTCGGCCATCACCCGCATCAGCGCCTCGCCCTTTTTGCTGTCGCGCCAGCTTTCCAGCAACTGGGCGGCGGTGGCGTCCGGGTGATTCTGAAAGTAGTCGATGGCGCGGGTGAGAATGCCCAGGCCGGGCAGCGAGGCGGCGGCCAAGGCGTCCACGTGCTGCGCGCGCTCGGCCAGGGCGGGCTTTTCAAGTAAGGCGCGCAGTGCGCCCTTGATGATCGGGGTCTGACCGCCGGCCCGGCCCGAGCGTGGCGCGGCGGGCGTGGCCGCGACGCGGGGTGGGGCGGCGGCCTCGTCCGTGAACTGCTCGGCCGAGAGCCGCGCCGTCGCGGCCAGCGCGTCGGTGAGCAGCAGCTTGAACGGGCCTTCGGGCACCCGTTTCAGGTGCGGCTGGGCCAGCGCGACGAAGCGCGCGCGGCCCTCGATGGAGGTGGGGGGCGCCTGTTCGCTCAGGGCATCGATGAGGTAGGTCGACAGGGGCGTGGCCGCCTTGATGCGCTGCTGGAAGGCGTCGCTGCCTTCGGCCTGCACCAGGCTGTCGGGATCGTGCCCCTGCGGCAGAAACATGAAGCGACATTCGCGCGCGCCGTGCAGTTCGGGCAGGGCCTGTTCCAGCGCCCGCCAGGCGGCGCGGCCGCCGGCGGCGTCGCCATCGAAGCAGAACACGATGCGGGTGGTCTCGCGAAACAGGCGTTGCAGGTGGTCGCGGGTGGTGGCCGTGCCGAGGGTCGCCACGGCGTCGGTGACGCCCGCCTGATGCAGCATCACCACATCCATGTAGCCCTCGACCACCAGCACCTGCGGCAGTGCCGCCTTGCGCGCGGCCTTGGCTTCAAACAGGCCATACAGCTCGCGGCCTTTGTGGAACAGCGGCGTCTCGGGCGAGTTGAGGTACTTGGCCGGGTCCTTGATGACGGTGCGGCCGCCGTAGGCGATCACCCGGCCGCGGCTGTCGCGGATTGGAAACATGATGCGGCCGCGGAAGCGGTCGTAGGGGCGGCCGCCGCCCTCGCGCTCGATGAGCATGCCGGCACTCACGGCGTGGGCGACGGTGGCAGGCGTGAAATGGGCGGCCAGGCCGTCCCAGCGATCCGGCGCAAAGCCAAGCCCGAAGCCCTGCGCGGTTTCAGCGGTGACGCCGCGTTCACGCAGATAGGCCTGGCTCTCCGGGCTCTGCCGCAGTTGGTCGCGAAAATAGCGCTGCGACACGGCCAGCGCATCCAGCGGGCCTTCCAGCACCAGGCGATCGATCTGCCCGCCCTCGCGGGGCACCTCCAGACCGGCCATCTGCGCCAGCGCCTCGACTGCATCCACGAAGCTCAGCCGGTCGTGTTCCATCATGAAGCCGATGGCATTGCCGTTCTTGCCAGAGCTGAAGTCGAAGTACATCTGCTTGGTCGGCGAGACGAAGAACGACGGCGTTTTTTCGTGGGTGAAGGGTGAGCAGCCCTTCCACTCCTTGCCCGCGCGCTTGAGCTCCACGCGCGCGGCAATCAGCTCAAGGATGTCGGTTCTGGCGAGCAGATCCTGAATGAATCGGTCGGGGATACGGCCACTCACGGCAGGCGTCTCGCCAGCACGCCACGGGGGGCGGTGCGCTCAGGCCTGATTGAGGCGGGCCTTGACCTGGCCGGACAAGGCGCCCATGTCGGCGCGACCCGCCACCTTGGGCTTGAGCCAGCCGATGACCTTGCCCATGTCCTTGGGCTCGGCCGCACCGGTTTCGGCGAAGGCCTGGTCCAGCAGTCCGGCCAACTCGGCGGCGCTCAGCGGCTGCGGCAGATACCCCTGCAGCACGACAATCTCGGCGGCTTCCTGCGCGGCCAGTTCCGGGCGGTTGCCCTCGGTGAACTGCTTTTCGGAGTCGCGGCGCTGCTTGACCATTTTTTCGATCGCCGCCATCACCACCGTGTCGTTCAGCGTCTGCTGCTCGACGACTTCGCGCTGCTTGAGTTCGGCGCTGAGCATGCGCAGCACCGACAGGCGCGACTTGTCGCCGGCCCGCATGGCGGCCTTGATGTCTTCTGTAACGCGCGTCTTGAGATCGCTCATGGCCGAACCTTTGGTGACAAAAAAGCAAAACGACAAGGCCCGCAGCCTGCGCCGCGAGCCTCGATACAACGTCTGATCAACCGCGGGGCTTTTAGTAAAGCCGCGTGCGCCGGTTGGTTTCGCGCAGCACCTTCTTGGCTTGGCGCTTCACGGCGGCAGCGCGCTTGCGCTTGCGTTCCATGCTGGGCTTCTCGAAGGCTTCTTTCTTGCGGACGTCGGTGAGAACGCCAGCTTTTTCACAGGTGCGCTTGAAACGGCGCAGTGCGACTTCGAACGGCTCGTTGTCGCGGATACGAACGTTGGGCATGCAAAAAAATCTCGTTGATGCAGACAGGTGATCAGGCTTCAACGCGGCACCGAAGAATCGGCCTGCGTCGAAAAAGGGCGTGGATTCTAGTCGGCCCGCGCCGGTAATGCAAAATAGGGCATGAGCATCCTTGCCATCGAGTCTTCCTGTGACGAAACCGCGGTCGCGGTTTACGACGATATTGCCGGCCTGCGGGCACACCGCCTGCACACCCAGGTGGCCCTGCACGCCGAGTATGGCGGGGTCGTGCCGGAGCTGGCCTCGCGGGATCACCTGACGCGCGTGGTGCCGCTGGTGCGCGACACACTGGCCGATGCCGGGCTCGATTTTGCCGATCTCAGCGGCGTGGCCTACACCGCCGGGCCGGGGCTGATCGGCGCACTGATGGTCGGCGGCGCCACCGCAGCCGGGCTGGCGCAGGCGCTGGGCTGCGGCATCGTGCCGGTGCACCACATGGAAGGCCATCTGCTGGCGCCCATGCTGGAGCCGGACCCGCCGGCCTTTCCGTTTGTGGCGCTGCTGGTCTCGGGCGGCCACACGCTGCTGGTTGGTGTCGAAGGCCTGGGGCGCTACACGGTGCTGGGGCAGAGTCTCGACGATGCGGTGGGCGAGGCTTTCGACAAGACCGCCAAGCTGCTCGGCCTGCCTTATCCCGGCGGACCGGCGTTGGCACGGCTGGCGGCGCAGGGTCGCGACGGCGTGTTCCGCTTTCCGCGACCGATGACCGACCGCCCGGGCCTGGACTTCTCATTCTCGGGGCTGAAAACCGCCGTCGCCACGCGCATCCCCGAGGTGCTCTGCGACACCGCGCGCGCCGATCTGGCGCGGGGCTTCGAGGAAGCGGTGACCGACACCCTGCGCATCAAGTGCGCGCGCGCCATCGAGGCCACTGGCTACCGAACCCTGGTGGTGGCCGGTGGGGTGGGTGCCAACCTGCGTCTGCGCGAAAAACTGGGCGCCTGGGCGATGCAACAGGGCGTGCGGCTGGCGTTTCCCCGGCAGGCGTTCTGCACCGACAACGCGGCGATGATCGCCTACGTGGGCTGGCAGCGACGCGGCGAAGCGCGATCGCCGGCGGCGGGCATTTTCGCCACGCCGCGCTGGTCGCTGGCCGATCTGGCCCCTGTGGCGGCCTGCGCATGAGCGACCTGATTCTGCTGCACGGCATGGAGGTCGAGGCGCTGATCGGCGTGTACGAATGGGAGCGGCATGCGCCGCGGCCGCTGGTCCTCGATCTGGAACTGAGCGTGGACCTGCAGGCCGCCGCGACCAGTGACAGGGTGCAAGACACGGTGGACTACGCCGCCGTCGCCGCCTGCGTGACGGCGCTGTGCCAGCGCGAGCAGCCGCAGTTGCTGGAGGCGCTGGCCGGGCGCATTGCCCGCGCCCTGCTGGCGGAATTTGCGACGCTCACGGCCCTGACCCTGACGCTGCACAAGCCCGGCATTCTGCCGAACGTGCGCGACGTGGCGATCAGGCTGTCGCGCGCACGATCGAGCGGCTGATCAGCGCACGCGCGGCGGCGGCCAGGTCGTCGAAGCAGGGCACGCGGGCCTTCAGCGCATCGCTGAGCGCGGCCTCGGTGGCGGCGCCGTTGCCGGTGCGCACCAGCACCGGCTGCGCGCCGGCGTTCAGTGCGGCGTGCACATCGCCCGAGGAATCGCCGATGAACCAGACCCCGTCCAGGGGTTGCCCCAGGCGGCGGGCGAGGTCTTTGAGCATGCCGGGATTGGGTTTGCGCATGACCGTGGCCTGGTCGGGGTGTTCGGGCGCGAACTCGATGCCCTCGATGCGCCCGCCCATTTCAGTGACCCGGCGCTGCAGGTAGTCGAACATGGCCAGCAGCGCGTCGTGGGTGAACAGGCCACGGCCGATGCCGGCCTGATTGGTGGCGACGAACACCCGGAAGCCCGCCTGGCACAGCCGCGCGATCGCCTCGACGCTGCCGGGCAGTGCGTGCCACTCGGCGACCGACTTGATGTGGTTCGGCGAGTCATGGTTGATGACGCCGTCGCGATCCAGAATCACCCATTTCATGGTGGTGCTAGCCCGGCAACTGAGAAATGTCGGCCACTTCGCGGCACAGCGCGTCCACCCGGGTCAGCAGCGCCAGCCGGTTCTGGCGAATGGCCGCGTCGTCGTCGTTGACCATGACCGCCTCGAAGAAATCGTCCACCGGGTCGCGCAGATTGGCCAGGTCCAGCAGGCGCTCTGCGTAGTCGGTGTCGCCCTTGCGCTGCTCCAGGGCCTCGACCGTGGTCCACAGCGCCTGTTCGCTGGTGTGCGTCAGCCGCTGCGGATCGACCTTGCCGTCGGGGGCGTGACCGTCGCGCTCGGCGGCCTGGCGCAGCACGTTGCGGATGCGCTTGTTGGCGGCCGCCAGATGCGGCGCGGCGGGCAGCACCACGAACTGGTGCACCGCCTGCAGCCGGTGCTCCAGGTCCAGCGGCCGGGTGCCGCCGAGGGTGCGCACCGCCTCGAAGGCTTCGGGCGTGATGGCCCGCCCGTCAACCGTGGCCCCCACGCGGTAGGCGCGCAGGCGCTCAAGGATGAAATCGAGCAGCTCAGCCCGCGTCTTGGGGCCGCGATCGCCGGCGGGCTGGGCGTCGAGCGCCAGTTGCAGGGCCTGACCGAGGTCCAGCGACCAGTCGCCTTCGATGAGGATGCGCAACACCCCCAGTGCCGCGCGGCGCAGGGCGTAGGGGTCTTTGCTGGCGGTGGGCTTCTGGCCAATGGCGAAGATGCCGGCCAGGCTGTCCAGCTTGTCGGCCAGCGCCACCATCTGGCCTTCTGCCGTCGAGGGAATCGGCGTGCCCTGCTGGGTGGGCAGGTAATGTTCGCGAATGGCACGCCAGACTGACTCAGGCGCGCCGCTGCGGCGGGCGTAGTCGCCGCCCATCAGGCCCTGCAGTTCGGGGAACTCAAAGACCATCTTGGTCACCAGATCGGCCTTGCACAGCGCGGCGGCGCGCTGCACGTCGGCCACGCGCTGGTCGCTGGCGCCGGTGTCGCGGGCCAGCGCGACCGCCAGCGTGGCAATGCGCGCCTGCTTGTCGGCCACGGTGCCCAGCGCCTGCTGAAAGGTGATGCGTGCCAGCCCTTGGGCGTGCACGTCCAGGGCAATGGCGCGGTCCTGGTCAAAGAAGAACGCGGCATCGCTCAACCGTGGGCGCACCACGCGCTCGTTGCCGGCCACCACCTGCGTCACATCGCTGCTTTCGATATTGATGACGGTGATGAATGCCGAGGTGAGTCGGGTCTGCCCGGCGTCTTCAAACACCGTGAAATAGCGCTGGTTGGTTTCAACCGTGGCGACAATGACCTCGGGGGGCAGCTCCAGAAACCGGGCCTCGAAATGCCCGGTGATCGCCACCGGCCATTCGACCAGGGCCGCCACTTCGTCGAGCAGGTCTTCGGTGACCCGGGCGTGGCCGCCCAGCGCCTGGGCCTCGGCGTTGATCTGCGCGGCGATATGGGTCTTGCGGGCCTCCGGATCGGCGATGACCTTGGCCTTGAACAGCCGCTCTGCATACGACTCGGGGCTGTCGAGCGTGATTGCCAGCGGCGCGTGAAAGCGATGGCCGTAGGTGATGCGATCAGCCGTCAGGCCGAATGCCTGAAACGGTGGCACGTCGGTGCCGAACAGCGCCGCCAGCCAGGTCACCGGACGGACAAAGGTGGCCTCGCCGCTGCCCCAGCGCATGCGTTTGGGCACCAGTTGGTCCATCTGCTTGAGCGTGTCAGTGAAGATTGCCTGCAGCAGGTCGGCCGTGGCGGCGCCGGGCGCGCGCTTCTCGAAATGCAACTTGCCGTCGCGCTCGCCGAGCGCGCCAAAGTCGACCCCGCAGGACTTGGCAAAGCCCAGGCCCGCCGGGGTGGGCTGGCCGTCTTTCACCGCGGCCTTCAGCGCCGGGCCGGAGCGCACGATCTGCTGGTCGGGCTGCTGCTCGGGGACGGCGGTGACCAGCACCGCCAGCCGTCGCGGCGTTGCGTAGCGCAGCACCTCGCCCATGGCCAGGCCCCGGCTGCTCAGGCCCTGGGTGATGCCGTCGCGCAGGGCATCGGCCAGCGGCAGCACGTAGCGCGCGGGCAGGTCTTCGGTTCCGACTTCGATCAACAGGGTGCGTGACATGACGGCAGGGTGCGCAGGGTCGAAAAGGAGCGGTATTGTCGGTGAAGGGCAGAGGCGCCGCAAAACCGCTGTGGCGGGGCTCGACACGATAGTCGTTGTGCATCGCCGCGAAACAATTAATTCATTTGATTGATCGCGGGGGGAGGATGATGATCGAGGTCGTGAGCAGCAGAATCAATAAAGTCAATCAATGGAGAGCGAACATGAGTAGCCAAGTGGAATTTCCGAGCACCGGCGCCAAATGCCCCGTGATGCATGGTGGAAACACGGCCGCCGAGAAGTCCGTGGTGGAGTGGTGGCCGAAGTCGCTGAACCTCAACATCCTGCACCAGCACGACACCAAGACCGACCCCCTGGGGGCCGATTTCGATTACCGGGCCGAAGTGAAGAAGCTGGACGTCGCGGCCCTCAAGCAAGACCTGCACGCGCTGATGACCGACAGTCAGGCGTGGTGGCCGGCCGACTGGGGCCATTACGGCGGTCTGATGATCCGCTTGGCCTGGCATGCGGCCGGCTCCTACCGTTTGGCCGACGGGCGCGGTGGCGCCGGCACCGGCAACCAGCGCTTCGCGCCGCTCAACTCCTGGCCGGACAACGGCAACCTCGACAAGGCACGCCGGCTGCTGTGGCCCATCAAGAAAAAATACGGCAATCAGATCAGCTGGGCCGACCTGATGATTCTTGCCGGCAACGTCGCCTATGAATCCATGGGCCTGAAGACCTTTGGCTTCGCCTTTGGCCGCGAAGACATCTGGCATCCCGAACTCGACACCTACTGGGGCAGCGAGAAGGAGTGGCTGGAGACCTCCGGCGGCCCCAACAGCCGCTACACCGGCGACCGCGAACTCGAAAACCCCCTGGCCGCGGTGATGATGGGCCTGATCTACGTCAACCCGCAGGGCGTGGACGGCAAGCCTGACCCGCTGGCCACCGCCCGCGACATGCGCGAGACCTTCAAGCGCATGGCCATGGACGATGAAGAAACCGTGGCGCTCACCGCGGGCGGGCACACGGTCGGCAAATGTCACGGCAATGGCGATGAAGCCCTGCTGGGCCCGGCGCCCGAAGGCGGCGATGTCGAAGATCAGGGCTTCGGCTGGCTCAACAAGTCCAAGCGCGGCATCGGCCGCGACGCCGTGACCAGCGGCCTGGAAGGTGCCTGGACCACCCACCCCACGAAATGGGACGGCGGCTACTTCGACATGCTGTTCAAGCACGAGTGGAAGAACGTCAAGAGCCCGGCCGGCGCGCACCAGTGGGAGCCGGTCGACATTGCGGAAGCCGACAAGCCGGTCGATGTTGAAGACCCGTCAATCCGCCGCAATCCGGTGATGACCGACGCCGACATGGCGCTGAAGATGGACCCGGCCTACCGCAAGATTTCCGAGCGCTTCCACAAGGACCCTGCGGCCCTCACCGAAGCCTTCGCCCGCGCCTGGTTCAAGCTCACCCACCGCGACCTGGGCCCCAAGGTGCGCTACATCGGCCCGGAAGTGCCGAACGAAGACCTGATCTGGCAAGACCCCATCCCCGCCGGCCCCACCGGCTACGACGTGGCCGCTGCCAAGGCCAGAATTGCGGCCAGCGGCCTGAGCCTGGCCGAAATGGTCAGCACCGCCTGGGACAGTGCCCGCACCTATCGCGGCTCGGACATGCGCGGCGGTGCCAACGGCGCGCGCATCCGGCTCGCGCCGCAGAAGGACTGGGCCGGCAACGAACCGGCGCGGCTGACCAAGGTGCTGGGCGTGCTCGAAGGCATTGCCGCCGAAGTGGGCGCCAGCGTGGCCGACATGATCGTGCTGGCGGGCAACGTCGGAATCGAGCAGGCCGTCAAGGCCGGGGGGTACGACGTCAAGGTGCCCTTCGCCCCAGGTCGGGGAGACGCCACGGCCGAGATGACCGACGCCGAGTCGTTCGAGCCACTGGAGCCGCTGGCCGACGGTTATCGCAATTGGCAGAAGGCCGATTACGTCGTCAGCGCCGAAGAAATGCTGCTCGACCGCACCCAGCTCATGGGGCTGACCGCGCCCGAAATGACCGCGCTGATCGGCGGCATGCGGGTGCTGGGCACCAATCATGGTGGCACCTCGCACGGCGTGTTCACCGACCGTGTCGGCACCTTGAGCAACGACTTCTTCGTCAACCTCACCGACATGGCCTACACCTGGCAGCCGGTCGGCAACAACCTCTACGAAATGCGTGACCGTGCGAGCGGCGCGGTGAAGTGGACGGCCACGCGGGTCGACCTGGTGTTTGGCTCCAACTCAATACTGCGGGCCTACGCCGAGGTCTATGCCCAGGACGACAGCAAGGAAAAGTTCGTCAAGGACTTCGTTGCCGCCTGGACCAAGGTGATGAACGCCGACCGCTTCGATCTGACCTGAGCGCGCGGCAAAGGTCTCTCAAAACCGGGGGCGGGCTGCAAGGCCCGCCCTTTTTTTGTGGACGCTTCATCTGGCGACATCGGCAATGACAGCGGTCGCAGGGCCGCGCCCGTCATGCCGGCCAAGCATCCCTGCTTACCAGCGCACCAGCACCGACCCCCAGGTCATGCCGCCGCCCACCCCCACCAGCATCACGTGCTGGCCGCGGGTGATGCGACCGTCGCGCACGGCCTTGTCGAGCGCCAGCGGCACCGACGCGGCGGAGGTATTGCCCTGTCGCGCCACCGTGGTCACCACCCGCTCGCGCGGCAGCTTGATCCGGTCGGCGGTGGCATCAAGGATGCGCTGATTGGCCTGGTGCGGCACCAGCCAGTCAATGTCGGCGCCGGTCATGCCATGGTGGGCCAGCGCCTCGTGGGCGCATTCGCCCAGCACCCGCACGGCCAGCTTGAACACCGCCTGGCCGTCCATTTCGAGATAAGGATTGCCGCGAATCTTGCCCTCGGCGATGCCGCCGCCCACGCGCAGAATGTGGCTCAAGCTGCCGTCAGAATGCAGGTGGCTGGACAAGACGCCCGGCGCCTCGGACGGCTGCACCACTACCGCCCCGGCGCCGTCGCCAAACAGCACGCAGGTGCGGCGGTCGTTCCAGTCCAGCAGGCGCGAGAAGACCTCGGAGCCCACCACCAGCGCGCATTTATGGGCGCCGCTGGCAACCAGCTTGTCGGCAAGCGCCAGTGCGTAAATGAAGCCGGTGCACACCGCCTGCACATCGAAGGCCGCCCCCTGCTTCACCCCCAGCTTGGCCTGCAACAGGCAGGCCGTGGAGGGAAACACCATGTCTGGCGTCGTGGTGGCGCACACGATCAGGTCCACGTCGGCGGCGCTGATGCCGGCCTGTTCCATGGCGCGCTGCGCGGCCTGCAGGGCCAGATCGCTGGTCAGTTCATCGTCCGCGGCGATGTGCCGCGCCTCGATGCCGGTGCGCGACACGATCCACTCATCGCTGGTCTCGATGCGGGTGGCCAGCTCCTGATTGGTGACGATGCGGTCTGGCAGGTAGCTGCCGGTGCCGGTGATGCGTGAGTAGCCCATGGCTCCCCTCCAAAGTTTTATGTTGACTCGAAACAGGGGCCGAGCCGGAGTTACGGTTCTAAGAAAAAGTCGAGATCGACTCTTTTGATTTCGAAGTATTCGGCGCGATTAACCCCGACGTCGAAATCAATCATCAAGTTACAAAGTTGATCGCCGTCGATGAGCACGATGCGGTTGTCGATGCGATCAACGTATTCTTGCGCACCATTCGTGAAGGTCGAGGTGGTGATGAAAATGCCTTTCTTGGCACGTTGGCCTTGCAACGCGCCCGCAAATTTTTGAATCTCAGGACGCCCAACAACCCCTTGCCAGCGTTTAGCCTGCACATAGATGTTGTCGAGACCGAGGTGATCTTCTTTGATGACTCCATCGATTCCCTCGTCACCGCTTTTTCGAATGGCTCGGCTTGCATCAGTAACGTTCCCGCCATATCCCATCTTTACCAGCAACTCGACAACGATTCGCTCGAACTGAACGGGATCAGTTTTGGAAAGGACCTCAGAGAGCTCGCTGACTAATTCAGATCGAAGCTGAAGATAGGCCCGTCCCAATGCCTCGCGTGGACTCGCTCTGCCGTCCGCGGTGGCAAGCGCGGGTTGTGTCCCAAGGCCGAGTGCTCCATCTGAGCCGCCGTCGAGGCCCGCAAGCGTTCCGAGGTTCACTTTTGCTGGAGCCCGATCCAGTACCGACCGACCCAGATCAGAAATCGTGAAGTAAGCGCGCCTGGGCGTGGTCAGGAGGCCTGACTTGCGCAGGTGGAAGATGGCCCACGCCACCCGGTTGTAAAACAGGGGTGCGCGGCCACTCGGTAACTGCTCGGCAAGCTCTTCATCCGTAAGTTTGAATTGAGTCGCCAGCACTTTGGACGCCTCTGCCACTCGATGTTCACCCCCATCCGAGGCGAGCTGGAGTAGCGGCAACATGCAGCTTTGAAAGTCAGGAATCGCCATTGCCGATTCCGGCGGCCTGGCTCGACTTGCCCAGCATCGGAAACCCCAGCGCCTCGCGGGCCTTGTAATAGGCTTCGGCGCAGCCGCGCGCCAGTGTGCGAACCCTGAGAATGTACGCCTGTCGCTCGGTCACGCTGATGGCACCTCGGGCATCGAGCAGGTTGAAGGCGTGGCTGGCCTGAATGGTGCGTTCGTAGGCGGGCAGCGGCAGCGGCACCGCGAGGCCCAGCAGGTGCTGGCATTCGGCCTCGGCCTTGGCGAAGCGGTCGAACAGGGTGTCGGTGTCGGCGTGCTCGAAGTTGTAGGTGCTTTGCTCGACTTCATTCTGATGGTAGACATCGCCGTAGGTGACGATGCGGCCGCCGGTGTCGCTCCACACCAGGTCGTAGACCGATTCGACCTTCTGGATGTACATGGCCAGGCGTTCCAGCCCGTAGGTGATTTCGCCGGCGACCGGCCGGCATTCGATGCCGCCCACCTGCTGGAAGTAGGTGAACTGGGTCACTTCCATGCCGTTGAGCCAGACCTCCCAGCCCAGGCCCCAGGCGCCGAGCGTGGGCGATTCCCAGTTGTCTTCGACAAAGCGGATGTCGTGGGTCAGGGGGTCAAAGCCCAGAGCCGCCAGCGAGTCGAGATACAGCTGCTGGATGTTGGCCGGGCTGGGCTTCATCAGCACCTGGAACTGATAGTAGTGCTGCAGCCGATTGGGGTTTTCGCCGTAGCGGCCATCGGTGGGGCGGCGGCTGGGCTGCACGTAGGCGGTGTTCCACGGTTCGGGGCCGAGCGCACGCAGAAAAGTCGCCCAGTGAAAGGTGCCCGCACCCATTTCCATGTCCATGGGCTGGACCAGGGTGCAGCCGTGCCCGGCCCAGAAGGTCTGGAGTTTGAGGATGAGATCCTGAAAGGTCATCTTGGCGTCTTGGGCGGTGTTCACGGCCGGGCAGTATACGAAGCTGGCGGCGATGACCGCTGCCGCGCCCGGCTCACGCGCGCGTGTCTGCGACGCTGCGGCTGCGCAGACCTTCCTGTTCACCCTTGAGGCCGCGCGCCTGCATGGCCAGCGCCAGGTCGCGCAGGGTTGCGGGCAGGGGCGTGCGCAGCAGGCTGTCGAGCTGCTGGCGGTCGAGTTCGGTCAGCGCCTGGGTTCGGGGCAGTCGGTCCAGCGCTTGGGCCTCCATGTTGTGCGTGCACCACGGCAGGGTCTGCGCGGCCCATAACGCGCCCGCTTCGCAGGCGATGGCGATGCCGTAGGGGTCGGGGTCGGCTTCGATCACGGCGGGTGCCGGACTCAGCCTCAACAGCCGCCCGACCATGTCGCACCACCAGTGCGGGGGGCGGCCGGGCACCCAGATCACCGCTTCGTCGGGGGCGGCGCTGCGGCAGGCGTGCTCGAAGCTGGTCTGGTTTTCGATGATGCGGTAGTGCGCCACCGGCTCGGCCACTGCGCGGGCCGCCGCGAGTGTGGCCGGCGTGAGCCCGTGAAAGTCGGGCGTGGTGCCCAGTGACAGGCACCCGTGGGGGAAGATCAGCGTCTGCGGGCTGTGGATGAGCAGCAGCGGGGTGTGCGCATCGATGCCCAGTGCGGCCAGGTCGAGGCATTCGGCCAGCCACCGCCAGTCAGCGTCGGGAATGCCCTTGGTCAAGCCGGTGGCGAAGTAGGCGAAGTCGCGCCGGGTGCCGCTGCGCTGTTGGTTGCACCATTGATCCAGCGCCGTCAGCCAGCCGTGGCGGCGCAGCGCCAGGCTGGGGGCGTGCCCCTGCAAGGTGTGCAGCGCCTCGGTCAGCACGGCGCGCCCGAAGGTCTGCGCCTGTGCCGTGTGCCAGTCGCTCGCGAGGTGGTCACGGTTGGGCAGGCCCAGCGCCTCCCGGCAGGCTTCGAGCGCCGGGACGGTGATCTGCACCGGCACCCATCGTCCGCCGGGCTCGCGCCGTTCCGAGAGCGCGATCCATCCGGCGTCGAGCAAGGCCTGCAGCAGCTCCTGGGCGGTGACCACGCGCGCGGGGCCGGCGCGCTTGAGCAGGGTGGCCCAGCGCATGGTCGCGCCCTGCGCGAACCAGTCGCGTGCCAGCGCCGTCCACTCGCTGGGCCAGGTGGCTGATGCGCCGTCGGAGCGGGTGAAGTTGCGACGCAGTCGTCGCCCTTTCAGCGTTGCCCGGGCGCCAACATCGAGTGTCCGGGTCTGCACCCCCCGGGCATCCGGGGCGGACCAGCCGTCCATTGGCGCCTCAGCCCGCCGGCCGTGCGCGACGCAGGAAGGCGACCGGCAGCGCGTGGGCTTCGCCGGGTCGGCGTTTCTGGGTCAGCAGGGTCAGCTCTGAGGGCTTGAACACATTGACGTTGTGGGTGTTGGGCGTGGTGACGATGTACTGCGCCTGGGTCGCCTGCAGAAACGCGCCCACCCTGTCGATGTTGAAGATGTCGAGATGCGCGAACGGCTCGTCGATGAACACGAAGCCGCCGCTCGCGCCCTCGTCTTCCATCATCAGCCCCACCAGCAGAATCATCGACTTCATCACCTGCTGGCCGCCGGAGGCCTCGCCGTCGTTGAGGCCGATCAGCCCCTTCTGATCGAAGTTGAACTGCACCGCGAGTGCCGCCTGGGTGAGGCTCAGGTCATCGTTGGCGAGGTTGGGGTAGCCCACCTCCACCGCAATGCCGGCAAGCGCGCCCAGCTTTTCGAGGTTGCGTGCGTAGCGCCGCAGGGTGGCCTTGAGCACGTTGATGTACTGCGCACGCGCGCGGTCGGTGGTGCTGCGGGCGCGTTCAAGCTGGGCACTCTGCTGTTCGATCCGCGCGTCGAGCTGGTCGTGGTCGAGCTTGAGCTTGTCGCGGACCAGGACGCAGTGGGGGTCGGTCACGAAATGACTTTCCCGCTTGCGCCGCTCCAGCCGCTCGATGTCGTGTTCGACCGCCTTGACCGAGTCATACCGGGCGCGCGTTTCGGCAACGCCGGCGTCCCGGTGCCACGCCGCCGGCTTGTTGACCCGCATCGCGCGCTGGGCCAGGCCGCTGTTGACGTAGCTGCGCTGCGCATTGGCAAGATCGAGCTGGATGTCGCGCACGCGCTGCTCGCCCACGCGCACCGCCTCTTCAGACAGCGCGTGGCTGCGTTCCAGGGGCGGCCGCGCCTGCGTGGTTTCGTAGTACCGCTGCGCCGCCGCGGCGCGCTGTGTCGCCACCGCGGCGATCTCGGCGCTCAGGCGTGTGCGCTCGGCTTCGGCCCGCCCGAACTCGGCTTGCCGTGCCGACAGCACCTGCGCGGCATCAATACCGGCCAGCCGTGCCGTCAGCGTGTCCAGCCGCCGCAGATGCCCGGCCAGTTCGTCGCGCAGGCGCTGCGCCTCGGCCTCGATCTGTGCCCGACGTGAGCGGGCCTGCGTGGCGGCGTGCGCGCCAAAGTGGCTGTCGCGCACGCTGATGTCACGCGCTCCGCGGCGCTCACGCTGATAGCCGCGCGGCGTGATCCAGGCCTGTGCATCCGGCAACCGCGCGCCCGCTTCCACGGTTTCGACGCGCTGGATGCCGTCGAGCAGGCGCAGCAACCAGGTGGGCGGATGGGCCGAAAAGCGCAGGCATTCGAGCAGCGAGCCCGGCCGGGCGGTGCCGGGCGCGACACGGTCGGGCACCAGGTAATGACGGAAGCGGTGCTGCTCGCCCAGACGCCAGGCGGCGGCACGATCGGCCGGGTCTTCCAGCAGCAGCAGGTGGCGCACGCCGGCCAGTACCGCCTCGGCAGCGTCTTGCCAGTGCGGGTCGGCGATCTCGACGATTTCCGCCAGCGCCACATGGCCTATCCCGGCGCGGTCCAGCTCGGCCCGAAACTGGGCAACCTCTGCGGGCATCGGTCGCCGGCCGGATTCCAGTGCGGCCAGGCGTGCGTCGAGCTCCGCTTTTTCGGCATCGAGCGCGGTGAGCGTCTGCTCCAGCGCGAAGCCCTTGCGGCGCAGGCGCTCAACCTCGCGGCTGGCGGCCTCGGCATCGAAGTCGTCAGCCTGTTCGGCAACCCGCGCCACCAGCGTCTCGCGCTGATCCAGCAGCGCCTGCGCGGCCCCCAGGGCAAGGTTCAGCGGCGCTTCCTGCTTCTGAACGGCCTCCAGCGCGGCTTTGGCGTGCTGTTCGGCCTGTTCGATGGCCGCAAGCTCGGCGGTGAGCGTTGCAAGGCGCGCCCGGTGGGCGGTGCGCTGTCGCTGGGCTTCCACCGCCTCGCGGCGCTTGCCGCGCAGCTGGCTGCGGCCGCCACGCAAGGTCTCGACCAGTTCGGCGAGCCGCGTGCGCGGCACCCATTGGCCGTGCAGCTCCTGCAGTTCGCCGTTGAGGCGTTGCAGGTCGTTGTAGGAGTTCACGTCGGCCTCTGCGGCCTGCAGGGCGGTGTGCAGGCGGGCAAGCTGGGTCTTCAGCGCGTCCAGTTCGCGGGCGGCGCCGTTCTGCTCGTCGCGCGCCTTCTGGTAGTTGTCGAGCACTTCCTGGTCGCCAAAAACGTCGAACACCAGCTTGAGCAGCTCCTGGCCGGAGTATTCGCAGAGCTTGTCGGTGTGGCCCTGGTCAAGCGCCAGCACCCGTTTGATGGCCCGGGTCAGGCCCGCGCCCTCAAGCTGGGCGGCATATTGACGGACGCCGATCCAGGTCACGGCGTCGGCCTCCTCGGCGCGCTCCACCGGCACGTCGCCGCTGCCGATGCCGTAGCTGCGCTCCCAGTCGCCGCCTTTTTTGCGGATGCGACAGAACAGCGTGACCTGCGGCGTGGTGATGGGCCAGAACGCAAGCTGGCCGCGCGCGGTGCGCCCGTTGGACACCACCATGCGCAGCCAGGCGTAGGGCTTGTCGCTGCGCCGCACGTAGCGCTTGTAGTCGCGGCCTGCCGAGCAGTCGATGGCCAGCGCGGTGCGCAGCGCGTCGAGCAGGGTGGTCTTGCCCGAGCCATTGGGGCCGACGATGGTGACGATGTTGGCGTCCAGCGGCACGGCGAATCGTTGCCACCAGTCCCAGTGCACCAGTTCGAAACGCTCAATGCTGAACATGGTGGCCGTCCTCGGCGTTGTCGCCGTCATCGCCGTCATCGAGTCCTTCGGCCTCGGGGGTGTCGATCACCTGATCGAGACGCTGGCCGAACAGGTCGGCAAGGGCGCCATCGAGCACGCGGCGCGCCATGCGGTTGTAGTCGAGCACCAGGTCGAGCAGCGGGCCTTCGTGGATGCGGCCGTCGCGGCGCTCGATGAAGCCGTGCCGCGAGAGCACCGGCAGCCCGAAATTCTTGATGCGGGTCTTGCCGCCCAGGCGGTCGCCAAAGTCGGCGAGCAAGGTCGCCTCGGCGATCGAAATGTCCAGCGCCGTCGCGCTGGGCAGTGGCTTGTCGGTGGCAAACATCTCACCCTGACGCAGGGCGGCGCTGTCGTTCTTGCGTTCGATTTGGCGGCTGCGCTTGGGCAGGATCAGCAACGCCCACAGCACCACCAGCAGTGCCATCTGGTCGCGCGTGAGGTTGAGGTTGTTCGACAGCCAATGGTCTTCGGCGCCGAACACCGGCTGCTCCAGATCGCGCCGGATGCGCAGGCAGACATGCTCGGCATACGGGTGTTCGACCCACTCCAGCCCGCAGGCCGTCAGGCGCTCGGTCAGGGCCGTGAAGAACAGATCATCGGTGAGCGCCCGCATCACCAGCGCGTCGCTGCGCGGCAATACGCGATGCGCCGCCAGTCGGGCGATCAGGGTCTGCAGCTCAGCTTCCATCGGTGACCGGCCCTCCGCGCAGCCGCCCCTCGCTCATCTCGGCAACGCCATCGCGGTGCACCGGAACGGGGTTGCCGGTCCATTCCAGGCGGCGATCAAGGCGGGCCAGATCGGCCACCGGGCCGTCCATCGTGGCGGACTCCTGATCGCCCAGAATCGACAGCAGCGACAGTCGATAGCTCGACAGTTCGTAGTCGCGCAGCGGCAGGGCCGCGGCCAGAGGCCAGCCGTCGGGGGCCACGCGCAGGGCATCGCGCCACTGGTCCAGCGCCGCATAGTCGGGCGGTTCGAGTTCCACCGCCTCGCTCACCGCAGCCTCGCAGGCATCCGGCAGTGGCGCGCTGAGGCGCTCGGGCCGCACCTTGTCGATCAGTTCGAACTCGGCAATATCGAGCGCAATATCGCCCAGCGCAAAGGCCATCGACGGCCCGGGTGCAACCGCGCCGTCGAGCAGCGCCGTGAGCTGTGCCGGACTGCACTGCCGCAGCCAGGCGCCGATGTCGGTGGTGGACAGGCCGGTGGCGCCCAGGTGCACTTTTTGGCTTTCCAGTTTCGACAGCGCGTTCTGAAAGCGCCCGCTCATGCGCAGCAATTCGCTCTGCACCTGGCCGATCCGTTGCGCGACGCGGTGGGCCGGGCCATCCATGTCCGATTGCTCGGTGATGGCGCGCAGCACCTCACTGCCCTTGTCCACCCAGCCCCAGACCTTGTCGAGTTCTTGGGCGGCGTCGCGAATGCGTGACTCCGAGCCCGAGACGATGGCGCGATCAAACTTGTCCTTCAGCTCGGTGAGGCGTGCCAGCAGGTGCTGCAGATCGTCGGTGGTGACGCCGCCGATCGCCCCGCCGGCGGCAAGCTGGCCGGCCAGATAGCCCAGCTCGCTGCCGTCGTCACCAAACTTGAGCAGCGAAGAGACCGCAGCAATCAGCATGCGTCCCAGCGGGCTGATGCTGTAGCGCGAGGTTTCAGAGTCCCAGGCCAGAATGCCGTTGACCCGCAGACGGGCGATCAGGTTGTCGAGCTTGGCGGCGTCAAGATAGGGAAACTGCTGATCCAGTTCGGCGCGCGAAAACCACGGCGCACCCGGCCGGCTGCCGAGTTCGCGCAGCACCAACAGGCGAATCATGACCGCGGCTTCGGCGCCGCTGAAGACCGTCATCAGTGCCTGAAGGGACGGCCGCGCACGCGAAAGCGGCCGCAGCGCGGTGACATCGGCGGCCTCCACCCCGGCGATGAACCAGTCGTCCAGGCGGTCGGGGTCGGGGGTCTCGCTGCGCATCGACTGATTCTAGCCGGCATTGCTCAGGGCAAGGGGCGCGCGGTTTTGAACGCCCGAAGTGTTGCCACCGCCGCTGCGGGCTGGCGCTGCAGCCCATGTCGATGACACCATTTGCTGGCAAGGTTTGCCGCCCGTCCGACCCGGTGGTCAGGCGATCCGTCGTGAGTGGAGTGAATGATGAAGACGCGCAATCAACCGCTGGATGTACTGATCATTGGCGCCGGCATTTCCGGCATTGGCGCTGCCTGCCACCTCACCCGGCAATGCCCGGGCAAGCGCTTTGCGATTCTCGAGCGACGGCAGGAGATTGGCGGCACCTGGTCGCTGTTCAACTATCCGGGCATCCGCTCGGACTCTGACATGTACAGCTTCGGCTTCCAGTTTCGCCCTTGGACCGAGCCGAAAATTCTCGCCGACGGGCCGTCGATCCGTGCGTACGTGAACGCCACCGCCGCCGAATATGACGTGCCCCGGCACATCCGCTTTGGCCGCAAGGTGCTGCGCGCGTCGTGGTCTTCCGAAGAGGCCCTGTGGACCGTGGACGCCGCTACCGACGACGGCGAAGCCGAAACCTACACCGCACGGTTTCTGATCGGTTGCACCGGCTACTACAACTACGACCAGGGCTACCGCCCCGAATTTCCGGGTGAGAAGGACTTCAAGGGCCAGATCGTCCACCCGCAGTTCTGGCCGAAAGACCTCGATTATTCGGGCAAGCGCGTGGTCATCATCGGCAGCGGCGCCACCGCCATCACGCTGGTGCCGTCGATGGCGCCCGATGCCGAACACGTGACCATGTTGCAGCGCTCGCCCACCTACATCCTGTCGGTGCCGAGCATCGACAAGCTGGCCGCCGGCCTGCAGAAATGGCTGCCGTCAAAGCTCGCCTACAAGCTCAACCGCAGCCGCAACATTCTGCTGGCGCGGGGGCTCTTCGAGTTTTCGCGACGCCGGCCCGATGCGATGAGACGCTTCCTGCTCGGCCGGGTCAAAAAGCAGATTGGCGCGCACGCCGACATGCGCCACTTCACCCCCCGCTACAACCCCTGGGACGAGCGCCTGTGCGTGGTGCCCAGTGGCGATCTGTTCAAGGCCATTCGCGCCGGCAAGGCCAGTGTCGAAACCGACCACATCGACACCTTCACCCCCGACGGCATTCGCCTCAAATCGGGCCAGGAACTCAAGGCCGACATCATCGTCACCGCCACCGGCCTGCAGGTGCAGATGCTGGGCGGCAGCGAAATGGTGGTCGATGGCAAGCCCATCCAGCCGCGTGAGCACATGCTCTACAAGGGCGTGCTGATGCAGGACGTGCCCAACGCCGCGATGATCGTCGGCTACACCAACATCTCGTGGACGCTGAAGGTGGACATTGCCTGCGAATACCTCTGCCGCCTGATCAAGCACATGGATGCCAAGGGCTACCGCACGGCAGTGCCGCGCGATGATGAAGGCTGCATGGACCAGAACAACACCATTCTGGGCGCCCTGTCATCGGGCTATGTGATGCGTGCCGCCGCGACGCTGCCGCGCCAGGGCACGCAGAGCCCGTGGCAGATGTCGCAGAACTACCTGCGGGACGTGCCCGAGCTGCGCTACGGCAAGATCGAAGACGGCAAGCTGCGGTTTGACGACATGGCCAAAGCCGTCATCAGAAACGCGGCCTGATCGCGGCGGTGGCCAATCGTTAACGGTCTTCAAGAATGACCGCGACCAGCCGCCACGCCAGCCCTTGCCGGCCGAGCACCATGCGGGTGATCTGGCCGTGGTCATCAGAGGTCACCTCGAAGCGGTCCCAGGCGGTGTAGCCAAACCGCAACTCGGGTTCGGGGTCGGGTTCGGGTCGGGGCTGCGGACGCCCGGGGTCGCCCGGCTCGGCCGGCGGGCTTGGTGCTGCGGGTTGGGCCGGGTCCTGCGCCATCAGCCTGCCCAGGCTTTCCGGCGTGACGGCGGCATCGATCATGCGGTCACTGAGCACGCTGCCGAGCAGACCCCCAAGCTCCGACAGCGGGCCCGCGCCGACCTTCTTCGCAACCTGACGCTGCGCAAACTCGGTGCCCTGACGCTTGAGACTGGCGCGCACGGCAGGAAAGTCGATGTAGGTGGCCAGGGCCTCGTGGTCGCGCCGGTCGGCCGCGGCGCGCATCTGGTAAGCGGTGTAGTAAGGCTGGGCAAACAGCGCACCGCCCACCAGCGCCATGAGCAGCGCGAAGAGGATTTTCATGGTGATTCAACCGTGGGCGGAAAAGATTTGACAATGGCGTGCGTGACCGCACCGGGGTGCGCATGATGCGGCGCGTGGCCGGCGCCGGGAATCATCACCACCTGCGCATGCTGCACCACGGGCAGCACGCGGCGACCGTGGTTCCAAAACGGTACAAGCGTATCGGCCTCGCCGTGAATGATCAGCAGCGGTTGGGTGATTTCGTCGTAGCGTGGACTGAGGTTCTGCATGTACTCATTGAGCCGCGTCGTGTCTTCCACGTTGTACAGAAACGACCGGGGCCGCAGCGCGAGTCGGCCGCCAATGTTGTCGACATAAGCGGGCGGCACCGGGTCGGGTGCAAGCACGCCCACCACCGCGTCGTGAATGTGGTCACGGCCCACCGGGTAGACCATGGTCCAGGCGAACAGCGGGCCAATCACCGGCAGCTTGCCAATGTCGTAGGTCCAGCCCACCGAGCCTGCCCAGTGACCGGCCACGCCGGCCAGGGATACGCCGCCGCGGATGCGGTCGGGGTATTCCACCAGCGCGGCCATGACCAGGGCGCCCGACCACGAGTGACCCAGCACGATGGGCTGCTCGGCGCCCAATTGCGTGCTGGCCCGCAAGATCAGGTCCATCACGCTGGCGGGGTCGGCCCAGTCGCCCGGCAGCCTCTGGCTGTAGCCATACCCGGGGCGGTCGAAGGCCAGCACCCGGTAGTCGCGCGCCAGCGCGTCCACAATGCTGCTGGCAAAGTCACGCAGATTCGAGCTGGCGCCGTGCAGCAGAATGATGGGCTGGCCGCGACCGCGCTCGATGTAATGCAGGCGCACGCCGTCGATGTCGATGAACTGGCCGATGGGCGGCACCTCGCGCTCGATGCGGTGCTGGCCCCACAGGCTGAACAGCGCCAGGCCCGCCAGCAGGCCGATGATTCCCAGTGCTCCGTAGCCCAGCATTGCCTATGCTCCCCCTCATTGATGCGGCGGCACGTTTTGTCCGCCGCCGTCCACCCGATTGGTCAGATCCCATCCATGCCCACCGACATTGCACCGATCACGCTCAAGGCCCGCATTCTGGGCGGGTGCCTGGCGCTGCTTGCGCGCTTCATTTACGTCAGCAGCCGCAAACGGTTTCACAACAAGGCGCTGCTCGACGCGCATTTTGCCATTGGCCAGCGTTTCATCATGGTGGCCTGGCACAACCGCAACATCGTGGGGCCCATGGGCTATGTGGCCCATGCGCCCGAAGGGCGCGTGTTCCGGCCGCTGGCCAGCGCCTCGCGCGACGGCACGCTGGCCGCCGAGACCATGCGCAATCTGGGCGTGGTCTGCATTCGCGGCTCGTCCAGCCGCGGGGGGACGCAGGCCCTGCGCGAAATGCTGCGCGCCGCCAAGGCGGGTGCTGATCTGGGCATCACGCCAGACGGCCCGCGCGGGCCGGTGTACCAGGTGCAGGCCGGCGTGGTCGCGGCGGCCCGCCTCACCGGCTTGCCGATTCTTGCCATGAGCTACCACGCCAGGCGCCACAGGCGGCTCGGCTCGTGGGACCGGATGATCGTGCCGTCGCCCTTCACCACACTGGCCTATGGCTGGGACGGGCCGTTCACCGTGCCCAAGGGCGCCGGTGACGCCGAGATGGAGGCGGTGCGCCAGCAGGTGCAAGACGCGCTGTTGGGCTTGAACGACCGGGTCGCCGATCTGGCGGGCACGCCGCGGGATTGACCGCCATTGACGCAGGCGCCAGCCGCGTGACGCGGTGCGACGGTTGGGTGTCAGCGCCACGTCCCCTATCATTCCGGTTTGCACACGCCCTTCGGGGCAGGCTGGAGTGAGCACATGCGGGATGATTTCGAGGCCAGTTTTTCTGACCAACTCGCCGCCATTGAGGCCGAGGCTGCGCCGCTGGCGCCAACGGCCGTGTCGGCGCGCCTGTGGGAGACGCCCGACTTTGCGCCGTTCTGCTTTGCCTACCCTGCGCCCGACTCCGCATCTCAGGCGCAGCATCCCGCCGCACTTCTGGCCGATCTGGCCTGGAATGCCGGCTCGCACGCCCGCGCCACGTCCATGCTCTCGGCCTACGCCGATGACGTGGCCACGCGTGACAGCCTGCTGCTTGGCGTGGACGATGAATCCCAGTTGGCGGTCGCCCGCATTCTCGCGATTCTGGTCTGCGCCGAAGAGTCGGCGGTCAACGTGTTTCACCACGAGTGCCACCGCATCCCGGCCGAACAGGTCGTTGCCGACCATCAGGCTCTGCGCGAAATCGAAGCCGAGGAACGGGTGCACGCGTGGTTGATCCATGCCGCCCGCAGCCACCTGCCGGTGCCGGACGACATTGACGCCATCCGCCGCCGCACCCGGCGCCTGTTCATGCGCGTCGCCAGCCGCGAGGTCGCCACCCACTTCGCCCGGCTCACCGGGCTGGATTCGGGCGTGTGCATCTCGCTCAGCGCCCTGCTGGGTTCGAGCCGGGTCAACAAGATCGACGGCTTTGCCCGGTTGATCAAACACATCCGCCGCGACGAAGCCACGCACGTGAAGAAGAGCCGCGACCATGCCGTGAACCTGGGCTTCAACCCTGACCAGTTCCACGAGTGCTACGACCTGACCCGCAGCGGCATGGTCGGCATGCTGGAGCCCATCGCCGGCTCCTTCGAAACCCTGGGTGTCGATCCCGACCGCCTGTTCAAGCGCCTGATGCGTTTTCAGGAAAGCCGGCTGGCGGGCGAGGCGGCGTTGAGCGACTAGCGATGCGGACCCGAAAGACGCCCAAGCTCACTCGCCTTGATTCCTGAGCGGACTCAGCGCTTTGACGAAGTCGTCGATGTCGTCGACTGGAAAGCGCCGGATGGTCATGAGTTCGTTTACGCGGAGGGGTCGCGCGCCAAGCGGCTGCTGATATGCCCAGACCCCGCGCCCTTTGCATTTCTTCGGCCTGGATATCGTTACCTGCTCAAGGAGTCGTCGCATCGCTATCCCGAGCAGTTTTGGGTCGAGATTCTGGCGTATCGGTTGGGGTGTGCCATGGGGGTGCCGGTGCCCCCTGCGTTCGTTGCCGTCGACAGCCGCAACGGAATTTGCGCGGCCCTGATTGAGTGGTTTTACGACGAACCGCAGCGCTATGTGTCTGGCGGCGAGTACATGAAGCGGCTGATCAAGGACTACGACTACAAGACGGGCCGACAGCACAATTTCGAGGTGATCGCGCTGCGCTGCCGCGTGTTTCAACGTCAGGGGCTTTTACCATCCGATTGGTCCGTGCACTGGGCGCGCGTCCTTGTTCTCGACTCCCTGATGGGCAATACCGACCGTCACCAGGACAACTGGGGAGTGGTTTGGGGTCGATTCGACGGCCGGATGGAAGGTCGGCTATCGCCCGCTTTCGACAACGGCACCAGCATGGCCCACGAAATTCGGAATCAGGATTTGGCCGGATTCACGCGTGACTCCAAACGCCTTGCGGCCTACGTACGGCGTGGTCGTCACCACATGAAATGGCGGCAAGCCGACACGCAGCGGCTCGGCCATGGAGCACTTTTGGCCCGATACTGCGGAACCTATGCGGCTGCTCGGCCGCTGATGCTGGACTGCCTGAGTTTTCGAGCCGATGCGATCGAGCGCATCGTCTTGGGCCTGAAGGACGTTGACGTTGCAGTCCCGCTGAGTGTCGAGCGCGCTGAATTTATGCTGCAATTGCTTGCCTTTCGCCGTGAACGGCTGTTGCAGGAACTCACGGACACCCTATGAATATCATCAAGCACATTGTCGAACCTTCCCAACTGTTGCTGGCCTGGCAGGCGCCGGACGGCGCGGGCAACCGGGATCGCCACATCGTCGCCGACCTGACCCGCCGTCCGGACCAGATTGTGACGCTTCGGTACACCGTCAACCGCGCCGATTTTGCAGCGGCTCGGGCGCTTGGATTTACCGGACATCCCGCCTTCAAGCTGGTCGACCAGGCTTACGACGTTGACGTGCTGCCGACGCTGATGCGTCGATTGCCGCCGCGTTCGCGGCCGGATTTTTCCAGCTATCTCCAGCAACTGCGTTTGCCGCAAGACGTCCAGATCAGCGACTTCGCGCTGCTGGGCTATTCCGGCGCTCGCCTGCCTGGCGATGGGTTTTCAGTCATCCATCCATTCAGCAACGTTACGGGGCCGGCCGAATTCACGCTGATGGTGGCGGGAACTCGGCACAACGTGGACCTTGCGACCTTCGCGTTGCGGTTGGGCGACGTCGTGAACTTCCACCCTGAACCCGACAACCCGAAGGACGCGCTTGCGATCCAGGTGATTGTTGGCGATCAATGCATTGGGTACGTGAGCCGGGGCTTGCTGCCTTCATTCCACGAGTGGCTGCAGCAGGGTCGGGTATCGGCATCGGTGGACCGGATCAATGGCAGCGCCAAGCGCCCGGCGGTTTATTTGTTCGTCGAAGTCGCCGCTCTGTGCGATGCGAGGATTGCGGCCTGAAACCTTGCGGTGTTCGCCGGAGATCGTGAGGTCAGTCTATTTTTCTGCGGATTCTTGAGGCACCTTCTTCATCGATAACCAAATCGCCCCGGTTTTGTGTCAGCGCAACGACAGCGTGTTGATCGTCACCCTCAACCGCCCGGCCGTGCGCAATTGCGTGGACCGGCCCACCGCTGCGGCGCTGGCCGAGGCGTTTCGGGCCTTCGAGGTGGATGACCGTCTCAAGGTCGCCATCCTCACCGGTGCCGGTGACCATTTCTGTGCCGGCGCCGATCTGAATGCCGTGGCCAGCGGCGATGCCGAACGTGCCAACCGGGTCGACCCCGCAGGCGACGGCCCGATGGGGCCGACCCGCCTGCAGCTCACCAAGCCGGTGATCGCCGCGATTGAAGGGTATTGCGTGGCCGGCGGGCTGGAGCTGGCCTGCTGGTGCGACCTGCGCGTTGCGGCCGAAAGCGCGGTGTTCGGCGTGTTCTGCCGTCGTTTCGGCGTGCCGCTGATCGACGGAGGTACCGTACGTTTGCCGCGACTGATCGGCCACAGCCGCGCGATGGACATGATTCTGACGGGCCGGCCGGTTGCCGCAGACGAGGCGCTGAGTTTCGGGCTCGCCAACCGCGTCGTGCCCACCGGCCAGGCACAGGGTGCAGCGCTGCAGTGGGCGGAGGCCCTGTGCGCGTTTCCGCAGACCTGCCTGCGCGGCGACCGCCAGAGCGCGGCGGCGCAATGGAACCTGTCCGAGCCGGAGGCCATCGCGCAGGAGTTTCAACACGGCATGGCGGCGCTGCAGGCGGGCGAAGCCGGTTCGGGCGCGAAGCGCTTCTCCAGCGGCAGGGGTCGCCATGGCGACTTCGACGCGACCTGATGCCGCCCCCGTCGTGAGGCCCATCTTCTGCTGAGGTTTTCCCATGTCTGATTTCAAGGCGTTTGACACCCATCACGTCGACAACCAGCCCCGCGTGCTCGAAGGCTTCAATGCCTTCGATACCGACCCGATGCTGCAGGCCGCCGTGGCGCACTACGGCGCCGGGTGGGCGCAGCCGCTGCTCAGCGCCCACGGCGCGGTGGCCGGTTCCGAACTGCTGGAGCAGGGGCGGCTGGCCAACGAGAACCCCCCCAAACTCAAGGCCTTTGACCGCTTCGGCCACCGCATCGACGAAGTGGAGTTTCACCCCGCGTACCACCGCTGCATGACGCTGGCCATGGAACACGGCCTGCACGCCTTCGCGTGGTGGCATGCCGACCGGCCGGCCGCGCACGTCGCCCGTTCGGCCATCACCTACCAACATGCACAGTTCGAGGCCGGGACCGGCTGCCCGCTGACCATGACCTATGCCGCCATTCCGGCGCTGCGGCACAGTCCCGAACTCGCCAAGGTCTGGGAGCCGCGCCTGACTTCGAGGCAGTACGACCCGCGGGTGCTGCCGGCCGCCGAAAAGCGCGGCTGCACCATCGGCATGGGCATGACTGAAAAGCAGGGCGGCTCGGACGTGCGCAGCAATACGACCACCGCCGTCGCGCAGCCCGACGGTGGCTACACGCTGGTGGGCCACAAGTGGTTCCTGTCGGCGCCGATGTGCGACGCGTGGCTGGTACTGGCGCAGGCGCCGGCCGGCATCACCTGCTTCTTGCTGCCGAAGATACTGGACGACGGCCGCCGCAATCGCATCCACATCCAGCGTCTCAAGGACAAGCTGGGCGACCGCAGCAACGCCAGTTCAGAGGTGGAGTTCCAGAACGCCGTCGGTTGGCGCGTTGGGGACGAAGGGCGCGGCGTGCCCACCATTCTGGAAATGGTGGCGCTCACCCGGCTGGACTGCATGGTGGCCTCCGCGGGTCTGATGCGTCAGGCCACGGTGCAGGCGATTCACCATTGCCGGCACCGCAGCGCCTTCGGCAGACCGTTGATCGCCCAGCCGCTGATGCAGAACGTGCTCAACGATCTGGTCATCGAAAACGACGGCCATCTGGCCCTGGCCATGCGCGTCGCCCAGGCGGTTGATCAGGAGCCGAATAACGCGGTGCAGGCCGCGTTCGCGCGCATCGCCACCGCCATCGGCAAGTACTGGATCTGCCGGCGCGCGCCGTCCGTGATCAACGAAGCGCAGGAATGCCTGGGCGGTGCCGGCTACGTCGAAGAAAGTCTGCTGCCGCGTCTGTACCGGCAGGCGCCGCTGAACTCGATCTGGGAAGGCAGCGGCAACGTGCAGTGCCTCGACGTGCTGCGGGCGTTGTCGCGGGCGCCCGAGACCCGCGATGCGCTGTTCACCGAGCTCATGGGCGTGCAGGGCATGGACAGCGACCTCGACCGGGAACTGGCGGCGCTGCCGCATCTGTTCGACGACGCCGCCACCCTGGAAAGCCGCTCGCGCCACATGGTTGAGCGGGTCGCGCTGGCGCTGGAAGCGGCCTGCCTGCTGCGCATGAACCACCCCGGCGCCACCGCCTTCATCCGCAGCCGCATCGCCCGGGAGCACGGTCTGGCGCTGGGCACCCTGCCGGTGGAATGGGTATCGGTTCAGGCCATCGAGGCCAGTTTCCCCGTCTGAAATGGCGTCAGCGCGCCGCCGGGCATGACGTGGTACAGCGGTTCTGCCGGCGGGCCCGCACGCGCTACGGCGCAGGCGCCGCTACGACCCCAGCCGGAAGGAGGTCATCAACCAGAACTGGTCACCGCGGGGCGCATTGCGAACCTCGTATTCCTTTTGCCACTGCACGATCACCGCCGTGGTCGGGTTGAACCAGAAGCTGGCCTTGGGCCCGATGGTGACTTTGCGCAGCCGTTGTCCCTCGACGGTGACGCCGGACTGCCGGTCGTCTTCGACCTGTACCGTGTAGTAGCCGCTGAAGCCTAGGTCCCAACGGGTGTCTTCGAAGGGCCGATAGGCCACACCATAGGTCAGGCCGGTCTGCTGGCCATCACGGTATTGCGTGTCGCGGTTCCGGCCTTTGAACTCGTGCCCCAGGGTCAGTGAAACGTCCCAGCGCGGTGTCGGCACCCAGCTCACGGCGGTGTTGATGGCACCGCCGTAGCGGTTGAGCATCACGTTGACCACGGCATTGGGGTCGTAATTGCCCCAGGGCAGATAGGCCATCAGCCCCCCCATGACGTGGAAGTTGCCAAACGAGCGACTCAGGTAGGCCTCGAGCCCGAACAACATCGCGCCGTTGTCGAAGAACTGCCCCATTGGCGTGTTCAGCCCCAGGTGCAGGGCCTGGGCCAGGCCGCCGACCGACACCTTGTAGCCGTGCCAGGGCTGCTCAAAGGTGTAGATCGCGCGCGGCGCGAGCGCGAAGGCCTCCGCGCTGACGCCGGGAATGCTGTTGCCCTCGTTGTCACGTAGCGAGTCCACGTCATAGAACAGCGAGTAGCCATACACCTGCACCGTCCCCGGCGCCGGCATGAACCCCGCGTAGGCCACCTGCCCCCCGTGCGCAAAATAGGTGCGGCCAGATTCGGAGGCGAGCACCGGGCCGGTCATCAGCGCGGCAAATATCAGCGCCAGCCCCGGTGCCAGACGACGGGCACGCGGGCGACGGCGGGGGGAATCAGTACGCATGAGCTCTCCATTAACTTAATTATTAGAACGGTCTCGCCCGACCCTTGTTTCGTGTGGCCTGAGCGCCCCGTCACCGGGGGTGTGTGCAGGGTGTCGTCTGAACGCGACCCTCTGCAGGTGCTGAAGCGTGATTGATCTGAATCTCGATTGCAAGCGCACGATCTGAGCCGGCCGCCCCGAAGGGCCAACCTCACCCCGCGCTCTGTTGCGTGTCGCGACGCACCGATGCCGGCACAACAACTTTGTGCCATAGACCCGCACGGCTTAGACCGCCTGCGCCGTCAACCGCCCGGCGGCGCAGGCGTCAAGCGGTTGGTCACTGATCCGTGGTGGTGATGCTGACGTCGCAGAAGATGCAGTCGTTATCGACCGGCGCCAGCGGCAGCACGCCCAGGGTCTCTTCGGGCGCCTGGGCGTTGACCGCGACGATACCCTGCGTCGACAGCGTGTACAGATAGGTGCCCACCGCGTCCTGCATGAACACCGTGCGCAGCGGGTCGATGAAGGTGGCGCCACAGGGCGGCGGGGCAAATGCGTCACCGTCGACTTGCCCCGGCGACACGCCGCCCCCGCCGCGTTGGTCACAGTCCGCCGGGGTTTGCAGCACCGCATGATCGACCCGGCTCAGCGCCGCCAACGGCACCTCGCCTTCGGGGTCGACGCGGACCACCATGAAGCCTGCGAAGTCGGCAGCGCCGTCGAAGACGCGCAGTGGAAAGGCCAGCGTGCCAGGCACCGCCTGCGCGGTCGTATCGGGGAAATAAGTGAAGGCGCGCGCGTCGTACTCGGCGCTGGAATAGCTGTAACTGTTGTCGCCAGCGGCGGGTTCGATCACCGCGACCTGGCGCACGTCGGCCAAATTGGCCACGTCGAACAGTTGCACCGCCACGCGGCCGTTGAGCTGCTCATCGTCACCGCCGCGGCCGATGGTGAGCAGGTATTCATCGCCCAGAGGCTGCAGATAACTGGAAAACCCCGGAATCTTCAGCGCGCTGACGATGCGCGGCTGCTGCGGGTCGGTCAGGTCAAAGGCGAACAGCGGATCGATCTGCTCGAAGGTGACCACGAACCCACGCCCACCCATGAAGCGCACCCCGCGCGTGGTTTCGCCGGGGGCATAGCCGTCAACCTGGCCGGCAACGCTCAAACCGCCGCTGTCGAGGCGCAGCACCCGCAGATGGTTGCTGAAGTTGCGCCCATCCTCTGAAAACTGGAACGCGGTGGTGGCCACGCGCAGGTGCCCGTCAAACTCGCTGAAGGCAAAACGGTCGGGCGGCGAGCCTGGCACCCGCCCCAGGCCGCGATACTCGGGCGCCGCCGTGTCAGAGAGCGCGAAGCGGTGAATCACCGTTTCGTCAGGCTGGTCCGGCGCGAAGAACCAACCCGCGCTGTTCTGGGCCAGGTACAGATTGCGGGCCGAAGCGTAGAAAAGGAAGGCGTTGTTCACGGCCGCGCTGACCGCGTGCGCGCTGCCGTCGAGGTTGAAGCTCTGCAGCACCGCCAGCCCGAAGTCGCTGGGCACCTCGGGCGCCACCACCGCCTCGCAGGGCAAGGCGGTCGCCACGCCATCGTCATAACGCCGGGGCAGAAAGGCTGCGGCGCCGGCTTGCCGCACGACCTCCGTCATGCGGGCACGCACCTCGGCCTTGAGGGCGTCGGCATCGTCCTGGCGGCCTTCCGATTCGGCCGCGAAGTAGTCATCTCGAAGGGTCAGCAGCTCGGTATCGTCGAAGGCCGCCTGTGGAAAGGGCGCCGTAAACCGGCTGAAACGATGAACGCGCTGGTTGATGCGGCGCACCTCCACCGGAAAACCGTCAACGGCAACCCGTCCCATCACCACCGGCTGATCCGGGTTCTGCACGTTCACCAGCACGCTTTCGGCCCGCACCTGCTGCGCGACAAAGCGCTGACCCAGCACCACCAGTTGGCCTTGCGCCTCATCCAGCAACAGCGCCTGCCCCGAGAAGCGGCCCGGCATGCCAACCGACAGAGGAATGTCCACCACGGGGCGATCGCGCAAACCCTCTGGCGGGAAGGCCGAAACCACGCGCAGCCGGTCGCCCCCGGCCAGATACACGCGGCCGTTGCTGTCGGCCTTCACCAGATCGGCCTCGTCAACGTCGCTTTCCTGCGTGTTGGTCTGCGACACCCGGTCCGGCGAACGGGGCGCGCCCCCGTCGGTGCCGAGATCTTCGGGGGCCGCGACGGGCGCGGTCGGCACGGGGATCGGAAAACCGATGGCCTCCGGGCAGGGGCCGATGCCAAAGCAACGGAATGACGCCAGAAACTGCTCGGTGAAGCTCTCGCCCAGGTACGCCTCGAAATTCGAGCACGCCGGCGCGCCCACAAACGACTTGAGCAGCAGCTTGCTGTCGGGCGCCGGCCCCGTCGCCCCCGGGCCTACGACCGCCGAACCACCGCCACTGCTGCCGCAGGCCGCCAACATCAGCGCGCCCAGCAGTAAAGGCGTAAAGCGCAAACACCGCAACTGGGAATGGGCAAACATGGCGGGCTCGATTGATGGGCAGACGCTGACGCTAGCGCCAGCGCGCCCAGCAGGCAAGCAGTACATCGGCCACACCGGCACGCCATGCAGATCACAACGTGACCGTGACCGACGTGGAAGGCCGGATTCCTTACAAGAGGCGGCAGCCACGGGCTGCCCTACGGCTGGCGGCGACAATCCGCCTCTATTCAGGGCGGTCGGTAATGCGGGTGCGATCTGGCCTGCGCTAAAGCCGCTGCGGCACGCTTCCGGCCTTGGGTGTCAGGCGCCTTCAACCTGCAGTTCGTCGGCGAAGCGGCGGGCGGCGTGATCGGCCGCATCGAGATAGGGGTTCATGATGCGGGTCACGCCGGCGCGCAGCAGCTTTTCGCCGTGCGGCTGGTCGCGGACGACGCCGGCGATGGGGCCGTGGTGGCCGATTTCGGCGAGGGCATGCAGCAGGCCCCGATTGGCCTCCCAGAGCGGCAGGGTGGTGATGACCCACTCGACGCCGGGCAGCGGCAGCGTTTCGAGAAACCCGGGGTCTTCGCCATCGCCGAAGCGCACCGGCAGGCGCTGGTGACGCAATCTGCGGACGATTTCGGGGTCGAACTCGATGCCCAGTACCGGCACGCCGCGCGCGTGCAGTTGCCGCAGCAGGCGCTCGCCGTAGCGGCCCAGCCCGAAGATGACGATGCGCGGCGCAAGGCCGGTGGTGCGACTGGCTTCGACCACCAGCTCGCGCAGCGGCCGGGCGCGCTCGAACACGCCCAGCAGCGGCGCGAGCCGTTCATAGAGCGTGTGCGAGTAGACGATCATGTAGCTCGACACGGTAATGGTCACCAGGCCCACCAGCGTGGTCAGTCCCAGCGCCTCGCGGCCCACGTGCCCCAGCGAGATGCCCATGGCGACGAACACGATGGAGAACTCGCTGATCTGCGCCACCGTCAGCCCGGCCAGAAAGCCGGTGCGCTTGCGATAGCCCATGTAGCCCATGATGGCCATGACGATCAGCGGATTGCCGACCAGCACGAAGGCCGACAGCACGCCCGCCGAGACCAGCTCCTCGCCGAGGATCGACAGGTCGAGCTGTGCGCCCAGGTCGACGAAGAAGAACAGCAGCAGAAAGTCGCGGATGCCGGTGAGTCGGGCGTTGATGGCCTCGCGGTAGCGGGTGGAGGCCAGCGAGAATCCGGCCAGAAACGCGCCGGCCTCCTTGCTGAAGCCGGCCCACTCGCCCAGCGCGGCCAGACCCACGCCCCAGGCGATGGCGAAGATCAGCAGCAGCTCCTGCGAGCGCGCCATGGTCTCGACCAGCGTGGGCAGCACATACCGCATCATCACGAACATCAGCGCGGCTGCGGCGATCAGGCGAGCGGCCAGTTCGATGGCCACCCAGCCGAGGGTGGCCTCGTCGCTGGCGCCGCTGAGGGCGCTCATGGTCATCATCGCCACCACCACGGCGATGTCCTGCACGATCAGAAAACCGACGGCGATGCGGCCATACAGCGAGTCGAGCTCGCGTTTGTCGCTGAGCAGCTTGACGATGATGATGGTGCTGGAGAAGGTCAGCGCCACGGCGATGTACAGCGCTTCCATCGTCGATTTGCCGAGCAGCAGCACCAGCCCGAAGCCAAACAGAATGGTGAAGGTCAATTGCCCCAGGCCGGTGGCCACCGCCACGGCGCCGATGTGGCGAATCTGGTGCAGGTCGAGCTTGAGCCCCACCACGAACAGCAGCACGGCCACGCCGACCTGCGACAGCAGATGGATTTCGGCGCTGGCCTGCACCAGCGAGAACCCGGCCGGGCCGACCGCGATGCCGAGCACGATGTAGGCAATCAGTACCGGCTGCTTCAGCCGCACCGCCAGCGCACCGGCCAGCGCGGCCAGCAGCAACAGCAGCGCAATTTCGGCGAAGGCGTCGGGCAGGGTGATGTCGGGCATGGCGATGGCATTGAATATAGTCGCAATGTCAGGGTCGGGATGACCCGCGGAGCCGACCATGCGCTTTCCCTTTTATCAGGTGGATGCCTTTGCCCAACGCCCGCTGTCCGGCAATCCGGCGGCGGTGTGCCTGCTCGATGCCTGGCCGGACGATGCGCTGCTGCTGAACCTTGCCGCCGAGAACAATCTGTCGGAGACGGCGTATCTGGTGCCCGAGGCGCGGGGCTGGCGACTGCGCTGGTTCACGCCAAAGGCCGAGGTGGCACTGTGCGGTCACGCCACTCTGGCGGCCGCGCAGGTGCTGCACGAAATCGCCGATGGCGCACGGCACACCGCCTGCTTTGTCACGCTCAGCGGCGTGCTGAACTGCACGCGGGAGGATCAGGGCTGGCGGCTGGACTTTCCCGCCCTTCCCCTGCTGCGCTGCGTCGATCTGCCGGCCCTGCCGGGCGTGCGCGTGATGGAAGCCTGGCAGGGCATGGACACGGTGCTGGTGCTGCAAGACGCCGCCGCAGTGCGGGCGTTTGATCCCGGGCACGCGCTGCACGCGGCGTTTGCCCCGCGTCGGGGCCTGTGCGTGACCGCGCCGGGCGTCGCGATCGGCTGCGACTTTGTCAGCCGTTTCTTCGCGCCGCGTCTCGGCATCGTGGAAGACCCGGTGACCGGCTCGGCCCACTGCGCATTGGCGCCGCTGTGGGCCGCGCGGCTGGGGCGGGCGGCGTTGCAGGCGCGGCAGTTGTCCGCCCGGGGCGGCGAGGTGCACTGCCGGGTGGTGGGCGACCGGGTGCATCTGGTCGGCCAGGCGGTCACGGTGATTCGCGGCGAGGTGTTTCTGTAGCGGCGCCCTGCGGGTTGCGTTGTGCCAGCCACACGCCCGCAGCCGCCAGCGCGAATCCGGCCCACTGCCACGGGCCAAAGCGGTCGCCAAGCACTACCATGGCCATCACCCCGGTGATGGGCGGCACCAGATAGAACCAGCCCGAGACCTCGCGCGCGCTGCCGGTGCGCAGCAGCCACAGATACAGCAGCAGGCCGCAGCAGGAGTTGATCAGCGTTACCCACAGCACGCCCAGCACCGACGGCCACGACGGTTGCATGGCAAAGCCCTCACCCGCGGCAAACGGCAGCAGCACGAACAGGGCCACCAGCAGTTGCACCAGCAGCGCCAGGCGCGGTTCAAGCTGGGTGGGGTGCCGCCGCTGCAACAGCGTTCCGCCGCTCAGCGACAACAGCGCACAGACGGCAAGCGTCACCCCGAGCAGGGTGCCGGGCGTGTCGCGCATCGGGGCCAGCACCAGCCCGACGCCGCCGAGGCCGATCACCGCACCGGGCAGGGTGTTGCGCCCCAGCGGCTCGCCGATGAACAGCGCCGCGCCGAGGGCGGTGGTGACCGGCATCAGCCCGGCGATCAGCCCCGCAGCGGCGGCGCTGGCGCCGGTGGCCATGGCGGCATAGATGAAGCCGAAGAACCCGGCCTGCAGAAACAGTCCCGCCAGCGCGGCCCGCCACAGGTCGGGTCGCGAGACCGACGGGCGCTTCCAGACCAGCACCCACAGGCCGATGACCAGCGCCGAGCCGGCAAAGCGCAGCACCGTGGCGGTGAACGGCGCAAAGCCCAGCAGCGCGTAATGCGCGCCCAGATAGCCGCTGCTCCACAGCAGCACGAACAGCAGGCCACCGGCCGTGGCGGGCTTCAGGGCAGCGGTCATCTCGGCGTTCATCGCCTATTGTGCCGTCGGTAACTTGGCCAGTCGTTGCAGCAGAGGGCGCAGGCTGGCGTACAGCAGCAGTCCCACCAGAGGCGCCAGCACCGCCCAGGCGGCGACGCCCGCCGCAGCCACCCAGATGAAATCCTGCAGGGTCTGCCAGGGGTTCAGGTCGATGCGCTCCAGCAGAGCGGCCACGTCGAGCAGCGGCACCGGCGCCATGCCGAACATCCATTCCCCGGTGCGCCACAGCGGCAGCAGCAGCGCCAGTTGCAGGGGGTAGACGGCGAAATTCACGGTCTGGATCAGGGGCTGGTTGATGCGCAAGGGGTGCGCCACGACGGCGCAGATCAGCGTGGATAACCCCAGCGTCGGGATGCAGCCGATCACCACGCCCAGGCTCATGCCCAAGGCCAAGTCGTGCGGCGTGAGGCCCGCCGACAGCCAGTCGCGCAGTCGCGCCGTGAGGCCGCGCCGCGTTGTGGACGGGGTGCCCTCGGCGGCGTTGTCAGCCACGCCGCAGCAGCACGTCGGCCGCCGTGGCGTTGGCGGGCAGCCCGCGCAGTTGCAGCAGCATGTAGACCGCCATCGCCATGTTGCCGGTCAGCAGCACGGCGAGCAGCCAGCCAATCCGCGCGCCCCAGCTGCGTTCCTTGTAGGCGATCCACGCGTAGAACCACAGAAAACCCAGATAGGCATCGACCAGCGTGGCCCATTGCCAGGGGTTGAAGCCTGCGGCGGGGTGGTCGATGAGCGCCGTGATCGCCGGGGCCAGCGACACCACTGAGGTCGCCCAGGTGGTGGCGGCCAGAATGCTGAACAACACGAACAGCGACAGGATGAGCAGCCGGGCTTTCATGGCCTGAGCTTAGCGGCCGGCCACGCTCAGTGCGCGTCGCGGTGCAGGGTGATCTGCATCAGGTCGATGCTGCCCACGCGGAAGCCGCACTCGCAGTAGGCCAGGTAATAGCGCCACATGCGCAGAAAGCGCGCGTCGAACTGGCGCACGATCTTGTCGTGCACGGCCAGCACGTTGCGGTCCCAATGGGCCAGGGTGTCGGCGTAGTCCCTGGCGAAAAACATCGCGCCTTCCGGCCGAAGACGGGCGTTGGCCGCCAGTGACTTGAAATGCTCCGGCGGGCAGAGCATGCCGCCGGGGAAGATGTATTTCTGGATGAAGTCACGCTTGGCGCGGTACTGGTCAAAGATGTCGGGGCTGATGGTGATGCCCTGAATGGCAGCGAGGCCGCCCGGTTTCAGCGCCTTGTGAATGGCCTTGAAATAGCCCGGCCAGTATTCCTCGCCGACGGCCTCGTACATTTCGATGGAGACGACGCGGTCGTAGGTGTCGGTCACGTCCCGATAGTCCCGCAGCTCGAAGGTGATGCGGTCGGCAAGGCCGGCCCGTTCGGCGCGCAACTGCGCCTCGGCGAGCTGCTCTTTCGACAGGGTGATGGAGTGCACCCGGCAGCCCGAGTGCTGCGCGGCATAGAGGGCGAAGCCGCCCCAGCCCGAGCCGATTTCCAGCAGGGTGTGCTCGGGTTTCAGGTGCAGCCGATCGAACATCAGCTTGAACTTGTTGATCTGCGCGTCCATCAGCGTTTCGTTGGGGGTGATGAACACGCCCGCCGAGTAGGCCATGGTGTCGTCCAGCCACATTTTGTAGAACTCGTTGCCGAGGTCGTAGTGGTACTCGATGTTCTTGCGCGCGCCGGTCTTGCTGTTGGACTTGAGCTTGTGCCCCAGCCAGGCGGCGAAGCGCCCGACCGGATTCTTCTCGAACGGGCCTTTGTAGTGCGGCTCGTTGAGGTACATCACCTGCAGCACGCGGGCGAGGTCGGGCGAGTCCCAGCAGCCATCGAGATAGGCCTCGCCAAAGCCGACCTCACCGTTCTTCAGCACATGGCGAATCATTGCGCCGTTGTGAATGTTGAGCACGCCGTGCAGGTCGGGACGTTCGATGCCGCCAAAGCGATCCTGCGCGCCGTTGGGCCAGGTGACATCGAGCGTGCCCACGCGCACGCCGCGCAGCATGTAGCGCAGCATGCGCAGGCCCAGGGTCATGGAGGCGTCGGCCCTCAATGCGTCGGGCAATGCGGGGGAAAAGCCATCACCGGGCAACCGCGAGGTCGGGCGGTCGGTCGGGGCACGGTCATCGTTCATCAGCTGCTCTCGTGGTTCGGCGGCGAAGGTTTGGGGTGGTAACGCGCGCCCCGCAGCCAGAGTTTGAGTGCCTCCCAGTGAATGCCGGCGACGACCTTCAGGGTCATCCACGGCATCTTCAGACCTTGCACAAGCAGAGTGCGGCTGGTCAGCGGCAGGCGCTCGGCGGCGAGCGTGGCATCCATCAAGGGCATGTCGTCACGGGTTTCGTGAATGGCCAGACGCAGCCGCGCCCCGGGGGCAGTCAGGGTGAAGTGATAGCGGCCTTCAAGATCGAAGAATGGCGACACGTGGAAGCACTTGTTCTTGATGTGTGTCTGTTCATACGAGAAGGCTTCAGCGTCGGATGCGAGCACGTAATGGTGGCGCTCGCCAAAGGTGTTGTGGACCTCTGCAATGACCGCGCGCGGCGTGCCGTGGCGGTCGTCGCAGTACCAGAGGCTGATGGGATTGAAGCCGAAGCCCAGCAGCCGCGGCAGCGCCAGCAGCCGGATGCGGCCGCCCACCAGGGGCAGCCCGTGGGCGGCCAGAACGCCCTCGGCCCAGCCGCGCAGATTGCCGGAGCGGTCGCCGAAATCGCGGCGCCGCAGGCTGGCCAGATTGAAGCGGTCAACCGAAAAGCCGCGCACGCGGGCGGCGATGGCGTCGAGCCGGTCGATGTCGACCAGCACATAGAAAATGCGGTAGACGAAGCGGTAAATCGGTTTGACGTGACGCCGGTGCATGACCCGTGCGGGGTAGAGCGCGGCGTCGGTCGGGGCGGCGTTCATCTAGTGCACCGCGTCCAACAGAACATTGGTTCTGACGGCGCGATGGCGCGCCTCTCTTCGATGCTCATCGTCGCGATAGGGCCCGCTATCTCTCCTCTTCGCGCCTTGATCTGCACCCCATCGCATCCGGCATCTCCTGACGTTTTGTTGGACGCGGTGCACTAGAGTCCGCTCGCCCATTCCGGCAGGCAGGCGGCATCGATGCCCTGCACCACGCGCAGCCCTGATTTCAGTCCGTCTTCATGAAAGCCGAAGCCGGTCCAGGCCCCGGCCCACCACAGGCCGCCGTTGCCCTGAATGCCGGGCAGCTCGGCGTGGGCGCGGGTGCTTTCGGGGCCGTAATGCGGGTGGTGATAGACCGTCTCGTAGAGGATTTTGTCGGCCGGGATGTCGCGCTGCGGATTCAGCGTCACGATGTACTCCACCGGACCGGGAATGTGCTGCAGGGCGTTCATCCAGTAGCTGCCCGAGATCGGCAGATCGTGAATGTCGTCATTGGGGTGCAGGTAGTTCCACGCGCCCCAGGCCAGTTTGCGGCGCGGCAGGAATGAGGTGTCGGTGTGCAGCACGCAGCGGCTGGCGTTGTAGGGCATGCCCGCCAGCACCTTGCGCTCGGCGTCGCTGGGCGCGTCCAGCAGGGCCAGCGCCTGGTCGGAATGCGTGGCACACACCACCCGGTCGAACCGCCGTTGGCCGTCATCGAGGCTCAGGGTGACGCCTTCGCCCGTGCGGGTGATGCGACGCACCGGCGTGTTGCGGTGCAGTTGGCCCTCAAAATCGCGCAGCAGCGCCTTCACGTACTGCGAGGAACCGCCCTTGACCACCCGCCACTGCGGCTGGTCGAGGGTGTTGAACAGGCTGTGGCTGTCGAAGAAGCGCATGAAGTCGTCCACCGGATACTCGGCGGCCTTCAACGGCGAGCAGCTCCAGATCAGTCCCGCCATCGGCAGCAGGTAGCGGCTCATCAGTTCTTGCGAAAAGCCTTCGGCCACCAGCCAGTCGCCGAGGCTGCCGGTGGGCAGGGTGCCCGCCGCCAGCAGCTGCTTGGCGCGCCTGTTGAGCCTGAGAATGTCGAACACCAAGCGGTAATGCCTGAGGTTGAAAAAATTGCTTGCCTGGGCGAACACGGTGAACAACTGGTCCGAGCCCTTCCACTCATAGGCGCCGTCACCGAGCGACACCGCAAAGCTCATGCCCGTGGGCCGGGTGACCACCGCCAGCTCATCGAACAGGGCCGTCAGGTTGGGATAGTTGGTGCCGTTGTAGACGATCCAACCGGTGTCTACCGGCTGGGTGCCGCCCTCGGCCAGCGGCACCTCGATGGTGTTGGTGTGGCCGCCCACGCGGTCGTCCGCCTCGAACAGCGACACGCGGTGCGCGCCGTTCTGCGCCAGAAAATACGCCGCTGACAATCCGGAGATGCCCGAGCCGATGACCGCAATGTTCATGTGGGGGATGACGTTAAAAAGTGGGAATGAAGACGGCGGTCAATACGGGCCGTCGCGGTCTGCGGATGCCGTTGCGGCGGGCCGTGCATCCGCTGCCAGCAGCGGCCCCAGGGTCGCCCAGACCACGTTCAGAATGGCCGGCTGCGATGCGGCCTTAGGGTGAATGCCATCGGCCAGGAAGGCGTCGGGGTCGGTGGCGAAGGGCGCCAGCATGAACGGCACCAAGGCCGCACCACTGGCCTCGGCCACGGTGCGGAAACTCTTGGCAAACTGGCCGGTGTAGGCTGGCCCGTAGTTGCTGGGAATCATCATTTCAAACAGCACCGGCCGCGCCCCCGCCGCCTGGCTCAAGGCCACCATGCGGGTCAGGTTGCGCTGCAGCTCGGGCACCGGCAGGCCGCGCAGGCCGTCGTTGCCGCCAAGCTCGATCAGCACCCAGTCAGCCGTGTGGCGTTGCAGCAGGCGCGGCAGGCGCGCCAGGCCGCCTGCCGTGGTCTCGCCGCTGACGCTGGCGTTGACCACGCGATGCGGCAGGCCCTCGTGTTCAAGGCGGGCCTGCAGCAGGCTCACCCAGCCTTGCCGCGCATCGATGCCGTAAGCGGCCGATAGACTGTCGCCCAGTACCACGATCACCGGCGCGTCGCGTTCTGCGGCGGTGGCGACGTGGCCGGCGCTCACACTGAACCCCAGCGCGATCCAGACCGTCAATGCTCGAATGAAACCTGTCATCAGTGCGCACCAGTTAACTCATGAAGTGACCAGCGGCGGTCAGCCGCTGCGCATTTTGAACCAGCTCGACCTCGCCGTTGCCGACGGCGAGCGCGTGGCCATCATCGGCCGTTCCGGCTCGGGCAAGACCACGCTGCTGTCGCTGCTGGCCGGCTTGGACACCCCGACGGCGGGAGAGGTTTGGTTGAGCGGTCAACGCATCGACACCCTGAACGAAGACGGACGCGCCGCCGCACGCGCCGGCAAGGTGGGTTTCGTGTTCCAGTCGTTCCAGCTGCTGGGCGGTTTCACCGCGCTCGAAAACGTCATGCTGCCGCTGGAGCTTGCCGGTCACCGCCAGCCCCGGCAGGCGGCCACCGCCGCGCTCAACACCATCGGCCTGGGCCAGCGGCTGGGCCATTACCCCACGCAGCTGTCCGGCGGCGAACAGCAGCGCGTGGCCCTGGCCCGCGCCTTTGCGGTGCAGCCGAAACTGCTGTTCGCCGATGAGCCCACCGGCAATCTCGACACGGCCACCGGCGAAACCATTGTCGAGCAACTGTTCGCCCTCAACCGCGAGCACGGCGCCACCCTGGTGCTGGTGACGCACGACCGCGCGCTGGCCGAGCGCTGCGATCGGGTGCTCACCCTGCAACAAGGCCGGCTGGTCGAGGCCATCACCGCATGAACCTGCCCGCCGTGATGGCGCAGGCGCTGCGCCGCCTGCGCCGTGCCGGGCGTTCTGGCGAACTGCTGATTCTGATGATGGCCGTGGCCGTCGCCGTCGCCAGCCATGCCGCCGTGGCGCTGTTCAGCGAGCGCATGAGTCAGGCGATCAGCGCCCAGACCGGCGACACCCTGGGCGGTGACTGGCTGTTCAGCAGCCGCAATCCGCTGCCCGACACGCTGAGCGGCGAGATCACCGCCCGGTCGTTGCAGACCTCGTCGCAGACCGTGTTTCCGTCGGTGGTGTTTGTCGACCAGACCTCGGCGTTGGCGTCGGTGAAGGCGGTGGATGCGGCCTTCCCCACGCGCGGCAGCCTGCGCGTGGCCGACCGGCCGTTCGAATCGGGCCAGACCGTGCAGGGCGGCCCGCCGCCCGGTGAGGCCTGGGGCGACGCGCGGCTGTGGCAGGCGCTGGGGGTGCAGGCGCCCGGCGTCAGCGTGCAGCTGGGCGGACGGGCATTGACCTTGACGCGCGTGGTGATCGACGAGCCGGGGCGCGGCGCCGGTTTCTCCGACCTCGCACCGCGCCTGTTGGTAAACCTTGAAGATGCCGCCGCCAGCGGCCTGCTCAACGAAGGTGCCCGGGCGCAGTACGGCCTGCTGGCCCGTGCCGACGCCGAAGGGCGCGCGGCGCTGGGCGCGCTGGCCCTGCCCGATGACGTGCGCCGCACCTCGCCGCAGGGCTCGCGGCCGGAGCTGACCCAGGCGCTGGCGCGGGCCGACACCTTTCTGGCCGTGGCCAGCAGCGCCGCCAGCCTGCTGGCTGCCGCCGCCATCGCACTGAGTGCCTGGCAGTTCGGCCTGCGACTGCGCGATGAAGTGGCGCTGCTGAAATGTCTGGGGGCCTCGGGCGGCTTCATCCTGCAGACGCTGGGCCTGATGCTGGCGCTGCTGGGGCTGCTCGGCGGCGCGGTCGGCGCGGCGCTGGGCTGGTTGGGGCAGGCGGGCATCGCGGCGATTCTGGGGGAGCTGATCCAGCTGGAACTGCCGCCGCCGTCGCTGGCGCCCCTGTTCGGCGGCGGCGTGTTGGCCCTGCTGCTGGTGCTGGGTTTTGGTCTGCCGCCGCTGGTGGCGGCGCGCAACACGCCGCCCGCCCGGGTCTTTCAGCGCGCGGCAGTGCCGGATCGTCTAGGCTGGGGTGCGCGGCTCAGTGGCGTGGGGGCGGTGCTGGCCCTGTTGCTGTGGCAGACCAGCAGCCTCAAGACCGCCGCCGCCGTCATCGGCGGCGGGCTGGCGCTGGCGCTGCTGCTGGGCGGTGTCGGCTTCGCCCTGGTGCGCCTGCTGGCGCCGCTGCGTCAGGCCGGCGGAGCGGCGTGGCGGTTCGGGCTGGGCAACCTGGTGCGGCGTCAGGGCGCCACCGTCGGCCAACTGGTGGCGCTGGGCGTGGCGCTGGTGGCGCTGCTGCTGGTGTCGGTGGTGCAGCGCGATCTGCTCAATGCCTGGCGAGACCGTTTGCCGGAGGGCACGCCCAACCAGTTTTTCATCAACATCCAGCCCGGGCAGGTGGCGCCGCTGAAGGCCTTTTTCGCCGATCGCGACATTCCTGCGCCGCGCTTCTGGCCGCAGGCGCGTGGCCGGCTGATGGCGATCAACGGCCAGACGGTGACGGTGGACACGTTTGACGATCCCGAAACCCAGCGCTGGATCAACCGCGACTTCAACCTGTCGTGGAGCACCCGGCTCAATGACGACAATGCGGTCCATACCGGCCAATGGTGGGGCGAGGCCGGCCGCGGCCAGCCGTGGCTGTCGATTGACGACTACGTGGTCGAGCGGCTGGGCGTGGGGCTGGGCGACAGCCTGACCCTGGACTTCGCGGGCGACGTGGTAACGCTCACCGTCACCAACATCCGCACCGTGCGCTGGGACAGCTTTCAGCCCAATTTCTTCCTGTTGGCGCCGCCCGGCGTGCTCGACGGCAACGTGCCCACGCAGTACCTCACCAGCGCCTATCTCGACCCGACGCAGCAGCCGATTCTGCGGGATCTGGTGGCGGCCTTTCCCAATGTCACGGCGCTGGACATCGACGCCCTGCTGACGCAGGTGCGCGGCATCATGGACCGCATCGTCCGTGCGGTGGAGCTGATTTTCCTGTTCGCGCTGGCGGCGGGGCTGCTGGTGCTGCTGTCGGCAATGATCGGCACCCGTGACGAACGCGCCCGCGAGGTCGCGCTGCTGCGCACCCTGGGCGCCCGGCGCTCGGTGATCCGCGCCGGCCTGCTCGCCGAATACGCGGTGCTGGGCCTGTTGGCGGGGCTGACGGCCGCCATGACCGCGCAACTGATTGCCTGGGGGCTGGCCGCACAGGTGTTTCAGATTCCCTACGGCCCGCGGCCGATGATCTGGCTCGGCGGCGGTCTGGCCGGCGCGACGCTGGTGACGGTGATGGGCCTGCTCAGCGTGCGCCGCGCCCTCAACACGCCGCCGGCGCATGTGTTGCGCGGCGAGTAGGGCGCGTGGCCGCGGGCCGGTGCTTGCCGCACCCCGGTGCGGGTGGTACGCTCCGCGCCCTTTTTTGTAGTCGGTCTTTCGAGCCTCGTCATGTCAAAACGTACCTTTCAGCCCAGCAAAGTCCGTCGTGCGCGTACCCACGGTTTCCGTGCCCGCATGGCCACCCCGGGTGGTCGCGCCGTGATCAACCGTCGTCGTGCCAAGGGTCGCAAGCGCCTCGCAGTCTGAGCGGGCGGTCACGACCGTTGAATGATGAGGGGACGCACATGCATCGCTTCCCCCGCAGTGCCCGCCTGCTCACGCCCGCCTCGTTCAAGGCGGTGTTTGCCGACGGGCGCCGTTTCAGCTTTCCCGGCCTGACGGCCGTGGTGCGCAGCAACGCTGAAGCCCATCCCCGACTGGGGCTCGCCATTGCCAAGAAGTCACTCAAGCGCGCGGTTGCGCGCAACCAGGTGAAGCGCTGGGCGCGTGAGAGCTTTCGCCTGCACGCCGCCGGCCTCAGTGCGGTCGATGTGGTGGTGCTGGCGCGTGCCGATGCCGGCAAGGTGCCGCCCGAACGTCTGCGCGAGAGCTTCGAGCTGCTCTGGTCGCGGCTCAAGGCATGATCGGCCCGCTCAAGGCGGCGCTGTCGGCCCTGATGCTGGGGCTGATCTGGGTCTATCGCAACGCCATCAGCCCCTTGCTGCCGCCGCGCTGCCGGTATTATCCGACCTGCTCCCAGTACGCCGTCGACGCCATCAAGGTTCATGGCCCGTTCGCGGGCGGGTGGATGGCCTGCAAGCGCATCCTGCGGTGCCACCCGCTGCGTGAAGGCGGACTGGACCCGGTCCCGCCGCGCGACTGCCGCTGCGCCTCCCCTCTCGACGAGGCCACGACGCCTCGCTCCACATAAGTACTCCTGATCGCATGGAAAACCGCCGTTTTGTCCTGATCGCCCTGCTGGCCGTGGTGGGTTTTTTCCTGTTTCAGAGCTGGCAGGACGACTACGGCAGCGCGCGCAATGGCGACGCGCAGGCCGAGTCGGCGGCGCCCCTGCCCCCCGCCAATCCGGACGATGTGCCGGCCGCCCTGCCCGCTGACACCGGCAAGACCGGGCCGACCACGCCCACCGACATCGACGTGCCGCAGGCCGTCTCGGCCAAGGCCCCGGCCGACGCGCCGCCGGCCGACCCCGGCGCCCGCGTGGTGGTCGAAACCGATGTGGTGCGCGCCGAGATCGCCCTGCAAGGCGGGCAGCTTCGGCGCCTGGAGCTGAAGGGCTACGGCGTCTCGGCCGAGCATCCCGAGCAGAACCTGGCACTGCTCGATGACCGCCTGGGGCACCTGTTCATTCTGCAGAGCGGCCTGGTGGGCACCGAGTCGGCCCTGGTGACGCACCTCACCGAGTTCAGCACCAAGACGCCGCACGTGCGCCTGGCCGACGGCCAAGACGCCGTCGAGCTGGTGCTGACCGCCTCGGTCGATGGCGCCGAAGTGCGCAAGATCTACCGCTTCGAACGCGACCGCTATCTGGCCGAGATTCGCCACGAGGTCACCAACACCGGCGCCGCCGCATTGGACCTGAGCCCGTACGCGCGCTTCCAGCGCACGGCGTTTGCCACCGGCGGCGAGCCCCGGTTTGCAATGACCTTCACCGGCACCGCGTTCTATGAGCAGCGCGAAGATGGAGGCGGCTACCGTTTCGAGAAGATCAAGCTCGACGACATTGCCGACGAAGCCTTCGAAAAGCAGCAGACCGGCGGCTGGATCGGCTTTCTGCAGCACTACTTCGTCACCGCCATCATCAACGACCCCGATGCGGTGGCCACGTTTGCAACGCGACCGGCGGCCGACCAGGGTTACTTCGCCCAGTACGTGGGGGCCAGCCGCAGCGTCGCGCCGGGCGAGCAGCAGGTGTTCGTCACGCCGTTCTTCGTTGGCCCGAAGTTGCAGGACCGCCTGCCCGACATCGCGCCCGGCATGCAGTTGACCACCGACTACGGCATTCTCACGCCCATCTCCGGCCCCTTGTTCTGGGTGCTCAGCAAGTTCCACGCGCTGACCGGCAACTGGGGCTTTGCGATCATTCTGCTCACGCTGCTGGTCAAGGGCGCGATGTACAAGCTCTCGGAAGCCCAGTACCGGTCGATGGCGAAGATGAAGAAATTCGCGCCGCGCATCGCCGACATTCGTGAGCGCTACAGCGAAAATCGCGAAGCGCTGCAGAAGGCGATGATGGACCTCTACAAGAAAGAGGGCTTCAACCCGCTGGCCGGCTGTTGGCCGCTGCTGCTGCAGTTCCCTGTGTTCATTGCGCTGTACTGGGTGCTGCTGGAGTCGGTGGAGCTGCGCCAGGCGCCTTTCATCCTGTGGATTGACGACCTTGCGCTGCCCGACCCGTGGTTCGTGCTGCCGGTGCTGTTCGGCATTTCGATGTGGGTGCAGCAGAAGATTTCGGGCCAGCAGATGATGGACCCGACGCAGCAGAAGATCATGATGGTGATGCCGATCATGCTTGCCGCGTTCTTCACCTTCTTCCAGAGCGGCCTGGTGCTCTACTGGCTGACCTCCAACCTCATCGGCATTGCCCAGCAGTGGTACATCACCCGCAAGCTCGAGCGTGAAGATGCGGCCAAGGCAGCGGCGCGCCGCTAGCGCGCATCGCCGGTGGTAACCGCCCCGCCGCCGGCAGCCGGCGACACCATCGTGGCGGTGGCGACCGCCGCCGGGCGGGGCGGGGTAGGCATTCTCAGGTTGTCCGGGGCCATGGCCTTCGCGGTGGCCGGCGCGCTGACCGGCGCCCCCCTGCCCGCGCCACGGCAGGCCGCCCTGCGCACCTTCCATGATGCCGACGGCGCCGCGCTCGATCAGGGCCTGCTGCTGTGCTTCAGGGCGCCGGCCTCGTTCACCGGCGAAGACGTGGTCGAACTGCAGGGCCACGGCAGCGCCGCCGCGCTGGATGCCCTGCTGCGCGCCGCCTGCGTTCATGGCGCGCGCGTGGCGCGGCCCGGCGAGTTTTCGGAGCGGGCGTTCGTCAACGGCAAACTCGATCTGGCCCAGGCCGAAGCCATCATCGACCTCGTGGACGCCGGCTCGGCACGCGCTGCCAAGGCCGCGTTCCAGTCGCTGGAAGGGCGTTTTTCGACGCGCATCACCGCGCTGGCCGAAGCGCTGGTGGCGGCGCGCGTGTTCATCGAGGGTGCGCTGGATTTCTCTGACCAGGATGTTGACTGGCTGGCCGACGCCGACCTGCACGCCCGTCTGGCCGCGCTGGATGAAGACCTGCAGCACCTGAGCGCCGACGCGCAGCGCGGCCGGGCGCTGCAGCAAGGGTTGACGGTGGTGCTCAGCGGCGCGCCCAACGTCGGCAAATCGACCCTGCTCAACCAGCTGGCCGGCGTCGACGCGGCCATCGTCACCGACGTGCCGGGCACCACCCGCGACCTGCTGCGCGAACATCTGACGCTCGATGGACTGCCGGTCACGCTGATCGACACCGCCGGCCTGCGCGACACCGAAGACGCCATCGAGGCCGAGGGCATTCGCCGCGCCTGGGCCGCCATCGAGCAGGCCGATCTGGTGTGGTTTCTGGTCGACGACCGGCAGGGCATGAGTGCCGACGACGCCGCGCTGCTCACCCGGCTGGGGCCGGCCCGGCCCTGCTGGCGGCTGGCCAACAAGGTCGACCTGAGTGGCGGCGTGGTGGGTTGGCGACCGGGCGGTGATCCCCCCACCCTGGGCCTGGCGGCCAAGGCCGGGCAGGGCGTGGCCGATCTGGTCGCCGCCCTGCACCGCCACGCCGGCCTGAACGCCTCGGACGAACCCCTGTTCACCGCGCGCACCCGCCACGTCGATGCCCTGCGCCGCGCCGCTGCACACCTGCGTCTGGCGCGCACCCAGCTTGCCGACCAAGCTTTTGCCGAACTGGCGGCCGAAGAGCTGCGACTGGCCCACGACGCGCTGGGCGAAATCACCGGCCGCTTTACCCAGGAAGACCTGCTGGGCCGCATCTTTGCCGGGTTTTGTATCGGCAAGTAGCAGGCCTTCCAAGCGCGGCCCAACCGATCGCAGTGTGACGAGTCAAAACAACGCCGTGTGAGGAACAGTGCACTGCCGACACCGATGCGTTCGATCTCAGGGTCGCGATTCGGGGTGCATGCGGTGGACATTCAGCACTTCTTGGACCGCCAGAGTGAAGAAGGCCGCACGGGCGCCATTGGCTGGTTCAGCAAGGCCACCGCGTCGCCTGATCCGCAGCGGTGCTGGGCCGCCCGCACCCGGTAGACTCCCGTGCACAACAAAAAGGGAGTGGACGGGGGCGATGCCTTTTCTGGATTGGGTCAATAAAAATCAGGCCAAGGCTGCAACGGGCTCAGTGCCCACGCACCTGCTCCAGCAGGAGGCTGTCTACGGCGGCAGCGAGGACACCCCGCCGGAGAATCTGCTGATTCAGGGAGACAACCTGCTGGCGCTGAAGGCGCTGATCCCCGTCTATGCCGGGCGCGTGAAGTGCATCTTCATCGACCCGCCGTACAACACGCAGTCAGCCTTCGAGCACTACGACGACAAGCTGGAGCACAGCCAATGGCTGAGCATGATGTATCCGCGTCTGGTGCTGCTGCGGGAACTGCTGGCCGAGGACGGCAGCATCTGGGTCACGATTGACGACAACGAAGCGCACTACCTCAAGGTGCTGATGGACGAGGTGTTCGGGAGGCGAAGTTTCCTAGGGACTTGCGTTTGGCAGCACAGCGTGCAGGCAAAGGGCTACAGCGGGAAACTGTCAGTCCATCACAATTACTGCTTGGCATATGGGAAAGCCTCAGGGCTGCTCATCAAAAACCTACCTCGTGAAGAAGAGCATAACGTCAACTATAGAAACCCTGACAGTGACCCACGCGGGCCCTGGCGAGCTGGCGACGTTAGGAACTCACTTGTGCGTCCGAACTTGATGTACGACATAAAGACGCCGAGTGGGAACATCATTCGTCATCCACCTAAAGGCTGGCGCTTTAGCAAGGCAACCTTCGAGGCCGAACTAGCAGAGGGGAAGATCATGTTCTCGGCTGACGAGAGCAGGATCATTCGGAAGATTTATCTCGGCGACCAGGAGGGGCGTGTGCCAGAAACAGTTTGGTTCGCGGACCATGTGGGTACGACAAGGGAAGCGAATGGGGAGCTGCGAGTACTTTCCGAGAGTTTCGATTTCGCGACTCCCAAACCTGAAAGGCTGATCGAGCGGGTACTTCGTCTTGCGACTTTTCCCAGCGACTTGGTGCTGGATTCCTTCCTGGGTTCCGGCACCACCGCAGCCGTGGCACACAAGATGGGCCGTCGCTACATCGGCATCGAGATGGGCGAACACGCGCGCACGCACTGCGTATTTCGCCTCCAGAAGGTCATCGACGGCGAGCAGGGCGGCATCAGCGAGGCGGTGGGCTGGAAGGGCGGCGGCGGCTTCCGTTTCTGCACGCTCGGGCAAACCGCCTTCGATGCCGATGGCCGCATCAACCCCGAAGTGCGCTTCGGCACGCTGGCCGCGTTTATCTGGCACTACGAGACCGCGACACCCGCAGCCAATGCCTTGAACAAGCCGCTGCTGGGACTGCATAACGGTGCGGCCTATTACCTGCTCTACAACGGCATCCTGGGTGACAGGCGCCCGCAGGGCGGCAATGTGCTGACGCACGCGGTGTTGCAGATGCTCAACGAGCAATACCCGCACGACGGCCCCAAGGTGATCTACGGCGAAACCACGCGCCTGGGCGATGCCAAGCTGGCGGCGGAGGGCGTGACCTTCAGGCAGATTCCCTATGACATCAAGAGCCGGTGATGCCATGAATGAACCGGTGCCGCCGAAGGGCGAGGTGCTGCTGTACCAGACCGACGATGGCCGGACGCGCGTGGAGTGCCGCTTTGAGGGCGAGACCCTGTGGCTGACCCAGGCGCAGATGGCAGCGTTATTCCAAGTCACGGTACCGACCATCAACGAGCATCTGAAAGGCATCGTGGCGGAGGGTGAGTTGCAAGCTGAACGAACTATTCGGCGTTTCCGAACAGTTCGCGTGGAGGGCACGCGGCAGGTCACGCGAGACCTTGAGCACTATGCCTTGGATGCCGTTCTGGCCGTGGGCTTCCGGGTGCGCTCATCACGCGGCACGGCCTTTCGCCAGTGGGCCATCGAGCAGTTGCGGGAGTACGTGGTCAAGGGCTTCGCCATGGACGACGTGCGCCTCAAGCAGGGCGGCGGGGGCGTCTATTTTGATGAGTTGCTGGCGCGCATCCGTGACATCCGCTCATCGGAGAAGATGTTCTGGCGCAAGGTGCTGGACATCTACGCCACCAGTATTGACTACGACCCGCGCGCGGAAGCCTCGCAGGCGTTCTTTGCCGCCGTGCAGAACAAGATGCACTGGGCCGTGCACGGACAGACCGCCGCAGAGGTGATTTACCGCCGCGCCGACGCCAGCAAACCCATGATGGGTCTGACCAGCACCAGCGGCACGCGCATCAAGCGGCAGGATGCCGGTGTCGCCAAAAACTATCTGTCTGCCGATGAGTTGGACGCGCTCAATCGCATCGTGACCCTGTATCTGGAGTTTGCCGAGTTGCAGGCCATGCGCGGCAAGGCGATGACGATGAAGGGTTGGATTGCCAAGCTGGACGAGTTTCTGCGCATCTCGGATCACGAGATTCTGACGCACGCCGGGCGTATCTCGCAGGACATGGCACAGAGCAAGGCAGAGGCCGAGTTTGCCAAGTTCCAAGCGCAGCAAGCGGCCTTGGAAAGCCGCGTAGAGCGAGATTTTGAGCAGGCCATCCAGTTGCTGCCGAAACCCGGCCCGAAATCTCGCGCCGCCAAGAAGAAACCCACATGAGCGCATTCATTCTCAAGCGATACCAGCAAGACGCGCTGGCGGCGCTGGCGGCCTTTCTGCACGACAGCCGCAAGATGCCGCTGCTTGATGCCTTCAAGGCGGCGCTGGCGAGTCAAGGCCGCAGCGACCCTTACCAGCCGCTGTTTGGCGAGGTGCCCAGCATCTGTCTGCGCGTGCCGACGGGCGGCGGCAAGACGCTGCTGGCCGCCCACGCTGTTGCGCTGGCGGGCAGGGCGGTTTTGGACACGGACGCGCCGGTTGCGTTGTGGCTGACGCCGTCGGATGCCATCCGCACCCAAACGCTGGAGGGCTTGAGCAACGCGCATCATCCCTACCGCAAGGCGCTGGGCCAGCACTTTGGCGACCGGGTGCGGGTGTGCGACCTGGAGAGCTTGCAGACCATCAGCGCACAGGACGTGGGCAAGTCGTGCGTCGTGGTGGTCGCGAGCGTTCAGGCGTTTAACGTAAGCGATACCGCCAAGCGGTCGGTTTACTCGTTCTTTGAGGAGCTGGCACCGCATTTCGCAGACCTGCCCGCGAACGCCAGCGAGGGGCTGGAAAAGGTGACGGCCGAGGACTTGCAGAATCAGCCCTTCCTGACGTCTGCCGACATTGGCCGCGTGAAATACTCGATTGCCAATTGGCTTCACCTGAGGAGGCCAGTGCTCATTGTTGATGAGGCGCAGAATTTTCGAACGCCTCGCTATTTCAAGTCCGTATCACGCCTCAACCCTAGTTGCGTCGTGGAACTCACTGCCACACCCGTGTCCGGCAACAACGTGCTGCACCACGTGTCTGCCGCGGAGCTGAAAGCGGAGGAGATGATCAAGCTGCCCATCGTGCTGGCCGAGCACCCGGACGGCTGGCGAGCCTGCCTGCGGGATGCGCTGCTGACGCGCACGAACCTGGAGGCGGTGGCGCAGAAGGAGCCGGACTACGTGCGCCCCATCGTGCTGATCCAAGCCGAGCCGAAGGGCGGCGAGGCCACCGTCGATGTCGTTCGCCAGCACCTGCTGGAAGAGCTGAACATCCCGGAGGACCAGATCAAGGTCGCCACGGGTACGCAGAAGGAACTCGACGGGGTAGACCTATTCGACCCCGCCTGCCCGGTGCGCTACGTCATCACGGTGGAGGCGTTGAAGGAGGGCTGGGACTGTTCGTTTGCCTATGTGCTGGCGTCCCTGCAATCGGTGAAGTCGGCCAAGGACGTGGAGCAGTTGCTGGGCCGAGTGCTGCGAATGCCGTATGCGAAGTCCCGCCAGCAGGAGCCGCTGAACAAGGCGTACGCGCATATTGTCGCCGCGAACTTTGCCGAGGCGGCATCGAACCTCAAGGACCGTATGGTCCAGAACATGGGCTTTGAGCCGCTGGAGGCCAGCGCCGTCCTGCTACCCGCGCAGCAGCCACTGGGCCTTACCGGCGGGGTTGCCGTGGCGCCGTCGCGGCTGCCGGATTGCCATATCCAGCTTGATCAGGTGCCCGATACCCAGCACTGGCCTGAGGACGTGAAGCAGGTGGTGGACATCCGCCCGACCTCGCAGGGCGCCACGGTGCTGGTCAAGGGCAACGTGGACGCCGATACGCTCAAGCAGGCCGAAACCTTCATCACGCAGGCCGTCCCTGCCAAGCAACGGGAATCGGTGCAGCAACAGTTTGCCGCGCATCACGCGCTTCGGCGTGCCTTGCAGGCCCCCGCACAACTCGGCGCCAGCTTTGCGCCGATCCCGCAGCTCTGCCTGAATCTTGAAGGTTATCTGGAGGTGGTCGAGCGGGAGACGCTTAGCAATCTCGGCGAGTGGAACTTGCTTGACAGCCCCGTTGCCCTGCCAGGCTTTGCCATCCATGAGTCGGTCAACTCATTTGAGATCGACGTGAATGGCGAGCGTGTGAAGTACCGGCATATCGACGCGCAGCAACTGAACCTCAATGCCATCGGTACCACGGTCAGCGAACAGGATTTGGTGCGATGGCTGGACGGACAGACCCGCAAGCCTTACCTCATGCAAGCGCAGTTGCAGGCGTATCTGGTGAAGATGGTGACGCACCTGACCAAGGAGCGCGGCTTCACGCTGACCGCGCTGGTTCGGGCTCGGCACCTGCTGGCGCAGGCCATAGGGGAGGCGATTGTCCGACTGCGGCAGGCAGCGATTGCCAAGGGTTTCGGCAGTCAGCTCCCGCTGATGGTGCTGGCACCGCCTGAGCAGCACGCGATGTGCAGCTTCCGCTTCCAGCCCGGCCAATACCCGGCGCGGAACGTCTACCAGGGCAGCTATGAGTTCTCCAAGCATTTCTACCCGGTCATCCACGACCTGAGGGAAAAGACGGCCGCCGGCCAGCGCGCCGAGGAGTTCGTTTGCGCTCAGGCGCTCGATGCGCACCCCAAGGTCAAGCACTGGGTGCGGAATATCGAGCGGCAGGAGAAGTTCAGCTTCTGGCTGCCCACGGCCACGGATTACTTCTACCCCGACTTTGTGGCCGAACTGACCGATGGCCGCTTGCTGGCGGTGGAATACAAGGGTGAGGTCTACGCCAGCAACGACGACTCGCGCGAGAAGAAGCAAGTCGGCGACCGGTGGGAAAAGTCCAGCGGAGGGCAGTGCCTATTCCTTTTCGCCGTCGCCGATGACAACGGGCGCACGGTCAGTCAGCAAATTGCGGACAAGATCGGATGACGGGCGACCAGACGAGACCCTATAGACCTTCGTGAACGGTCACATGCAGCGGGAGTCGTCCGAAATTGAGTGGGTGCGGCTCCTTTGGTTCTACAAGCGGTGGGCCAACGACAATCGGCTGTTCCCGCGAACAGCGATTGCGGTCGGGACGGAGGACATGCGCTTCGCAACCGCTGGTCTGATGCGAGCCCATTGGAGCGATGCGTCGCCGATCCGCCGGGTTATTCGAGAGACATTCGAGGCCGCAGGCTTGCCCTACTCCAACCCGCATGCGATCCGGCAGACGTTGGTGATGCGGGGCGAGAAGGTCTGCCGGACCCCATGTCGTCGTGCTGACGACCGTCTACAGCTACGGCGAGGTTTCGCGGGGACGGCAGGCGGAGATCATCCGCTCGCTCGCGGCCAGCGATGGGGTGAAGGCGGTAACCGTCGAAGACCAGTGGTTCCGATTGAGTGCGTCGAGCCCGGATGACCGGGATCATTTTTCAGGGTTTGCGCCCAAATCTGTGCCCACGACGCTCGGCGTGTCGCAGCTGTATTTGGTAAGACAGCCACAGAGACATGTTTCGAGCTTCTGTATCGTTCGCCATGAATTTTCTTGCCCACCTCTGGCTGGCCGAACGCACCGGCACCTCGCTGGCCGGCGCGGTGCTGGGGGATGTCGTGCGTGGCGCCGATTTGTCGGCCTATCCGCCGGCGCTGGCGCTGGGCATTCAACTGCATCGGCGGGTGGATGCCACCACCGACCGGCATCCGGCCTTGCAACCGCTGCGGGCGCGCTTTGCGCCCGGCAGGCGTCGCTATGCCGGCATCGTGCTCGACCTGGTGACCGACCATGTGCTGGCCCGCGACTGGCGGTCGCTTGAAGCCGAGCCGCTGACCGCGTTCTGCGCCCGCGCCGGGCAGGCCATCGCCGACGCCGCACCGTGGTTTCTGCAGGCCGGCGGACGCCGCACCTCGGCCGGGGACTTCACCCGGCTGCTGCTGTCTTACCGCGATCCCGCCGGGATCGACCTGGCCCTGGGGCGGGTGGCGTCGCGCCTGCGACAGCCTGCGCTGCTGCTCGACGCCGCCCGCGACTGGCAGGCCCTGATGCCCGCCCTGAGTCCGGTGGTGCCAGGGCTGCTGCGCGATATCGAGGCGCAGTTGCAGGCCGTGATGCCGGTCGCGACGCAGGCCTGATGGCGGCCCTTGCCGAACCGCGTGGGTGGGCATCGACAGGCGGGCCCGATCTGGGGATGATCAGGCCGGCAATCCGCCCCCCGAGTCATCACTCATGCCGCTGAGGACCGCACCGGAATGACCGCCCGCCTCGCCGCCGATCTGGTGCTGGTGATCCACCTCGCCTTTATCGTCTGGGCCGTGTTCGGCGGGCTGGCGGTGCTGTGGCGGGGCGGGATGCTGTGGGCGCATCTGCCGGCACTGGCGTGGGGGGTGTGGATTGAACTCACGCATGGCATCTGCCCGCTGACGCCGCTGGAGAATCATTTTCGGGCGGTGGCGGGGCAGTCCGGTTACGACGGCGGCTTCATCGAACATTACCTGTGGCCGCTGATCTACCCGGCCGGGCTGACGCCCGCGCACCAGCTTGGGCTGGCGTGCGCGCTGCTGCTGATCAATGGCCTGATCTACGGGGTCGTCGGATGGCGGTGGCGGCGGCGTCAGCGACGGTATGATTGAGCCCGGTTTCGTTGACGTGACCCCGCCATGACCCAGCCGTTCCGCTTTTGCCCGCAATGTGCGATGCCTCTGGAATTGTCGTTCCAGGGCGATCGTGACCGTCTCGCCTGCCCCGCCCCTCGCTGCGGCTTTGTGCACTGGGACAACCCGACGCCGGTGGTCGCGGCCATCGTCGAGCACGAGGGACAGATCATTCTGGCGCGCAACGCGGCGTGGCCCAGTGCGTTCTACGCGCTGATCACCGGATTTCTCGAACGGGGCGAAACCCCTGAAGACGGCGTGCAGCGCGAAGTCGAAGAAGAGCTGGGGCTGACGCCGCAGGCCGCACATTTTGTGGGCCTCTACGAATTTCACCGGATGAACCAGCTGATCATCGCCTACCACGTGCCGGCCACCGGCAACGTGCGCCTGAACGAGGAGCTGGCGGACTGGAAGCACGTTCCCTTTGACGGCATTCACTACTGGCCCGCCGGCACCGGCTACGCCCTGCGCGACTGGGCCGAGGCGCGCGGCTACGGCGCCACGCGCATGGAGCTGCCGACCCGGATGCAGGCCCCGCAGGCCGGCGAGACCGCGCAGTCATGAGCCGCCTCGCGCCATGGGCGTCGTTGCCGCAGATCGGCCTGGGTCCGGGTTCGGGCCTGCGGGTGCTCTTGGCGACCGCTGCGCTGCTGCTCAGCGCCTGCGCCAATGGCCAGTGGCCGTGGAGCACGAGCGAAGCCGAAAAGGCCGAACAGATGAGCGAAGACGCAAAGCCCGGCAGGGTCACCGACTTGGATGGCTTTGCCGCGTTCATCGCGCTGCGGCCCACGCCCGAACAGTTCCGCACCCGCTATCCCGACGTGCAACTGGTCATGCCCGGTGACATCACCACCAAGGAATTGCGCTTCGACAACAGCCGTTTCTTTGCCGAACTGGATGACAGCGGCCTGATCACCGGTGGGCGCTTTCAGTAGGCCAGGGGCGGCCCGGGCCTGATGGCACGCGATGCCGGCCACGCCTTCGACACCGCTGCGGCGCGCCGCAAGGTGCTCAAGGTGATTGCCCGCATTCCCAGAGGCTGCGTGGCCAGCTATGGGCAGGTCGCGTTCGAGGCAGGCTTTCCGGGGCGGGCGCGCTGGGTGGGGCGCGTGCTCTCCGAGGGGCTGACGCTGCACCAGGGCTGGCACCGGGTGCTGCGCAACGACGGCCTGCTGGGCCTGCCCAAGGCCAGCCCCGCGCACGTGGAGCAGCGGGCGCTGCTGGTGGCCGAGGGGCACGTGTTCCGCAACGACCGGATCGACATTGCGGCGCACCGCTGGCGACCGCGCAGCGACGCGCCGCTGGTGGATTGACCCGGCTGTCGCCGGGCCCTACCAGATGCTGACCCGCGCCTCGGGCGGCAGGTAAAGCGGCGCGTCTTCGTCGATGTCGAAGGCCGGATACCAGGCGTCGATGTTGCGCACCACGCCGTTGGTGCGGTAGACGTCCGGGGCGTGCGGACCGGTCTTGAGGCGGGTGATCATTTCCTCGTCTCGGAAGTTGCGCGCCCAGACCTGCGCCCAGCCGATGAACAGCCGCTGCTCGGCGGTGTAGCCATCGATGATGGGCGGCGGCAGCTTGCCGGCCGACAGCAGGTAGGCCTTGCGGGCAATCGACAGACCGCCCAGGTCGCCGATGTTCTCGCCCAGTGCCAGTGCGCCATTGACGCAGTGGCCTTCGAGCGGGCAATAGGCGTTGTACTGCTCGACCAGCCTTGCGGTGAGCGCCTCGAAGGCCTTGCGGTCTTCATCGGTCCACCAGTTTTTGAGGTTGCCGTCGCCGTCGTACTTGGAGCCTTGGTCGTCGAAGCCATGACCGATTTCGTGGCCGATGACCCCACCGATGGCGCCAAAGTTGATGGCGTCTTCGGCATACATGTCAAAGAACGGCGGCTGCAGGATGGCCGCGGGAAAGACGATCTCGTTCATCGTCGGGCTGTAATAGGCATTGACGGTCTGCGGCGTCATGAACCATTCGTCGCGGTCCACGGGCTGGCCGATCTTGTCCCGTTCGCGCCGGGATTCGAATGCGGCCGCCCGGCGCAGGTTGCCGACCAGGTCGCCCTCTTCGACCTGCAGCGCGCCATAGTCGCGCCAGCGGTCGGGGTAGCCGATCTTGGTGTTGAACTTGCCGAGTTTTTCGAGGGCCTTGAGCTTGGTGCGCTCGCCCATCCAGTCCAGTTGCTTGATGCTTTGCGCGTAGGCCTGGGTGAGGTAGGAGACCATGCGCTCCATGCGCGCCTTGGCCTCGGGCGGGAAGTGCTTTTCAACATAGCGCTTGCCCAGCGCCTCGCCCAGCGCTGCCTCGACTGCCGAGACGGCACGCTTCCAGCGCGGCCGGTTTTCGCTGACGCCGCGCAGGGTGCGCGCGTAAAAATCGAAATGGGCCTCGACCAGATCCTTGGACAGGCTTGGCGCGAACTCGCGCATCACCCCGAGCTTCAGATAGTGCTGCACGGTGGACCATTCGCTGTCGCCCAGCGCGGCCGCGAGTTCGGTGATGGCCTCGGGCTGCATGACGATCAGGGCATCGTTGCCGTCCAGACCGGCGGCCGTGAGCGTCGCGCGCAGGTCGAAATCGCCGGTGAGCGTGTTGACGTCGTCAAGGCTGAAGCGGTTGTAGGTGCGCTCACGGTCGCGTGACGCGACGCGCGTCCAGTGCGCCTTGGCGAGCCGGGTTTCCAGCGCCATTACCGCCTCGGCGGCGGCCGTCGCAGCGGCGGCGTCGTCGCCTTCGATGGCGTCGATGCGGGTCAGCATGTCGGCAAGGTAGTCCACGTAGGCGGCGCGGAGGGTGTCGAAGCGCTCGCCTTCGTCGAGATAGAAGCTGCGGTCGGGCAGGCCGATCTGGTCGCCCTGATGCAGGTAGGCGATGTATTGCGTGGCATTGCGCGCATCCTGGCCCACCCAGAACGACAGGGGCTGCGGCAGGCCTTTGGCTGCCCATTCGCCCAGAAACGCCGGCAAGGCTTCGGCAGAGGTCAGCCCGTCGATTGCATCGAGCAGGTCCTGCACCGGCGCCAGACCTTTGGCCTCGGCCGTCTGCTCGTCCATGAAGCTGCGGTAGAACGCGGCGAGTTTCTGGTCTTCGGGGTCGTCGTGCTGCTCTTTTTTGGCCAGTTTTTCCAGCAGGGCCCGAATCTGCAGCTCGGCGCGGTCGGCCAGCACGGTGAAGGCGCCGTAGCTGGACCGGTCGGCGGGAATCGGATTCTCGCGCAGCCAGGTGCCGTTGACGTGGCGGTAGAAATCCTCGCCCGGCGCGACGTCGCGGTCGAAATTGACCTCGATGACGCCGGAACGCGGCGGCGGCGGTGGAATGTCGGATCGCTGCTCAGTCGTGCGCAGCTGCGCGTCGCGGTCACAGGCGCTCAGGCCCAGGGTCGCAAGCAGCAACAGGGGCAGCAAAGGCATCAATGGCTTCATGTGGGAGGCAGTTTCGAGTGGGACCTGGGCGCGGCACGGGGCGAACCCAGGCGCGCCTAAATTAGCCGATATTGCGCAGGGACTCGCGCAATGCCGGTCTGCCGCCGGTCTGTGGCCGGGAACGGGCAGCCGGGGTGGCTCGACGCCCCAGAACCTTTGGGGCGACCCGATGCCGGTGGCCAGGCTGGGGCGCCCTGCGGCCGCGCTCAGGCGGGTGCGTTGCTCGGCAGGGGCTTGAGGCGCGCCCCGGGCCGGCGGCGTTTTGCCGGCTGGGCCTCGGCGGTGAGCTCGGCAATGTACCGGTGCAGAATGGCGGTGGCCTCGGCGCGGCCGTCACCGGCGTGGTCGCGCATGTTGGATCGATAGTAGGCGTGGTTCGTCAGAAAGCGATCGACGTCCGAGGGGGTGAGGCGCTTCAGGTCGGCGCGCATGCCAATGCCCATGCGTTCGATCATGTGCGCGTTCAGACGTTGCTCGAAGGCCTCTTCCGGCGCGGCGAGAACAGGCTTGCCAAAGTGCATGGCTTCGCCAATGAGCTGGTTGCCGGCGGTGGACAGCACCGCCTTGCAGTGCGCCAGATCGTGCAAAAACCATTCATTCGACGGTGCCCGGAAGTCGAGGTTGTCAACCTTGCCCCGGTGCGGTGTGCCATAGATCACCACCGGGCAGTCGAGCAGCCGCAGTGCGCGGTCGATGTGCGCCCGGTACTGATGCTCGCCCTTGTTGAAGTAGCACAGCAGGTAGTCGCCCTCGCGGGCCTTCAGGCGCTTGACCTCGTCGCGCAGCATCGGCCCCACGACCTTGACGCCGGGATAGGCGCCGTCGGCCGGGTAGAAACTGGCGATGAGAATGCGCTCTGGGATGCCCATGAGCCGTCGATAGCCGATGGCATCGCGCATGCCCGCCAGCCACAGGTCGGGCGGAAAATGCGGCTTGCAGTAGGCAATGATGCCGACATGGTCAAAGCTGATGCGCGGCAGCTTCAACTTCTGGGCGACCCGGTGCGTCCAGGCTTCGGAGTCACTGATCACGACCTGAATGTCGCGGCTGCGAAACTCGCGCTCCACCTGTTCGATGCCATGTCCGCCGAAGAACAGGTCGGCCATGGGCGCGATGTTCTCGCCGATGGTGCGGGGAATTGAATGCCCGCCGCGGCTGTTGTGGCGGTACCCGATGGTGGGAATGCGCACGGTGGGAAACAGGGGCGCCAGCACCTCGTAGGCGTCGCCGCCGGCAAAGACCGTGACTTCGTGTTGGGCGATCAACGAGGGCAGCACGCTCATGGTGCGCATCGCGTGGCCGCGCCCGTACCCCATGACCCCATAGGCAATTCGCATGATCATCACTCCGATTGATCCACCCGCAAGGCTATGGCGCGGGCGTAACGCTGGGGTGACAGCGGGGTGACGGATTGATGACGGTCTGCGGCCCGCCGCGCGGCAGGCGCGCAGCAAAAAGGAGGCCGCAGCCTCCTTTTTGCTGCCACAACCCCGGGTTTCAGAAGGCGACGCGCAGGCCGACCCGGAACCCGTCGTTGTCGATATCACCGCCGTTGTCCGGCTCCAGCGTCAGCATCCGGTACTCGGCGAACAGCCCCACCAGGCCGACACCGATGCGTGCGCCCAGCAGCAGTTCGGTGATGTCGGCATCGTCCAGCCAGCCCAAGCCGGCACGGCCGTAGAGGGTGACCAGCGGCAGGTTGGTTTCGAGGCCGACGAAGGCGCCGTAGCCGTCTTGTGAATCGGGGCCGAGGACAGCAGTTTCAAAGTCGAGATACTGGGCCTCGCCGTAGACGTCGACCAGCGGCGTCAGGCTGGTGCTGTAGCCGCCGCCGATGCGGGTTTCTTCATAATCTGTGCCGCCGTCCAGCTCTTCGTCGAGATATTCGGCACGGGCGAACAGGCCGGTGCCGGGCAGGTTGACCCGGCCGCGCAGGCCGAAGCCGTCGCTGTCTTCCTTGGACGCACCAAAATCGAATTCGCTGAAAGACGCAAAGCCTTCCACCGAGGCCAGCAGTTCGGCGTTGGCGGCGGCGGGCAGGACGGCCAGAGCGGCCAATGCAATGATCTTTTTCATGAAACTCCCCTTCTCCAATGGGTGGATACCACGCACCTCGATGGTGCGTGGTGAGTCTAGCGCTCTTTCTTGACGGTACGGGTACGCCCTTTCTTGACCAGCCTGGCGTAGTAAAAGCCGTCGTGGTCGCCGCCGGGGGGGATGCGCAGGCCGCAGCGCTCCGCCAGGCCTACCGGGCTGCTGATGGCGCCCGGTCGCCCGTCGGGCGTGGTCATCAAGAATTCGCGAATGACGTCATCGCCCTCGGCGCGCAGCACCGAGCAGGTGGCATACACCAGCACGCCGTCGGGCTTCAGGGTGGGCCACAGCCGCCGCAGCAGGCGTGCCTGGGTGTCGCCCAGCGCCTTCAGGTCGGTGTCGCGGCGCAGCCACTTGATGTCGGGGTGGCGGCGAATCACGCCGGTGCCCGAGCAGGGCGCGTCGATCAGGATGCGGTCGAAGGGGGTGCCGTCCCACCAGCGACGCACGTCGGCGGCGTCGCTGAGCAGCAGTTCGGCGTTCAGGCCCAGGCGGCGCAGCCCGTGCTGCACCTTGCCCAGCCGCGCCGGGTCGAGGTCGATGGCGACCACGGTGACGTCGGCACGCTCCAGCATGTGCGCGGTCTTGCCGCCGGGGGCGCTGCAGGCGTCGAGCACGCGCATGCCCGGGGCCAGGTCCAGCAGTTCGACGGCAAGTTGAGCCGAGGCGTCCTGCACCGACAGGCGACCTTCGTTGAACCCCGGCAGCACGCGCACGTCGGCAGGCTGGTCGAGGACGATGGCGTCTGGCAGGCCGACGACCGCCCGCCCCGGATGACCCGCCGCCGCGAGCTGTTCGAGCGCCGCGTCGCGGCTCAGTTTGCGGGCGTTTACCCGCAGGGTCATAGGCCCCTGCTGGTTGCCGGCGGCGAGTACGGCATCGGCTTGCGCGCCCCAGTCCCGCGTGATGTCGCGCACCATCCAGTGCGGATGAGAGTGCTGAACGACGGGATCGTCCGGCAGGGCCGCCACCAGCGCCGGGTGTTCACGCTGCACCCGGCGCAGGATGGCATTGACCAGCCCCCGCACACCCGACAGGTCGAGCAGCGCGCAGGCGTTCACCGTTTCGTTGAGCGCCGCGTGGTCGGCGGTGTCCATGTCGAGCAGCTGGTAGATGCCGCTCAGCAACAGCGCCTGCAGCGGGGTTCCAGGCTGCGCCGGCTTGGCCATCAGCGGCGTCAGCAGGGCCTCCAGCCGGGTGCGATGGCGCAGCACGCCGTAGACCAGCGCCCGGGCGAAAGGGTCGGCATCGTGCGGCAGGGCGTCGTCCAGGCTGCGGCCGTTGAACACGGCCACCAGGGTCTCGACGGCGATGGCGCGCGACCGCGCCGGGGTGCTGGTGTAGGCCATAGGCGCGCATGGTAGCCGGGTCCACGAAAAAGGCCCCGCCGGAGCGGGGCCTTGAGGTGCAGCGTTGGCGATCAGTCGGCCGTTACTTCGATCACGTCGATCTGGTAGATCGAGGTGGTGCCGCTGACTTCGCTGCCCACCACCAGCAGGGGCATGCCGTTGGGGCTGTCGGCCGCTGCGATGAAGGCCAGCCCTTCGGGGCCGAGGTCGCCGCTGGTGGGGTCGGTTTCGGGGTCCTTGGTGAAGTCGCGATTGTTGACGTACTGAACGAACGCCGCCGACTGCGGATTGGTGATGTCATAGACCATGATGCCGCTGATGCGCTCCAGGCCAATGAACGCGAAGGTGCGACCGGCGAGGGTGCCGATGGCAATGCCCTCAGGCTCCGGACCCTTGGCATCACTGCGGCCTTCGGGACTGTTGCTGTCGTGGCTGGCGTTGAAATTGTTGGGGAAGCGTTGGGCGGTGATGCGCTCAAGGTCGGCGCCGCTGTCATAGACCTGTTGACCGTCGGCCGACCAGATCGAGAACGAGCGGCCGCCCAGCACATAGAGCTCGTCAAAGTCACTGTCACCGTCGATGTCGCCCATCGTGGTGGTGGCCTCAAGCCGGCCGATGGCGCCGTCTGCCTGCAGCTCGGCAGCGTTCGGGAAGCGGGTGGCATCCAGGGTCATGTCCTTGATGCGCAGCGTTTCCTCGACCTGCAGAAAATCATTGCGGTCGTCGCCTTCGTTGGCCGTCACGTAAAAGGTTTGGCCGTTGAATTGGTAGCTGGCCATGCCGTCGGGCTGATACATGCCCAGCACCGGCCAGTTGCGGATATTGATCTGCGGGAAGTCTCTGGGGTCGCGATCGCTGGCGTCCAGTTCGTTGCCAATGGCGCTGTGACGCTTGTAGCCGTAGGGCCGGATGGCGGTGATCACCGGGTTGGCAAGGTCTGAGAAATCCAGCACCGCGTGGGCATTGGCTTCCTGCAGGTTGACCCAGGCGGTGGGGCCGTCCACCGCCTCGGCGATGTACTCGGGCTCCATGTCCTGGGCCACCGAGGCGCCCGGACCGTAGATGCGGATGCCCTGCGCGCGCAGGGCGTCGGCCTGGCTGTTGAAGGCCTCGAAGCCGGCAGTGGCCACCGGCGGATTGGTAAAGCCGCCGCGCACGTCGATCACGCTGACCGAGCCGACCGGATCAACCGAGTCCGGGTTGCCGTAACCGTTGGACTCGCCTTCGTTGGCGACCAGCACGGCGGTGCCGTCGCGGGTGAAGGTCAGCATGTCGGGCAGGGCGCCCACGGTCGCTTCGCCCAGCTTGTCCAGGGTGTCGGTGTCGTAAAAGACCACTTTGCCGGGATCGGTTTTTTCGTTCGCCTCGATGGCCACGGCGGCGACGCCCCCGAAGACGGCAACGCTGTTGGCACCGCCGCCCTCGGCGGTGGCGTCGATGTTCTGCACGCGCTGCGGGTTGGCGGGATTGCTGATGTCGAGCACATCCACCGTCACGGCCGCGGCATTGACCACGAACAAGCGGCGGGTGACCGGATCGAAGGCCACGATCTCGGCTGCCGCGGTGTCGAAAATCTGAGTGGCGTAATCCAGGGCCGGGTCCTGAAAGCTGCCGATGCGCCGCAGGTCCAGCAGCGTGTCACCAGCACCCGGTGCGCCCGGGGCCCCTGCTGCGCCGGGGGCGCCGGCAGGACCGGGTGCGCCATCGCCGGCCGGTCCCTGCGGCCCCTGCGGACCCTGGGCGCCCATCGCGCCGTCGTCGCCGTCACAGGCGGCCAGTCCCAGCGCCAGCATCACGGCGGGCAATGCCCACCGCAGGTTCGTGGTGCGTGTCATCTCAAATCTCCCTTGGGGTTGTCGTAACCCCTGACAGTAGGAAATCTGGGTGACGCGCCGGTGACGTGTCAGTGACGGTCCGGTGACACCTTCGTGGCGGCTTCGATTCTGGCGCACTCGGCACGCCAGGCCGCCATCTCGTCGGCATAGTCCATCAGCACGCAGGTCGCGCAGCCGCCGGCGCAGCAGTCGGGCATCTCAGGCTTGGGCGGCAGTTCGGGCCCCTTGGGCGGCTTGGCTTGGGTGTCGTCGCTCATGTCAAGGTTCCTGAGGCGGGCGCTCGCGGGTTCTGCTGCGCGGTCTGCGGCGTGCCGCCCGGCCATTGCCAGCGGCGCACGCACAGGGCGCCGTCACCGGTGGCGATGCGCAGGCCGCGCGTGTCGACCGACAGCACCGTTCCGGGCGCGGCGTGCTGCACGCTGGCTTCGGCGACGGCGTCCCACAGCCGGAGGCGCTCGTCGCCGCTCATCGCCCAGCACACCGGCACCGGATTGAAGGCGCGGACGCGGCGGGCCAGCTGTGCGGCCGGCAGGCTGAAATCGACGCGCGCCTCGTCCTTGCTCAGCTTGGCGGCATAGGTGGCGCCATCCGCCGGCTGCGGGGTGCGCGCCAGTGTGCCGCTGGCCAGAGCGGCCAGGGCCTCGCAGATGGCGGTGCCGCCGAGGTGGGCGAGGGCGTCGTGCAGACCGGCGCCGGTGGTGTGTTCGTCGATGGGCACGGCGCGGGTGAGGCACATCGGGCCGGTGTCGAGGCCGGCGTCCATTTGCATGATGGTGATGCCGGTTTCGGCGTCACCGGCCTCGATGGCGCGCTGGATCGGCGCCGCGCCGCGCCAGCGCGGCAGCAGCGAGGCGTGGATGTTGAGGCAGCCGTGGGTCGGGATGTCGAGCGCGGCCTGCGGCAGGATCAGCCCGTAGGCGACCACCACCATGACCTCGACCTGCGCGGCGTGCAGCGCCTGTTGCGCGGCCTCGCGAAAGCGCTCGGGCTTGTGCACGGTGAGGCCCAGTTGCGTGGCGTGCTCGGCCACCGGTGAGGCGCTGAGCTTGCGGCCGCGGCCGGCGGGGCGATCGGGCTGGGTGAACACCGCCGCAATGTCGTGCCCCGCCGCATGCAGCGCCGCCAGCGCCGCCACCGAGAAGACCGGCGTGCCGGCAAACGCGATCCTCATTCGGCCATCTTTTCGGCTTTCTTCAGCTTTTTGAGGATGCGTTCGCGCTTCAGCGAGCTGAGATAGTCGATGTAGAGCTTGCCGTCGAGATGGTCGATTTCGTGCTGGATGGCCTGGGCCAGCAGGCCTTCGGCGTCCAGCTCGAATGGCGTGCCGTCACGGTCCAGCGCCTTCAGGTGCAGGTGATTGAAGCGCTCGACCTTGTCGAGCGCGCCGGGCACCGACAGGCAGCCCTCTTCCATCACCTTGCGGTCTGTGGAGTCGGTGATTTCGGGATTGATGAGGACCATCGGCCGGGTGTCACCGTCGGCCAGGTCCATCACCGCCACGCGCAGGTCCACGCCAATCTGGTTGGCGGCCAGCCCGATGCCCGGCGCGTCGTACATGGTGTCGAACATGTCGTCGATGAGCCGATGCAAGGCAGTGTCGAAGGTGACGACCGGTTTGGCCTTGATGCGGAGTCGGGGATCGGGGTGGTGCAAGATAGGTCGGATGGCCATGGGCGCTCCTGCGAAACGGCTGTGACAAGGGGGTTTAAACCTTTGCCACATCAGGGATTCATGCCAGAATCGATTATCGACTCCGGGGAGTAATTACGATGTCGCAGTATACCGGCACCCTCGCCCGGACCTTGCTGGTTGCGGGTGTCGCGACCAGCCTCGTCGCCTGCGCGGCCACCGCGCCCCAGACCACGCGTGTCGAGCCGGCGCCGGCGCCAGCCCCCCTGTCGCAATCGCCATTGCCGTCGCCATCGCCCGCGGCGCCTCTGGAGGCGGCGTCCGTGCAACCGGCGCCGGTGGCGTTTCGCGCGTCGGCGCCGTTGCAGTACGTGGTGCAGCCGGGCGACACGCTGTGGGGCATCGCCAGCCGGTTTCTGGCCCAGCCCTGGCAGTGGCCCGAGGTCTGGTTCGTGAACGAGCAGGTGGCCAACCCGCACCTGATCTATCCGGGCGATGTGCTGATGCTGCGGGTGATCAACGGCCGTCAGCAGATCGTGCGCGACGCCACGCCGGCGCTGCGGGTGTTGCGGCTGGGGCCCCAGGTGCGCGAAAGCGCGCTTGACGACGCCATTCCGGCGATTCCCCTGGAGGCGATTCAGGATTTTCTGCGCAACCCGCGCATGGTCGGCGCCGATGAACTGGCGCGCGCGCCCTACATCGTGGCCTTTGCCGACGACCAGCTGATTGCCGGCAGCGGCAGCCCGGCCTTCGTGAAGAACCTGCCGGCCGAGGGCGATTACCGCTGGGCCGTGGTGCGGCCCGACCGCGCCATCACCGACCCTGACACCGACGACATTCTGGGCTACGCCGCCACGCCGGTGGGCGGGCTGGAAGTGCGCGAAATGGACCCGGTCGCCAGCCTGGGCCGCTTGACGCGGTCGGACATGGAAGCCCGTGTCGGCGACCGGCTGGTGCCCATCAACGATGCCCTGTTCGAGGCCCGGTTCGTGCCGCGCGCCCCCGACAATGTCATTGACGGGCAGGTGGTCTGGATTGCCGAAGAACGGCTGCAGGCCATCCAGTACCAGGTGGTGGCCATCAACCGCGGGCAGGCCGCGGGGCTGGCGCCCGGTCATCTGCTGACCGTCAAGCAGCGCAGCCGGGTGGTGAACGATCCGCATGCGCGGGGCACCGTGACCTTGCCGCCGCAGCCGGTCGGCATGGTCATGCTGTTCCGCACCGATGCGCGCCTGTCGTTTGGCCTGGTACTGGAAGCCACGCGGCCCATCGGCATTCTCGACGCGGTGGTGAACCCGGGCGCCGTCGCCCGGTGACGGGCGGTGCCGTCGCGGCGCGAGACGCGGCACTGACGCTGCTGCGCACGCCCGGACTGGGGCCGGTCACCCTGGCAAAACTCCACGCCCGACTGGGCTCGGCCGAGGCCATTGTCAATGCCCGGCCCGGCGTGTTGCGTGACGCCGGCCTGAGTGAGGCGCGCATCAACGCCCTGCAACAGGCCGATGCCGGCCTGATTGCGCCGGATCTGGCGTGGCTGGCGGCCGGCCCCGACCGCCACATCCTGCTGTGTGACGATGCGCGGTATCCCGAGCGCCTGCGGCAGACGCCGGGCGCGCCGCTGTTGTTGTTCGTGCACGGTGACCCCGACTGGCTGGCGATGCCGCAACTGGCCATCGTGGGCAGTCGTTCGGCAACGCCGCAGGGCGCGCTCAACGCCCGGTCGTTTGCCGAAGCGCTGGCCGCGCGGGGCATCACCATCGTCAGCGGCCTGGCGCTGGGCATCGATGGCGCCGCCCATGAAGGCGCCCTGGCCGCCAAGGGCGGCACCGTGGCGGTGTGCGCCACCGGCCTGGACCGCGTGTACCCCGCCCGGCATCAGGCGCTGGCAAGACAGATTGCCGCCGAGGGCGCGCTGGTCTCGGAGTTTCCGATCGGCACGGTGCCGCAGCAGGGATTCTTTCCGCGTCGCAACCGCGTCATCAGTGCCCTGTCGCTGGGCGTGCTGGTGGTCGAGGCGGCCCGCGAAAGCGGGTCGCTGATCACCGCGCGCTTTGCCATGGAGCAGGGCCGCGAGGTGTTTGCCATTCCCGGCTCCATCCACAATCCGCAGGCGCGCGGCTGCCACGCCTTGATTCGTCAGGGTGCGAAGTTGGTCGAGTCGGTGGACGACATTCTGGAAGAGCTGGCGCCGCAACTCGTCGGCCACCTGCGCGATGCGCCCGCTGTGCCCGACGCGGAGGCCAATGGCGGTGGTGAGGCACTGACGCCAGAGGCCGACGCCCTGCTGGCCGTGCTGGGCGACGAGGCGCTGGAGTTCGACACGCTGCTGGCGCGCAGCGGGGCGTCGGTGGCCACTTTGTCAGCCCAGTTGCTGACCCTGGAACTGTCGGGACGGGTCGTGCAGGGCGCTGACGGGCGTTACCGGGCGCTGCGGGGCACATGAGCCACCGTCACGCCGTTGTCATGCGGTCACCGCCTATACTTTGCGCGACATGATTCCGCGTCATCCTGAGAAAAGCCGCAAGCGCAGCCGCGATGCGGTGACCTGCTTGCACGGAATTTGCCTGTTCAGCCCAAGGAGAACGCCATGAAAGAAACCGTCCTCGATGTGCTGATGTATCTGTTCGAGAACTACCAGACCGTGGAGTTCGTTGATCAGGCCAACCACGAGAATCTGCAGGAAGAACTGGTGGCGGCGGGCTTCGAGGCCGAAGAGGTGGGCAACGCCTTCCGCTGGCTCGACGGCCTGACCCAGACCCGGCAGTTGCCCATGGTCTTCGGCCCCGGGGCGGCGCTGCGGGTTTACACGCGCGAAGAAATGCAACGCATTCCCACCGAATGTCGCGGGTTTCTGCTCTATCTCGAGCAACTGGGCATCCTGTCGCCGACCCATCGTGAATGGATCATCGACCGCCTGATGGCGCTGGTCGAAGACATCGATCTTGAGCGGGCCAAATGGGTCTGTCTGCTCGTGCTGATGAGCGATGAGCAGGCCGAAGAGGCCTTCGCCCATGTCGAAGAGATGGTCTATTACGCGGGCGAGTTTCTGCACTGAGACACCGTCATTTCCGGGCGCGCCGCTTTACAGCAGGCGCATTGTCCCGATATAAGCGCCCCCTTTTCTGCGGGCCCGCCCCGCGAGCGCTGTGGTTCGAGCGCCGTTTGTACATGGACAAGCTCTGAATGAGTAAATACCTCGTCGTCGTCGAGTCGCCTGCCAAGGCCAAGACGATCAAGAAGTACCTGGGTCACGACTACGAAGTGCTGGCCTCTTATGGCCACGTGCGCGACCTGGTGCCCAAGGATGGGGCGGTGGACGTCACCAATGCCTTCGCCATGAAGTACCAGGCGATCGAGCGCAACGAGAAACACGTGCGCGCCATCCAGAGCGCGCTGCGCAACGCCGATGGCCTGATTCTGGCAACCGACCCTGACCGCGAAGGGGAGGCCATTTCCTGGCACTTGCTGGAGTTGCTGACCGAACGCAACGCCATGAAGAACAAGACCGTGGAGCGCGTGGTGTTCCACGAGATCACCGAGCGCGCCGTGCGCGAGGCCGTGGCCCACCCGCGGCAGGTCGCCACCGACCTGGTCAATGCCCAGCAGGCGCGCCGCGCGCTGGACTATCTGGTGGGCTTCAACCTGTCGCCGCTGCTGTGGCGCAAGGTGGCACCGGGCCTGTCGGCCGGGCGCGTGCAGAGTCCGGCCCTGCGCCTGATCTGCGAGCGTGAGGAAGAGATCAAGGCGTTCATTCCGCGCGAGTACTGGACGCTGCTGGCCGCCGCCGACAAAGGGGGCAGCGCCTTCACCGCCAAGCTGATCGAACTGGACGGCCAGAAGGTCGAGCAGTTCACCGTCACTGAAGGGCCGGCCGCCACCGCCGCCCGCGACCGGCTGCTGAAAAGCGCGGCAGGCCAGCTCACCGTGGGCACGGTCGACAAGAAGCAGCGCCGCCGCAATCCGTCGCCGCCGTTCACCACCTCCACCCTGCAGCAGGAAGCCAACCGCAAGCTCGGCTTCACCTCCACCCGCACCATGCGCACCGCCCAGCAGTTGTACGAAGGCATGGACCTGGGCGGCGAGACGGTCGGTCTGATCACCTACATGCGTACCGACTCACTGAGCCTGTCGCAGGACGCGCTGGCCGAGATTCGCCAGACCATCGTCACCGAATACGGTGCAAGCGCCTGCCCGCCCGAGGCGCGCGTATTCAAGACCAAATCGAAGAATGCGCAGGAGGCCCACGAAGCGGTGCGGCCCACCTCGTCGCTGCGCACGCCGAAATCGGTGGCGCGTTTCCTGGGGCCCGACCAGCTCAAGCTCTATGAGCTGATCTGGAAGCGCACCATGGCCTCGCAGATGACCCAGGCCGTGTTCGACACGGTGACCGCCGAGTTGCGTGTGGATGCGCAGAATGCCTTCCGCGCCAACGGATCGGTGCTGGTCGAGCCGGGCTATCTGGCCGTGTACAACGTGTCGCTGGATGTCGGCGAAGAAGCCGAAGACGACGAGAAGCGCCTGCCGCCGCTGGAGCCCGGCGAGCGGGTCACGCTCACCGACATCGCCGCCGACCAGCACTTCACCGAGCCGCCGCCGCGCTTCACCGAAGCCAGCCTGGTGAAGACGCTGGAGGCGTACGACATCGGCCGTCCGTCCACCTACGCCAGCATCATCAGCACCCTGCAGGCGCGTGATTACGTGCGGCTCGACGGCAAGGCCTTCACGCCCACCGACGTGGGCATGATCGTCAACAAGTTTCTCACCGACCACTTCACCCGCTACGTCGATTACCAGTTCACCGCGAATCTGGAAGATGACCTCGACGCCGTGTCGCGCGGCGAGAAGCAGTGGCAGCCGCTGCTCGCCGCCTTCTGGCAGCAGTTCAAGCCCCAGGTCGACGAGAAGATGGAGCTCAAGCGTGAGGAAGTGTCTGAAGCGCGCGTGATCGGGGTCGATCCCGACAGCGGCAAGCCGGTGTCGGCGCGCCTCGGCCGCTACGGGCCGTTCGTGCAGATCGGCACCAAGGACGACGCCGACAAGCCGCGCTTCGCCAGCCTGCGTGCCAACCAGCGCATCGACACCATCACCCTGGATGCGGCCCTGGCGCTGTTCGAGTTGCCGCGCATGCTCGGCAATCTCGAAAACGGCGACGAGGTGGCGGTCAACATCGGCCGCTTCGGGCCGTACGTGCGCTATGGCAGCCAGTTCGTGTCGCTGAAGAAGGACGACGACCCGTACACCGTCGAGCTGCCGCGTGCCCTGGAGCTGATCGAGCAGAAGATTGCCGCGCTGGAGGCCGCCACCCTCGTCAAGTTTGGGGACTCCGGCATCCGCATCATCAAGGGGCGCTTCGGGCCGTACATCACCGACGGCGCGCGCAAGTCGCCCATTCCCCGCGGCAAGGACCCCGAAGGCCTCTCGGTTTTCGAATGCGAGGCGTATCTGGCCGAAGCGGCCGCCGCCAAGAAGACCGGCAAGAAGGGCGCCAAGGGCAAGGCCAAGACCGCCACCGCCAAACCCAAGGCGGAGGCCAAGGCCACGACCCGGAAGCCGGCGGCGAAGAAGAAGACTGCGAAGAAGCCGGCCGCCAAGAAAACCGCGACCAAGAAGCCCGCAGCGAAAAAACCGTCCAAATCTGCGACCGCGTGATGCTGGCCCCGGCCCTGCGCCGCGCGGCGCGGCAGACTCTGGCGGCCGGCCATGTGCTGGCCTACCCCACCGAGGCCGTTTGGGGCTTGGGCTGCGATCCGTTTCGCGAATCCGCGTTGCGGCAGGTGCTGGCCTTGAAGCGGCGCGATCCCGCCAAGGGCCTGATCGTGGTCGCCAGCCATATCGACCAGCTCGACGGGCTGATCATCATTCCCTCGCGGGCCGCCTACCGGCGGGCCCGGCTGAGCTGGCCCGGCCCGAACACCTGGGTGTTTCCGGCCGGGCCGGACGCCTCGCCCTGGCTCACCGGCGCCCACGACACCCTGGCGGTGCGGGTGTCGGCACATCCGGTGGTGCGCGCGCTGTGCGAGGCCTGGGGCGGCCCGCTGGTGTCGACCAGCGCCAATCGCGCGGGGCAACCCCCCGCCATGACGCGCACCCAGGTGCAGTTGCGCTTTGCGGGCCTGCTGGTGGTGCCGGGCGCCCTGGGGCGCTCGGAGCGCCCCACGTCGATCCGCGAGGCCGCGACCGGGCATTATCTTCGGCAGTGATGCAGCGGATGAGAACCACGCCATGAGCCTGCCAGCCGACCCGTTCGTGACCGCCGTCGACGCCTGGCTGCGCGGCCTGCAGAACGCGATCTGTACCGGTGCCGAGCAGTTCGAGAACGCGGCGCGCTTTGCCTCCGACCGTTGGCGCAAGCCGCCCGAGGCCCGCCTGCAGGGTGAGGGCGATACCCGGGTGCTGGAAGGCGGCGCGGTGTTCGAGCGCGCGGGCGTGGCGCGGTCGGTGGTGCGGGGTCCGGCGCTGCCGCCTTCGGCCACCGCGTCGCGTCCCGAGTTGGCGGGTCGGCCGTTCCAGGCCATGGGCGTGTCGGTGGTGCTGCATCCGCGCAACCCTTATGTGCCCACGACGCACTGCAACGTGCGCATGCTCAATGTGGGCGGCGACGGCCTGCCGGCGGTGCGCTGGTTCGGCGGTGGCTTCGACCTGACGCCCTACTACGGCTTCGAAGATGATGCCCGCGCCTGGCACCGGGCCGCGCGTGACGCGGTGGGCGCTGCGCTGTATCCGCGGTTCAAGCGGCAATGCGATGACTATTTCTTCATTCGCCACCGTGACGAACCGCGCGGCATCGGCGGCCTGTTTTTCGACGACTGGGTCGAAGGCGGCGATGCCCAAGCCTTTGCACTCACCCGGCGGGTCGGTGAAGCGTTCTGGGCGGCCTATGCGCCGATCGTCGCGGCGCGCAAGGACACCCCCTACGGCGACCGCGAACGCCACTGGCAGCGGCTGCGCCGTGGCCGCTATGTGGAATTCAATCTGGTCTGGGACCGCGGCACCCTGTTCGGGTTGCAGTCGGGCGGACGCACCGAATCAATCCTCATGTCGATGCCGCCCGAGGTGCAATGGGCCTACGACGCGGTGCCCGAGGCCGGCACCCCCGAAGCCGAACTGCTGGCGCACTTTCTGGTGCCGCGCGACTGGCTGGGCGAAGCCCCCCGATGACATTGACCGAACTTCGGTATCTGGTGAATCTGGACAAGGAGCGCCACTTCGGGCGCGCCGCCGAGCGCTCCTTCGTCAGCCAGCCGACCCTGTCGGTGGCCGTCAAGAAGCTTGAAGACGAACTGGGGGTGGCGCTCTTCGAACGCAATCGCGGCGAAGCGCGACCCACGCCGGTCGGGGCCCGCATCATCGAGCAGGCGCGCCGGGTGTTGACCGAGGCGCGACGCATCGAAGACATCGCCAACCAGGGCGGCGATGCGCTGTCCGGGCCGCTGCGCCTGGGCGCGATCTACACCGTGGGGCCGTACATGCTGCCGCAGCTGGTGCCGGCGCTGCGCAAATCGGCGCCGAACATGCCGCTGGTCATCGAAGAGAACTACACCAGCGTGCTGCTGGACCAGTTGCGTGACAGCGAGGTCGATGTGGCGCTCATTGCCCTGCCGATGGACGTCGCGGGCCTGAACGCCTGGCCGGTGTATGACGAGTCGTTCGTGGTCATGATGCCGCCCGATCATGTGCTGGCCGACGAAGTGGAGATCCCGGCGGCACAACTGGCCTACCACCCGCTGCTGCTGCTGGGGCCCGGGCATTGCTTCCGTGAACAGGTGATCGAAGCCTGCCCGAAATGTGTCGATCCGGACGCTGACGGCCCCCGCCCCCAGACCGGCAGCTCACTGGAAACCATTCGCCACATGGTCGTCAGCGGTCTTGGCATCACGGTGCTGCCCGAAGCATCGGTGAAGAACCGGCCGGATGACGGCGGTCTGGTCGCCCGGCCGTTCAAACCGCCGGCGCCGCAACGGCAGATCGCGCTGGTGTGGCGCAAGACCTTTCCCCGCTTCAAGGCGATTGCCCTGCTGCGCGACACGCTGCTGGGCTGCAACATTCACGGGGTGCGCTTTCTGCCGGATGCACCGGTACAAAGCGCCTGACCGGCCGCGTCGCGGCGCCGTCCTGAAGCGCAGAGACGCTAAGGCTGCACGCCGAGCGCCTGCACCGACTGGATGTTCAGGTAGCTGTCGACCGGCAGGCCGCGTGCCTGCTGGAAGCGGTTGAGCGCGGCCACGGTGCGGCGACCGATGACACCGTCGATCGGGCCGGGGTCAAAGCCCTGCGCCTTGAGTGCGCGCTGCACCCGCTGCACCAGGCCCGGCGTCATGTTGGTCTCGCAGATCACCGGTCGCCACTCCAGCGACGAGGGCGCGGCCAACTCGCGCACCGTGACGGTGGCCACCTGCTCGGGCACCGGCACGTGGCTGACGCGCGCCGGTTCCACCATGCGCTGCACGGTCATGTTCGACGTTTTCGGCGGCACGCTCACGCGGCGCACCTGGGCGGGCTGATCGACGATGCGGCGGGTCACGCTGCGGTATTCGCCTGGCACCTGCACTTCGCGGGTTTCGGCGGGGCGGGTCAGCACCCGCCGGGTGATGGTCTTGTACACCGCCGGCTCTTCGACCAGGCACAGAATCTGCCCCGTGGCCTGATCCACCCGCTCGAGCGGGCCGCGACCCGGCTTCCAGACCTGGCGGGCGGGGCGCTCCAGCACGCGCTCGGACACCGTCTCGTACTGCGGTTCGGTGGTGACATGGCGCACCGTGGGCGGCCGCACCTCGATCTGCTCGGTCACGGTACGGAAGGTGGGGGGCACGACTTCCAGCCGCTCGTGGCCTTCCTGGGTGACGACCGATTCAGTCATTGTCTGGTAGCGCGCCGGAATGACCTCGACGCGCTCGCTGGCGGGTCGGGCAACGTAATGCTGCTGCACGTTGCGGTACTGCTCGGGCGTGCGCACCAGCGCGTAGCACTCGCCGGGGCGGGCCTGCGGCATGGGCGGAATGCCCTGGCTGTAGGCGCCCGGTGCCATGCCGGAATCGACCGCCGTGGTGCTGAACACCGGCGCGCGGTTGAACCCGTCCGAAGCCACGGCGGCATGGGCGTCGAGCGGCTGCGGCTGGAGCTGGGCGGGCGCTTGCCATTGCTGCGGCGCCGGCCGGTACTCACGGGCCAGTCGCTCCGCCGTGCGCTGCTCTTCAGCCGCGGCTGCGGTGGGCTTGCGAAAGCCGGGCGGGATGGCCGCCGGGGGCGGAATCTCGCTGCTGAACCGGGGGCGGGGCTGCCCGCTGTAAGTCGAGGGTGAATCAGACGCCGGATAGGTGTGCGGCGCCCCGGCGGCGCTGAACTGCGGCGTGGTGCCGCCCTGCACGGCGTAGGGCGGCGGGATGCTGACGCGGTCGGCCGACGACGCGCAGGCCGACAGGGCGAGCCCACAGGCCACGAGGCTGATCCGGCCTGATCGTGGGTTTGGAAAGACCCCTGCCATCAATGAATTCCCCAAGTTTTCAGGGATGCTAGCAGCGCCTGTGAAGCAGCGTCGAGGGGCGTAAAACACCTGAAAGGGTCGCGCGCGGCCTCGCCGACCGCTCACGACGCGGGCTGTGAAGCCCCGGCGCCCAGCAGCAGATACAGGCCGATGCCGACCAGCAGCAGGGCGAAGGCCCGCTTCAGCACCCTGGGCGATGCGGCGTGGGCCATGCGCACACCCAGCGGGGCGGTCAAGACGCTGAACAGGCCGATGCCCGCCAGGGCGGGCAGCGACAGATAGCCCAGCGCCGGGCCCGGGACGCCCACAGTGCCCCAGCCGGCCCAGACAAAGCCCAGTGCCCCGGCCCAGGCGATGGGAATGCCGGCGGCCGCCGAGGTGCCGACCGCCTGATGGATGGGCACGCCGCGCAGATTCAGATAGGGCACGTTGAGCGACCCGCCGCCAATGCCGATCAGCGCGGCGGCGGCGCCGATCACGGTGCCGGCGAGGCCCAGTTCGAGCCGTGACGGCGGGCGGGCGTCTGGCGCCACGGGTTTGGGCGTGACCAGGGCCATTTGCGCGGCAATCGCCAGGGCGCCGAAGCCGACGATGTTGCGCAGCGCGTCGCCGCTGAGCAGATCGGCGATCTGCGCGCCCATCACGGCCCCGATCATCAGGCCCGGCGCCAGGCTGAACAGCACCCGCCAGTCCACCCCGCCGCGTCGCTGATGGGCGCGCGCCGACGACAGGCTGGTGAAGCTGATCACCCCCAGCGAGGTGCCAATGGCCACCTGCATGACCACGGCGGGCGGCACGCCCAGCGTGGGCATCAGCACGGCGAGGATCGGCACGATGGTCAAGCCGCCGCCCACGCCGAACAGCCCGGCCATGACGCCGGCCACCACGCCGGTCGCGGCGAAGATCAGCAGGTCGACAAGCATGTGACCCATCGCATGAAACCTCTCGGTGGCGTTCGGCCGCGGGTCACGGGCCGGGAAACGGGTGCGTAGACTACTGAAACGCCCGACCGATGTGGAACTGGACGCTTTGATGATCCGACTGAAGTCTCTGGCCCGTGTGGCGCTGCCGGCGGTGTTTGCCCTGTTGGCGGGGGTGCCCGGCGTGAGTGGCGCGGCCTCCGATGCGGTGCGCGACGCGTTCATGCAGGCGCTGGCCGCCATCGAGCGGGGCGAAGCGCCGCCCCGCTCAGCGGCGCTGCAGCGTTACATTCTGGCGCCGTACCTCGATGCCGCCGCGGTGCGGCGTTTGATTGCCCGCGACCGCCCGGAAGCGGACGACGCCTGGCGCGCCTTCCGCGCGGCGCACCCGGATCATGTCGAGAACCGAGATCTGCAGCGCGAATGGTGGCGCAGTCTGGCGCGGCGTCAGGCCTGGGCGACCTTGTGGGCCGAGGTGCCGGCCGAGGTGTCGGTGGTCGATCTGCAATGCGAGCGGCTGCGTGCCGGGCTCGAAACCGGGCAGGACCCGGCTGTGCTGGTGCCGCAGATCCAGGCCGCGTTCAAGACCGGGCGCTCGATGCCGAGCGCCTGTGATCGGCCGTTCGAGTGGCTGGCGGCTCGGGGAGGACGGCCCTCGTCGCTGGTGATCGAGCGCTTCGAACTGGCGCTGGCCGCCAACGAGTTCGGTCTGTCGCGGTTCCTGTTGAAGATGCTGCCGGAGAACGAGCGCCCCCCCTATGCTCGGCGGCTGGCCTTGCGGACCGCGCCCGCCACGGCCATTCCGGCCCTGCGGAACGCGCCGCCGGCAACCCTGCCCTGGGATGACCTGTTCAGCGGCTGGAACCGCTGGGTGGCGGCCGATGCGGACGCGGCGCAGCGTATGGCGCCGCGGCTCGCCGGCTGGGATCGTCTCACCGAGGCGCAGCGCGCAGCGATCTGGAACGCGGTGGGGCTGCGGCTGTCGTGGCGCCGCGAGCCTGCGGCTGTCACCGCCTTCGCCCGCGCCGGTCTGGCGTCGGATGACGCGCGCGTGCATGAGTGGCGGGTCCGCGCGGCGCTGTGGGCGGGCGAGTTCGAGCAGGCCGACCGCTGGCTGGCCGTGTTGCCCGCCACCCTGATGGCCGATCCGCGCTGGCGCTACTGGCGGGCGCGGGTGGATGAAAAGCGCAAGGGCCTCGACAGCGCGCGCGGTGACTACCAGTTGCTGCTGTCGGCCAACAATGTCTATGCCCTGCTGGCGGCCAAGCGGCTGGGCGTGGCCCTGGTGCCGCAGCCGCGCCCCGGTGCGCCGCTCAACCCGGCGGTGCAAAAGGCGTTCAATGACGACCCGGCGGTGCAGCGCATGCGCGAACTGCACGCCCTGGACCTGCGGCCGAGGTTCAACCTGGAGTGGTTTGCCTTTTTCGCCGGCCGCGACATGCCGACCTACGATCAGTTGTCCCAGTTTGCCTTTGCCCAGGGCTGGTGGGTGAACGGCGTTGCGTCCTCGACCAGCGCGCGCATCTTTGATGATTTCGAACGCCTGTATCCGCGGCCGTATGACGCGCTGGTGGCGCGCGCGGCGGCCGAGAGCGGGCTGCCCGCGGCGCTGATCTACGGCCTGATCCGGCAGGAGAGTCTGTACGAGCCCCGTGCCCGCTCGCACGCCAATGCCTACGGCCTGATGCAGTTGTTGCTGCCCACGGCCCGCGGGGTGGCGCAGCGCCACAACCTGCCGCGACCGGACGTTGAAGCGCTCTACCAGCCCGCGCGCAATGTGGCGCTGGGTGCCCGTTACCTTGCCGAGCGTTTCCAGCGGTTCGACGGCCAATGGATGCCGGCGATTGCCTCGTACAACGCCGGCGCCGGCGCCGTGGATCGCTGGTTGCCGGAAACGCCCAAGGACGCCGACATCTGGATGGAGAACGTGCCCTACAACGAAACGCGCAACTACATCGGCAAGCTGATGTGGCATCAGGCGGTGTACGCCTGGCTGAGCACCGGCGAGCCGCAGCGCGCCACGGCCGCCCTGCGTCCGGTGACGGCGCCCCAGCGGCCGTGAAGCGGTATCTGGTGGGCGGCGCGGTGCGCGATGCCCTGCTGGGCTTTACGCCCCACGAGCGTGACTGGGTGGTGGTGGGCAGCACGCCCGAGCAGATGCGCGCTGCCGGCTTCACGCAGGTGGGGCGTGATTTTCCGGTGTTCCTGCATCCGCAGACCCGCGAAGAGCACGCGCTGGCGCGCACCGAACGCAAGTCCGCGGCGGGGCATCAGGGCTTCGTCGTGCACGCGGCGGCCGATGTCACGCTGGAAGAGGACCTTGTGCGACGTGACCTCACCGTCAATGCCATCGCCCAGGATGAATCGGGCGCCCTGATCGATCCCCACGGCGGTCAGCGCGATCTTGAAAACCGCTGCCTGCGGCACGTCTCGCCCGCGTTCAGCGAAGACCCGTTGCGGGTGCTGCGGCTGGCGCGATTCGCGGCGCGTTTTGCCCCGCTGGGCTTTCGCGTCGCCGACGAGACCGTGGCTCTGTGCCGCCAGCTCAACGCCGGTGGCGCGCTGCGCGAACTGTCGGCCGAGCGCGTCTGGCAGGAAACCGCGCGGGCCATCAGCGAAAGCCCGGCGCCCAGTGTCTACTTCGCCACGTTGCAGCTGCTGGGCGGTCTGACGGACTGGTTTGACTGGCTGCCCGCCGCCCACGGGTCGCCGTCGCTGAGGGCGCTCGACCAGGCCGCCGAGGATCACGCCGAGCTGGCCGTGAGGGTGGCGGCGTTGATGGCGCCGGCCGCCGCGCAGGCCACCGCTGCGCAGTTGGTGCACGCCTGCGCGCGCCTGCGCATGCCCAAAGACATCGCGACCCTGGTCGACCGCTACCTGGACGCTGCGCCCGATCTGCGCCTTGCCGACGGGCTTGCCGCCGCCGCGCTGCTGCAGCGCCTGGAGCGCATGGCAGCGTTTCGCCCGACCCCTCTGTTCGATCGTGTGCTGGCGGTCGATGCGGTGCTGGCCAGGATCGCACAGCGACCGGACCCGACGGCGTTCTGGCGGGGCGCACGGGATCAGGCGGTGGCGTTGCAGGCCCGCGATGTACGGGTTGAGGGTCTGCACGGCCCGGCCATTGCCCGGGCTTTGGCGGCCGCGCGAACGCAGCGCCTGGCCGACTGGCAGCAGGGTTTGCGCCCCGGCTGAATCGCGGCAAGCGCAAAGCAGTGGGCGAGCGCCACGTGCTCGGGTAAACTCGCGCCCCCGTATTCAAAAAATCGCGTTGGAGCAGCCGGTGGGCAACAAACCTCAAGACGGTCAAAACCCAGACAAGGTCTTCATGGCCAATTTCAGCAAGGTGATGGCCGCGCTTGGCGTCATCTTCGCAATCTGTCTCATCGCGGCCGGCACCATCGCCAGCGTCGATATTCGCGATGACGAGGGTGCGCAGGCGCAGATGCAGGAGCGACTGGCGCCCATGGGCACGGTGATCACCGACCCCGACATGCTGGTCCAGGCCAGCGCCGCCGAAACCGTGTCGCGCGAACCCTACAGCGGCGCCGAAGTGGTGGAGCGGGTCTGCGCGGCCTGCCATACCTCCGGCGTGTTGGGTGCCCCGAAGATTGGCGACAACGCGACCTGGTCACAGCGCCTGAGCGAGAAGGGGCTTGAAACCCTGGTCAAGCATTCGATCGAGGGCTTCAACTCGATGCCCCCGCGCGGCGGCGATGCCAGCCTCAGCGATGACGAAGTGCACAAGGCCGTTGAGCATCTGCTGGAGCGTTCTGACGTCGCGATCTGAGCGCGTCATCCGGCCATGAAAAAGGCGCCTCAGGGCGCCTTTTTCATGGCTGATGCACAAAAAGAGTGCGCTGTTGCAGTGATGCACCAAAACACACCGCAGGTCCGCACCGCGGGCGCAAGGCGGCGCCCGGCAGTGCAACGGTTTGGTGCAGGGCGGGCGGGTCGGCGTCGTGAGGCAAGTGCAGCGCCCGCAGCGTTGCCCCAGCGGTGTCCGTCATGTGCGTGATGCACAGATGTTGGATCATGCCGCGTTGCCACAGCGACACGCGGGGACTCGGGGGATCTGGGTCTCTGACCCGTTTATGTTCCAAGGAGAGTTTAAGGATGCGTTCAAAGCAACTCATCGCGGCAGGCAGTGTCATGGCGCTGTGTTCAATGCAGGCGCTGGCCGCCGAGATCGGGGCCAATCTTTACGGTGATCTGCGCTATTCAGTCGGCTACTCCGACGTTGAGGACGGCGCGGACGACTTCGACTTCAACAGCAACAACAGCCACCTCGGGCTGTCCATCGGCGGTGCCGAGGGCGACCTGCGCGTCACGGCGGTCTATGAGCTGGGCATTGATTCGGGCAACACCACCAGCGGCAGCGACGACACCCGGCAGGCGTATCTGAGTGTGGGCTCACCCTACGGAACGCTGGCATACGGCCAGCTGGAGACCACCTACAAGCAGGCCGGCCAGCGGCTGGACCCGTTCTACAACACGGGCGTGGGCACCATTACCGGCACCCCGTTCGGCAACGCCGGGGCACCGGTGCTGGGCCCCAGCTTCGGCCTGTCGGCGCTGACCTCCGACACCGTGGACCAAGGATTGATCGCGAACCAGGTGACGTACCTGTCGCCGACCATTGCCAACCTGACCGGCAATGCCACGATCATCTTTGCCGAGAACGACCGTGACAACGGCGGCCAGACTGATTTCGGCGTGGGCGTGGAATACGCCGCCAACGGCATTCTGCTGGGCGCGCAATATCTCGACATTCGCGCCACGCTCAATGGCACGCCCAACGCCAACTTCAACGCAGGCCTGCCCGATCGCACCAAGGCCACCCGCGTCTACGGCGGTTACGGCACCGAGAACTGGACGCTGGGCGCCTCGTGGGAGCCGCTGGAAATCGACGGCGCGCCCGATCGTGACTATTACTTCCTCAGCGGCACCCTGCGCCTCAACGACAGGACCCGGCTGGCGGCATCGCTGGGTTACGTCGAGAACGTGCCATTCGAGGGCCAGAGCCTGTCGCTGGGCGTGTTCCACGAGCTTCTCACCGGGCTGGAAGCCTACGCCGCAGCGCGCTATTCCGACCGTGACGAAGAGGCGATTCTCAACAACGGCTTCGCCATCTCCGACGGCGCGTCGGTCGGGGAACTGGTGCTGGGCATCAACTATCAGTTCAGCCTGGCGGGCTTGTTCTAAGGGGCGCTTGCAGGCTCAAAAGCAAAAGCGGAACCCTTCCTCGCGTTTCGGCGATCGGTGATCGGTGTGGCCAGCTTGGCACGCCGATTGCTTTTCTTCAGCCGGGACCCGCGCATCATGAGATCGACGGGAACAACCTCAAGATGTTTCAGGAGAGTAATTGATGAACTTCAAGCATTTGGCTGTGGCTGCAGCGGTCAGCTCGGCGACCCTCTCGGGTGCCGTTTTGGCTGAAACGTCGGTTAATGTAGGGGTAACCAGCCAGTATTTGTTCCGCGGGCTTGAGCAGGGGCCGGGCGCCGCAGTGTCGGGCGGGATTGACTACGCGTCGGAATCGGGCTTTTACGTCGGCACTTGGGCGTCGACGATTGACTTTGCGCCTGTTGCGGGCTCGGCCGAGATCGACCTCTATGCCGGTTTTGGCGGGGAGGCCGGCGGCATGGCATACGACTTGGGCCTGATCTACTACTGGTATCCCGAAGAAGATGAAGATGCGGCGATTGCCGGTGTTCCGGGGCCCGATCCGTCACTCAACACCATCGAGCTTTACGGCAGCTTGGGCTTTGGTCCCGTGACGCTCGGTGGATACTTCGCGCCCGATACCTATTTCGGGATCGACGAATCTGCGTACGGAATTAACGTGGGCCTGTCGGTTCCGGTTTCAGAAAAGCTGAGTTTTGATGCATTCGTGGGCCACAACGGTGGCAAGGGTAACGAAGCGCTGAATGGTGGCGATGCGTACCTCGATTTCAGCGTAGGACTGTCGGCGGAGTCTGAAGCGGGTCTCTCGTTCGGTCTGGCATTGGTTGCCACCGACATCGACGATGACGACATCAAGCCAGTTGTGAGCGGTGGTTACTCGTTTTAATTAATCGGCAAGCAAGCAAGTACGGAGCCGCCTTCGGGCGGCTTTTTTTTGGGTCAGGGCGCCCGGTATCTCAAGGCTTCGGCGATATGGGTTGCCGTCACCTGCCGGTCGCCGGCCAGGTCGGCAATGCTGCGGCCCACCTTGATGACGCGGTGCAGTCCGCGGGCGGTGAGGCCCAGTTGCTCGACGGCCCGTTGCAGCAGTGCGCGGCAGGCCGTGTCCAGGGGCACATGCTGGTCGATCTCGCGGGTGCTCATGGCGGCATTGGATTTGCCCTGTCGTGCGAGCTGGCGATCTCGGGCTGCCGTGGTGCGTTGTTGCACCACACTGGTGCGTTCGGCATCGCGGGGGGCCGCGTCCAGCAGGGCGGTTTCATCCACCCTGGGGACGGTGATATGCAGGTCGATCCGGTCGAGCAGCGGTCCCGACAGCCGACCCTGGTACCGACTGACCTGGTCGGGCATGCAGCGGCATTGGCCGCGCGGGTCGCCCAAGTGGCCACAGGGGCAGGGGTTCATGGCCGCCACCAGTTGAAACTGCGCCGGAAAGCGCACCTTGCGCGCCGCGCGGGAAATGTCGATCACCCCGGATTCCAGTGGCTCACGCAGCACGTCGAGGACCGCGCGCGGAAATTCGGGTAGCTCATCGAGGAACAGCACGCCATGGTGGGCCAGGGTGATCTCGCCGGGGCGTGGTTGGGCGCCGCCGCCAACCAGCGCCACGCCAGAGGCGGTGTGGTGGGGCGCCCGATAAGGCCGTTGGCCCCAGAGCCGGGCATCGAAGCCTTCATGACTGATCGAGCGGATGCTGGCCACCGACAGCGCCTCGGCCTCGGTCAGCGGTGGCAGCAGGCCGGGCAGTCGCGCCGCGAGCATCGACTTGCCGGCGCCGGGCGGGCCGATCAGGCGCAGCGAGTGGCCGCCCGCGGCGGCAATTTCCAGCGCGCGCTTGGCCTGGTGTTGACCGCGCACGTCGGCAAGGTCGGCGGCGTCAATCTGCGAGGCCGGGACCGGCGCGGGGGTGTCGGCGCGCGTGAGCGTGCCCTGATGGAGTGCGGCCACCAATGCACTTAAATGGTGCATCGGATACAGGGCGGCGGCGCGGCACAGGCGCGCTTCGGCCAGGTTGGCCGCCGGCAGGATCAAGCCCCTTCCCGATTCAGTCGCCTGCAGCGCGGCGGGCAGGGCCCCCGGCACCGGGCGGATCTCGCCCGACAGCGACAGCTCGCCCAGCACTTCCAGGTCGTCAAGGCACCCGGCAGGCAGCGCCTGTTGCGCCAGCAGGATGCCGAGGGCAATGGGCAGATCGAAGCGCCCGCCGAACTTGGGCAGGTCGGCAGGGGCCAGGTTGATGGTGATGCGCTGCTGCGGAAAGCTGAAACCGCTCACCGTGAGCGCGGCGCGAACCCGGTCTTTGGCCTCGCGAACGGCGGCCTCGGGCAATCCGACGATGTTGAGCGCCGGCAGCCCGTTGCCAAGGTGCACTTCAACCACAACTTCATCCGCCACCAGACCGTTTTGCGCTCGGGCACGGACGGTGGCAAGGCTCATGTGCGCGCTAGCGGCGGGTCGCCTGGCGCTGTTCCACGCTGGCGAGGCGGGCTTCCAGTGCCTTGAGCCGGGCCTGGGTGCGGGCCAGCAGTTCGGCCTGAACCTCGAAACGCTCGCGGGTGACCAGGTCGAGCTTTTCCAGATGCGCGCCGAGCATGACCCGGAAGTTGTCCTGCAACTCGCGGCGCAGCTGGCTCATGCCGGGCGGCAGGGCCTGCGCGAGGCGGTCGGCGAGCGCATCGAGGGAGCGTGGATCGAGCATGGCTGAAGTGTAGCGCGGCCTCGCGACCGTTCGCTGGATCGCTGTGCAGGGCTGTTTGGCACGGTCCCTGCTTGTGTCCCTGCGGAATCCGGGAACAGGCTGCCTGGATCTCAACCAACAACATCGCTACCAGGAGTGATTTCGATGAAATTGATCGCAGCCATCATCAAGCCTTTCAAGCTGGACGAGGTGCGTGAAGCGCTCTCGGACATCGGGGTCGCCGGGATTACGGTTACCGAAGTGAAAGGGTTTGGGCGGCAAAAGGGGCACACCGAGCTGTACCGCGGTGCGGAGTACGTCGTTGATTTTCTACCGAAGGTGAAGGTGGAAGTCGGCGTGGATGACGACAAGGTGGAATCGGCCATCGACGCCATTACCAAGGCCGCGCACACAGGGAAGATCGGCGACGGGAAGATTTTCGTCACCGCCATCGAGCAGGCCATTCGCATTCGTACCGGCGAAACCGGCGACGACGCACTTTGACATCCAAGGAGAGAACACGATGAATCGTTCTGTTATGAAATGGCTGATGCTGGCCGTCGGGGCGGGGGCCGCATTCGGGGTCTCAGCGCAGGAGGCGGAGGTCATGGTCGAGACCGCCGCCGAAGTGGCATCGGGGATCAGCACCGCTGAACTCGCTTATGCGCTGGACACCTTCTACTTTCTGGTGTCGGGTGCCTTCGTGATGTGGATGGCCGCAGGCTTCTCGATGCTTGAAGCGGGCCTCGTCCGTTCCAAGAACACGGTCGAAATCCTCACCAAGAATGTCGCACTGTTCGCGACGGCCTGCATCATGTATCTGCTGATCGGCTACAACTTCATGTACACCGAAGCGGGCATGTACTTCCCCGGTCTGGATCTCATCCTGTCGATGGAAGACAACGCGGCAGATGTCGTCAACGCCGGTGGCGAAGACGCGCCGTATTACTCAAGCCTGTCGGACTTCTTCTTCCAGGTGGTGTTCGTGGCAACGGCCATGTCCATCGTCTCGGGCGCGGTGGCCGAGCGCATGAAGCTGTGGGCATTCCTTGGCTTCGCCGTGATCATGACCGGGTTCATCTACCCGATTCAGGGCATGTGGAGCTGGGGCGGCGGCTTCCTGGGTGAAACCTTCGGATACTCCGACTATGCGGGCTCCGGCATCGTGCACCTCTGTGGCGCGGCTGCGGCACTGGCGCTGGTGATTCTCGTCGGTCCTCGCAAGGGCAAGTACGCTGCCGATGGCCGGGTCAACCCGATTCCCGGGGCCAACCTTCCGCTGGCGGCGCTGGGCATGTTCATTCTGTGGATGGGCTGGTTCGGCTTCAACGGCGGTTCGGAGCTGGCGGTGGCCAGCGTCGATTCGGCCAACAATGTGGCACGTGTGTTCGTCAACACCAACATGGCGGCCAGCGGTGGCTTGCTGGCGGCGCTGTTGATGGCGAAATTCCGCTTCGGCAAGGCGGACCTCACCATGGCAATCAACGGCGCGCTGGCCGGTCTGGTGGCGATTACGGCCGATCCGCTGTCACCGTCGGCCGGGCTCGCAACGCTGATCGGTGTGGTGGGCGGCGTGCTGGTGTTCGTCTCCATCCTGTTCCTCGACAAGCTGAAGATCGACGATCCGGTGGGGGCCATTTCGGTGCACGGCACGGTCGGCATCTGGGGCGTGCTTGCGGTGCTGCTGGCCAATGGCGACGCAACCTTTACCGGCCAGCTGGTCGGCATTGCGGTGATCTTCGGCTGGACCTTCGGAACCACCTTGATCGTCGGCTTGATCCTCAAGGCCATCATGGGTCTGCGGGTCACCGAAGAGGAAGAAGCCGAAGGCGTCGACATCGTCGAATGCGGCATGGAAGCCTATCCCGAGTTCAAGCAGGGCTAATGGCACGGTAAATGCTGCAAGGAGTTACGCCGCCGGTCTCCTCCTCCGGCGGGTGGAATGGGGGCGGGTCTTCGGACCCGCCCTTTTTCGCGTCTGCGATGTTGATGGGCGCCAGTCAGCGCCGAGGCAGGCGACGGCGCTACACTGCCAGCTCTTCATTTCTGAGTTGGAGCGCCTCCCGTGAAAATGCTCGTTGCCATCATCAAGCCGTTCAAGCTCGACGCTGTCCGTGAGGCGCTGGCCGATCTGGGCGTGCAGGGCATGACGGTGACCGAGGTGCGTGGATTCGGCCGGCAGAAAGGCCACACCGAGTTGTATCGGGGTGCCGAGTATGTGGTGGACCTGCTGCCCAAGATCAAGCTGGAGGTGGCGCTGGCCCCGGACCAACTCGACCCCGCCATCGAGGCCATCAGCAAGGCCGCGCGAACCGGCCAGATCGGCGACGGCAAGGTGTTCGTGTACGACCTTGAGCAAACCATTCGCATTCGTACCGGTGAGGCCGGAATCGAAGCGGTCTAGTCCAGGCCGGGCAGTCCGGTTCCCCGCCGGCTGCAGCGCCGGGTCGGCCCCGGTCTCAACGGTTGTCGCTGGCGATGCGCGGTGGCGACAGGGCGAACGCGATGCCCAGCAGGGCCCAGCGGTCTTCGCTGGCATACAGGTGCACCTGATCCAGCCGCACCGGCGCCGGCGGCGCCACCTTGAGGACGAATGACTGCGGTGCACGCAGGCCACGTTCCAGGGTGGTGACCAGAGACGGCGGCGGCATCCAGTCGGCCGCGGCCGCGGCATGCAACAGGCGCTGCACCGTGGCATCGGCCCAGGCTTTCACCGGGCGACGGGACGCCAGTGCGGCGCTGTATTGAATGCGGTCGAGCACGCCTTGCGCATCGTCGACGCGCAGGGTGGCATCGACCAGGGTCATGCCCTGCAAAGTGAACGCCGGAAAGGCGGGGCCGGCCTCGAAACGCACGCCCAGCCGCGCTGTCAGGCCCATGTCGCCCTGCCACGCCAGCGTCCAGTGCCACGGCAGGCCGTTCAGGGGCGGCTGCGCCACCACATGCAATGCGCCGGTGAGCGACTCGAAGCCGCTGCGTTGCAGCGGCAGCGCGAGGTGTTCGGGCAGGCCCTCAAGCGGCACCGTCAGTCCGTCCAGTTGCACCGTGCGCTCGCCGGTTGCGGCATCGGCCTGGCCCCAGTTGAGTTGCGCCGCGCGCACCCGGTAACCCACCGGCAGGCCAAGCCCCTCGCGCCAGCTGCCCACCGGCTCCAGGGTGACGTGGTGAAGATGGATGGCCTGCCCGGGCCAGGCCCTCAGGTGCTCGTAGCGCACCAGCACGTGCGGGCGAAGCGTGGTGATCCAGGTCGCGACCTCCTGAGCGGCGCGATGCTGCAGCCACCCCGTCCAGGTGAATGCCAGCATGACGACGACGACCAGGACGCGAATCATGACCGGAGTTTAGGGCGGCTGACCGCCGAGTGTCGTGCCCGGCGGCAGCCCTGATCCGGAGGAATCGCGTCGCCGTGGTTTTCGTTGACGCGGGCGAACCGCTATTCTCAAGCCATGGTGATTCCGGTCCTGAACGTCGCGACTGTCAGCCGCTGGTGTGGGGCGCTGGCGCTGTTGTGCGTGTTGCCGCTGTCGGCGGGCAGTGCGGCGTCCACCATCTATCGGTGGGAGGATGCCCAGGGCCGCGTTCACTTCGGCGATGCAACGTCCGCGCCGAGTCAGGCCAAGGCGGTGCCAAGGCAGATTGGGGCCGAGGTTCCGGAGGGCCGCGTGGCCAGCACGCCGCCCGCCGAGTTGCCCGTCACCGACCTGCAAGACGCTCCCGTCGAGACACCTTGCAGCCAGGCACGGGCGCAGTACGACGCCTATCTGAATGCCGTCGCAATTTTCGAGACCGATCGTCTGGGGGTCGAGCGGCCCGTTGACTCCGGCCGACGCGAGCAGTTGCTCGCCCGCGCCGAAATGGAGGTCAGCCGTGCCTGTGATGATGCCGCGGGCGCGCCATGAAAGGGTGTGGATTGCTGCTGCTTGCCGGTCTTGGCGCATCGTCGGTGGCGATGGCCGTGCCCGGCGTTTACAAGTGGGTCGATGCGGCCGGGCAGGTTCACTACGACGATCAGCACATGGCTGAGGGCCAACGCCTCACGCGTGAGTTGCTGGCGACGCGCAGGGTGCCGCCGGCCAACGACAGCGGATTTACCGTGCCGGCGGCGTGGGTTGAACTGTTCGCCCGCCAGTGCGATCTGGCCCGCTCGCGCATCACGACCCTGCAGGCCGCGACGGCGGTGTACGGGCTGAGCCCCAGCGGTTACGAGTTCCGGTATTCCGACCAGCAGGTGCGGCTGATGGTGGTCGAAACCCGGGTTTCGGAATCCCGGCACTGCCCCGGGGGCGCCGCGCGCGCGGCCTATCGGGCGGCGCTGGATGCGGCGCGCCAAGGCGCGCACCGGGCGCAGGCTCATGAATAAGCCGCTCGCCTCACCGCTCAAAGGGCGGCGCATCATCGTCACCCGGCCTGCGCATCAGGCCGAGGGGCTGATGCGTGCGCTGGCCGGCGAGGGCGCCGAGCCGGTCGCCCTGCCGTTGCTGCGAATCGAGCCGGTGATGCCCCCCGGCGCACTGGCGACGACGCTCGCCGCGCAGGCCCGCACGCAGGTGTGGATCGTCACCAGCGTCAATGCGGTGACGCCCTTGGCGGCGCTGCCGCCCCCCATTCCCTGGCCCGCGCGGGTCATTGCCATTGGCCAGGCCACCGCGGCCAGGCTGGCGACCCTTGGCGTCAACGCCTGGTCGCCGGCGTCGGGCAGTCGTTCTGAAGATTTGCTGGCCGACCCTCGCCTGGGCGACGTGCGCGCGGCCACGGTGACCCTGATTGCCGGTGAGGGCGGGCGCAGCCTGCTCGCCGATACGCTGCGCGAGCGGGGCGCCATCGTGAACACCGTGGCCGTCTATCGGCGGGTGGCCGAGACGCCCGACGCCGCGCAGTTGGCCAGTGCACTTGAGGGCGCAGAACTTGTGCTGTTCACCAGCGCCGAGGCGATGAGCGCCTACCACGCGGCGATGCAGGCCTCAGACCGGCCCATTGACGGTGTCGGGGCGCCGAGGTGGCTGGTCATCAGTCCGCGCCTCGTCGATCATGCAAAGTCTTTAGGCTATGCCGATGCGCCCGTGCTGGCGTCCGGCCCTTACGATGCCGACGTCGTCGCGGCGCTTTATTCTCATTTTGGTGCTGTCCATTCCATGTCCGACTCCCCGTCAAAGCCCGTAGAACCCACGACCGTGCCTGCCGATTCCAAGCCGGCCACGGCACCCAAGCCCCCCGCAGCGGCCGCGACCCGGGCGCCGCGCAGTGGGCGCGGCGCCGGCGTGGCCATTTTCTTCTCGGTGTTGGCGCTGCTGGTCAGCGTCGGCGGGGTGGCGGCTGGCTATTGGGCCTGGATGCAGCTCGACACCGCGCGCGCCCTGTTGGTGAAAGATGGCGAGCAGGCCCTGAAGATCGCCGAAGGGGTGTCGCGGCAGCAGCGCGAAACCATCGAAATTGCCCAGCAGGTCGGTGATCAGACCGCCGCATTGCAGCTGCGCATGGAGGGCTATGACGAGGCCGTTGGCCAGCTCAAGGACCGCATCGATCTCGGCGGCTCGCAGATCACCCTGACCACGGTCGAACAACTGCTGCTGCTGGCCAACGAGCGCCTGCTGCTGGCCGGCGACGTCAAGGGCGCGGCCGCCGCGCTCACCCGTGCCGATGATCGTCTGGCGCGGCTTGCCGATCCGCGCCTGCACGGAGTCCGCGAAGCGCTGGCCCGCGAGCGTGCGGCGCTGGCGGCGTTGCCGCGTTTTGATCGCGAGGGGGTGGCGCTGGCCCTGTCCAGTCTGATCGAACAGGTCGACGCGCTGCCGCTGGCCCCCAGCGTCCGCGAGGCCCCCGAGATGGACCTTTCTGCGGTCGACCTGGATGGCCAGCGTCCGGTGCTCGACCGGCTGGGAGACATCCTCCGGCAACTGTTCGTGTTGCGCCGTGAAGGCGGCGAGACCATCGGCGCGCTGCCCGAGTCGGCCGCCGCGACCACCGCATTGCTGCTGCACATGAAGCTCGAAAACGCGCGCGCCGCCTGGCTGGCCGGCGAGGTGGCCGACTTCGTGCGCATTCTCACCTCGGCACACGTCTGGCTGGCGCGGCACTTCGCTCTGGATCAGCCCGCGGTGTCGGCCTTCGAGGCCGAGATCCAGCGTCTGCAGCGCCAGCAGGAGGTCGCGGAATTGCCGGATTTGACCCGCAGCCTGACCCTGCTGCGCGCCCAGCTTGAGCCGGGGGCGCAATGATCGTGCTGGTCATGGTGTTGCTGGCGGCGCTGGCTGCGGGCGCGGTGGCCGCCTATGTGCTCGGGGTGGATGCCGGCTACGTGCTGTTCACCTGGCAGGGCTGGGTGCTTGAAAGCACCCTGGCGGGATTCGCCCTGTTGCTGCTGGCCGCCTGGCTGGCCCTCTGGCTGATCAGCCGCGTCACCGGCGGTGCCCTGCAGCTGCCGTCGTCGGTCCGCGGCTGGCTGCGCGATCGCCGTGTCGACAAGGCGCATCAGAATTTCGTGCGGGGGCTGCGCGAGCTGGTGACCGGTGAGCCGCGCGTGGCGGAGCAGTCGCTGTTGCGGGGCATCGCCGATCACGAGGCGCAGGACCTGAGCTACGTCGCCGCCGCACGTGCGGCGCAGGCCCAGGGCGCCTACGACCGTCGCGACGCCTATCTGGACCGCGCCCTGGCGCTCGAAAACCCACCGCTTGAGACCGTGATGGCCGAACGCATCCGGCTGCTGGCGGCCTCGGGTGAGCCGCAACGGGCGCTGGACGCCGCCCGCCACTATCACGGGCAAAGCCCGAAAAGTCGCGTCGCCCTGCTGTTGCTGGCCGAGGCGCTGGAGGGCGCCGGCGAGTACCGCGAGCTGTATGCCCTCATGTCGGGGCCGGGCAAGGCGCTGACGCTGGACAGCCGGTTCCCGCTCACCGTCAAGGCCTTCACCATGCTGCTGACGCGGGCGGCGGCCGCGGGCGAACTGGCCACGGTGAAATCCCTGTGGGATGAGGCCAAGTCAGAAATCTGCGCCGACCCCGGCGTGCAGCGTGCCTATGCCCTGGCGTTGGCCCGCCTCAATGCCGAAAGCGAGGCGGTGGCAGTCATCAACCGGGCGCTCAAATCCCGGTGGGACGCCGAGCTGGTGCGCTGCTTCGGCGGCCTTGAGAGCATTGATCCGGTGGCGCAATTGGCCAGCATCGAACAATGGCTGCAGCGTTATGGCGAAGAAACCGAGCTGTTGATCGCCGCCGGCCTCACCTGCGCCCGCAACCGGCTGTGGGGCAAGGCCGGCAGCTACCTTGAAGCTGCCGCCGCATCGCACGGCACGCCGGTGGTGTTCTGGCATCTGGGCCAGCTTGCCGAGCGCAACCAGAAGGTCGACGTCGCCCTGGCGCATTATCGCCGCGGCCTCGAAGTGGCAGCCAAGCGTCCGGCGGGCTGATCGCCGACCCGGTTGCGAACCGGCGCACGGTCAAACGGGATCAGCCGAGTACAATGCTCGGCCCCACCCGTTCGCTACAAGGTCAATGAAGGCTCACCTCGGTGTCTTGCTCGAATCCGCACTCGCCTCGGTGACCGCCGGACGGCCTCTGGATGTGCCGCCCACCCCGCAGGTTGATGCCACCAAGGACCCGCGATTCGGTGACTTCCAGACCAATCTGGCGTTGATGCTGGCCAAACCGCTGGGCCTGCCACCGCGCAAGGTCGCCGAGGCGCTGGTCGCCGCCCTGCCGCCTTCCGACCGGGTCGCGAAGGTCGATATTGCCGGGCCGGGCTTCATCAACTTTCACCTCGCCCCCGCGGCGTTTCAGACGGTGGTGCCCGACATTCTGGCGGCCGAAGCGCGTTACGGCCGCGACGACAGCGGTGGTCGTGGCCGCATCATGGTCGAGTTCGTTTCGGCCAACCCGACCGGGCCGATGCACGTCGGGCACGGGCGCAACGCCGCCTATGGCGACACCGTTGCCAATCTGTTGGAAGCCGCCGGCTGGCGGGTGTGGCGCGAGTACTACATCAACGATGCCGGGCGCCAGACCGACGTGCTCACCGTCAGCGTGTGGCTGCGTTATCTGCAGCGTTGCGGTGTGGCGCTGGCGTTTCCAAAGCGTGCCTATCCGGCCGACTACATCCGCGTGACCGCCGACCGGCTGTACGACGAGGTGGGTGCCAACGCGTTCCGGGTGGCCGGCATCGATGAGCTGCCCACCGAAGAAGTGGCGGCAGAAGGCGCCGATGACGCCGAGAAGAACCGCGTGAAGCTGTCGCAGGAAGCGCACATCGACCGTTGGATCACCCTCGGCCGCGAGGGCCTGGGGGCCGATTACGAGCGGATCAGGCACGCTGCACTGACCGACCAACTGGCCGCCATTCGCGCGACCCTTGCCGCCTTTTCGGTGCGCTTCGACCAATGGACCAGCGAGGCCGATCTGGTGGCCCGAGGCGCCGTGGACAAGGCGCTGAAGCGGCTGGGCGAGCAGGGCCTGACCTACACCCGCGATGGCGCCGTGTGGATGAAGTCGGAAGCCTTCGGCGACGAGAAGGACCGGGTGTTGATCAAGGCTGACGGCGCCGCCACCTATTACTGCAACGATCTGGCCTACCACGTCGACAAGCTCGATCGTGACTGGCCACGGTTGCTCGATGTATGGGGCGCCGACCACCACGGCTACATCGCCCGGGTGCGCGCGGCCATCGAAGCGCTCACCGGTCGCAACGATGCCCTGGACGTGCAGTTGATCCAGTTCGTCACGCTGTCATCGGGGCGCATGGGCAAGCGCAGCGGCAACTTCGTCACCCTCAAGGAGTTGATCGACGAGGCCGGCGCCGATGCCACGCGCTTCTTCTATCTGATGCGCGGCCACGAGCAGCACCTGGAATTCGACGTTGACCTGGCCAAGAGCCGTTCCACCGACAACCCGGTGTATTACGTCCAGTACGCCCACGCGCGGCTGTGCAGCGTGTTTGCCCAGCTTGCGGAATCGGGCGCGGTCTACGATCGCGCCACCGGGCTGGCGCATCTGGCCCGGCTCGACAACGAACACGAGAAGCGGCTGCTGACCGCCCTGGCGCGCTTTCCCGACGTCATCGCGTCGGCGGCTCAAGATCTGGCGCCGCACCGCATGGCGTTCTATCTCAAGGACGAACTGGCCGACGCGTTTCACAGCTACTACAACGCGCACAAGTTTCTGGTGGACGACGCCGCATTGCAGGCGGCGCGTCTCGCCCTGTGCGAAGCCACGCGCCTGGTGCTCGGCAACGGCCTGGCCTTGCTGGGCGTCAGTGCCCCGGAGCGCATGTAATGGCCAGCGCCTACGGCAACCGACCGCCCAACCGGCGCAAACCGCCGCCGCGCCGCGCCGACATGCCGGGGTGGGTGTGGGCGCTGGTGGGGCTGACCGTGGGGCTGGCGGTGGCCGCCTACGTGTACATCACCCGGCCCGTGGATCCGATGCCGGTGGTGGCCACGCCGCGCGGCAGCGCGCCCGAACCCGACACCTCGCCCACGCCGTCGCCGCGCCAGTTCTCGTTTTATGAGTTGCTGCCCAAGCAGCCGGAGGTGGTGGTCGATCCTCGGCCCATCGAGGAACCGACCGCTGCGGCGCCGGTGCCGGCACCCACCGCCAGCAGCACCGAATACTGGGTGCAGGTCGCCGCCTACCGCAGCGCTGATGATGCCGAACGCCAGAAGGCGGCTTTGGCGCTGCTGGGCGAAGAGGCCGTGATCGAAAAGGTCACCATCGACGGTCGGGAAACCTTCTATCGCGTGCGGCTCGGTCCGGTAAAGGGCTTGAACGCGGCGCAAGCGCTCTCCCAATCGGTCAACCGCAACGGCTTCGACTCGATGGTGGTGAAGGTGCAGTAAGCGACCGCGCCGCGCCGCGCGGGCCTTAGAGCACGTTGAAGCGCACGCCGATGCGGGCCTCGCTCAGCTCGGTCTGCAGGTTGTCATTGCGGGCCTGCTGAAACCGGTACTCACCAAAAATCTGGATGCGGGAATGCACCGGCACGTCGACGCGGGCGGTGCCAATGAACCCGCGACCGAATTCCTGCGCTTCATCGTCGTTGTCTTCCAGCAGGTCGAGGTCCTGGTACCCCACCTCGATGGACCCCAGCACCCGTGAATGCAGCGCGCCGGCAATGCCGACCAGCGCCGCCAGGCCCGTGGACTCGCGCTGGGTGGAGGCAACGAACAAAGTGGCAGCGTCACGCCGTTCGCTGCGCAGATCGCTGCGCACCACTTCGAACCGCGTGTAGAAGGCGCTGCGGTTGATCACGCCCATGCCGGCCCGAATCTGCTGATAGCGCGCCGTTTCGGTGAACGTGGCGCCAGCGATCTGAAAATCGCTTTCGGCGTCGCGCACATTGGCCAGCTCGGCCGAAAAGAACACCGGACTGTTCTCGGGCCAGGCGACTAAACGGACGCCCTCGCCGCTGCCCTCGTCAAGCTTGAGCGTGTTGTCGGTGTCGCGATCTTCCGCGCGCACCGAGGCATCGGCGGTGTAATAGGCGTCCACGCTCAGATCGAAAGCGTGAGCGGCAGGGGCCAGCAGACCAAGGCCGAGCAAGGCAAGTGTGCGCATGAAGGGTTCTCTAGCGAAAAACGGCAGGGGCTTGGAGTCTAGCGAACTTCGGTGGCACTTCCGCTTCGGTTTGGGGTGTCGGTGGCGCGTTGCGCCGTGCCGAGTCGACCACGGGCCTGACCCAGCCTCACGGCGCCACCAGCACCTCGGTGCGCCATGTCACCTGTTCGGTGGACAGGCCAAAGGTTGCTTCCAGCAACTGGTACAGCGCCGGGTGATGCCGCGCCATGTCGGCGCCGCGCTGGAAGTAGGCCTCCATCACCACGCCAAAAAATTCTTCGGGGGATTCCTTGCCGTAGGCGTCGAGCACCTCGGGGCGCCGATGGCGCTGCAGCGTGTCGTATTCGGCCTGCATCACCTTGGCCCAGCGGTCGGCATCGCGCCACGGCGGGGCGCCGCTGGCATCGTCGCTCTCGTCATCGAGTTGATGGGCGAACTCGTGCACCAGCACGTTGACGGCATCCCCCATCAGTGCCGCCTCGACATCGGCCCAGGAGACGATGACCCGCTCGCCGCTCCAGCTTTCGCCGATCTGTTCAATGGGCTCGTCGGGCACCAGGCCGTATTCGTCGGGCTCGGTCTGCGGCACCAGAAAGGGCTGCGGGTACACCAGCACCGTTTTCAGCTGTGGATAGGGCGGGCCCTTGGGCGCGTTCAGCCGCAGCAGGCAGGCGTAGCCGGCAATGGTGAGCCGCACGTCGGCATTGACCCAGAAACCCTGGCAGCCGGCCACCGTCACCCGGTTCCAGAAGGTCTCGACATCGTCATGCCAGCGCAGGCGCTGCGCGTCGTCGATGCACGCCGCGTGCGGCAGCCTGGCGAGCCGGGCCTTCCAGTCTTCGGGCATGGGCACCTTGCCACGCTTCTGGCTGGTGGGGCGCAAGGCGAACAGCGGCCCCAGAATCAGCGCGATGGCAAAAATGCCGATCAGCCAGCCATAGTCGAGCAAGTCATCGGGCATCGCGGGTCATCCTGCGGGGTGAAGTTTGGCGTAGGCCAGCATCAGCCATTTGGCGCCGTTGCGCTTGAAATTGACCTCGACCCGCGCGCCGGGGCCTTCACCGTCGAAATTGAGCACGGTGCCTTCGCCGAATTTGCTGTGGCTGACGCGCATGCCGATGTGCAGGCCGTGCGCGGCGTCGGGCATGACGGCCGCGCCACCGCGCAGCAGTTGCGGCCCGCCGCGCATCGCGGGCGCATGCAGCACGCCGGCGCGCGGCCGGGTCTCGGCCACGAACGACGGGTCGATTTCACGCAGAAACTGCGAGGGGACACAGCTCTGCTGCACGCCGTGAATGCGCCGCGAACCGGAATGTGTGAGGTACAGCTGCTCCCGGGCGCGGGTGATGCCGACGTAGCAAAGGCGACGCTCTTCTTCGAGGTGGCCTTCGTCGATGGTGCGCTGGCTGGGAAACAGGCCTTGCTCCAGCCCCACCAGAAACACCACCGGAAATTCCAGACCCTTGGCCGCGTGCAGGGTCATCAACTGCACGCAGTCCTCGCCGGGGCCGGACTGGCGTTCGCCGGCCTCCAGCGCGGCATGGGTGAGAAAGGCGGTCAGCGGGTCGATCTCGGTGTCGTCGGTGAGCAGCGGCTCGAAGCCGCGCGTGGCGTTGATCAGCTCGTCGAGGTTTTCGCGGCGGCCTTCGCCCTGCTCGCTGCGGTCCTTGTCGAAGTGGGCGCGCAGGCCGGAGTCGCGAATCACGGTTTCGGTCAGCTCGCCCAGCGTCTCGTGCTTGGTCTTGCCCGCGATCTGGTCGACCAGGGCAATCAACTCGCCCAGGGCCTTGGCCGTGCGACCCAAGGTGGCCGGTGTGGCCTGGGTGGCGGCCTGCCAGAGCGAGATGCCGCCGTCGCGCGCCGCCCGTCGCAGTTTGTCGAGCGAGGTGGCGCCAATGCCGCGGGGTGGGGCACCCACGGCGCGCTCGAAGCTGACGTCGTCATCGCGGTTGTGCAGCAGGCGCAACCACGCAAGCACGTCCTTGATCTCGGCACGCTCGAAGAAGCGCAGGCCGCCGTAGATGCGGTACTGCGTGCCGGCACGGATCAGCGCTTCTTCCATCACCCGTGATTGGGCGCTGGTGCGGTAGAGGATGGCGTGGTGGCTCAGCGGCCGGCCGCTGTTCATGCCGTCGCGAATGCGGTGCACCACGAACTCGGCTTCGTCGAGGTCGGTGAAGGCCTCAAAGCGTTGAATCAGCTCGCCGTCGTTGCCGGCGGTCCACAGCTCTTTGCCCAGCCGTCCCTGGTTGCGGGCGATCAGGCTGTTGGCGGCGCCCAGAATGGTGGCGGTTGAGCGGTAGTTCTGCTCCAGCCGCACCACGTCACACTGGGGCAGCTCGCGGGTGAGTTGCAGCATGTGCTCGACCCGCGCACCCCGCCACGAATAGATCGACTGATCGTCGTCGCCCACTGCGAACAGGATGCCGGTATCGCCCGCCAGCGTGCGCAGCCACTGGTATTGCAGGTGGTTGGTGTCCTGAAACTCATCGACCAGAATGTGGCGAAAACGCCGCCGGTAATGGGCCTGGATGTCGGCATTGTCGCGACAGAGTTCGTAAGCGCGCAGCAGCAGTTCGGCGAAATCCACCAGCCCGTTCTGGTTGCATTGCGCCTCGTAGGCTTGGTAAATGCGCCTGTAGGTGTGGGCGACGAAGTCGGCAGTTTCGGGCAGGTTGCCGGCGCGTTGGCCGTCTTCCTTGCGGGCGTTGATGAAGCCCGCCACCGCGCGGGGCGGCCATTGGTCGTCGGGCAGGTCGAGGTTTTTCAGCAGGCGCTTGACCAGCCGCAGCTGGTCGTCGGCGTCGAGAATCTGGAAGTTCTGCGGCAGGCCCGCATCCTTGTAGTGCAGCCGCAGCATGCGGTGGGCAATGCCGTGAAAAGTGCCCACCCACAGGGCGCTCACCGGCACGCGCAGCAACTGCTCCAGGCGCCCGCGCATCTCGGCCGCGGCCTTGTTGGTGAAGGTGACCGCCAGAACCGATTGCGGCGACAGGCGCTCGATCGCCACCAGCCACGCCAACCGATGGGTGAGCACGCGGGTCTTGCCCGAGCCGGCGCCGGCCAGCACCAGGCGGTGGGCCTGCGGCGCGCTGACCGCCGATTGTTGTGCGGGGTTGAGTGCCCCGAGTAACAGGGTGCGGGCGTCGTCGGGGGTCATGGCCGGAGTTTACCCCGCGCGGCGCGCGCGCCGGCCGCCATGCACGGCCGTGCGGGGTGCCGTGGCGGGGGCGCGGTGGTGATCACCGGGGCCGGAAGCGAATGCCCAGATGCAGTGAGAAGTCCGGGCTGGCGTTGACGATCAGGTCTTCCTGGAACGCCAGATCGGCACTCCATTGCGGTGACAGCGCCCAGCGCGCGCCCAGGGCCAGTTGCAGACCGGGGTCACCAATCTCGGAGGCCACGTCGCGATACAGCGCGGTGTGGCCGTAAATCTGGCCCAGCACACTCAGGCTGCGCCACAGATTCCAGTCGAGGCCAGCGCTGGCAAAGGCGCTGTAGGGCGCCTGCAGGTCGGCCAGCGGTCCTCGGCGTTGCTGAACGGTGGCGCCAAGGCTGTAGAAGCCGCCCCAGCGCCCGGCGCTGCCGAAGCGACGGTCTTCTTCCAGCCAACCGGCAAAACCCCAGGTGCCGCCGGTGAGTGCGGTGGCGCGGCCGGTGGGCAGCGACAGTTGTGCGTGCACGCGGCGCTGCGGGTTGAGGGCGTAGCTGCCGCGCAGATTGACGTCACCAAGGTCGGTCGTGCCCCGGTCGCGCTCGAAAACGGTCGCGCCGTTCTGGGTGAGGGCAAAGCGGTACTGGTCCTGGGGAAACTGCTCGCGGCCGGCGTTGGGCAGGCCGAACCATTCGTGCCAGTCTTCGATCCAGCGGTCGAGAAAGCCGCGGCCGCTGTCGACCAGCGGCAGGTCGATGCCCACGGCCCAGCGTTCGCTGAGCCCGTGGCGCCAGCGCAGGGTGGTGGCCAGGGTTTCGCCGTCCAATTGCGCGGTCTCGTCGGCAAGGACTTCGACGTAGAACTCGTTGGTCAGGTCCAGCGTCAGGCCCCAGTGCGACTGCCCGGCCCTGGGCAGCGCGCCTTCACCCACCACCGGCAGCGGCGCGAAACGGCTCAGGGAGGCTTCGTTGCGGGTCATCAGGCCCTGCGCCTGCACGCTGGCAATAGGTGTGATCAGCAGGGCAATGGCCCACCGGTGGAAGGTGTTCATCGGGGCTCGGCGGCGTGGTTGGGTGGGCGCAGACTAGCAGCCTGCGCGGCGCTGAATCACTCAAAAAGCTGCGTCGGTGGTAGCATCCGCGCGCGCTTCAGGGGCGCGGACGGTGAAAATGTCCGTTGCCCGTCGCCAATCCAAAGCAGGTTTTCCATGACGCTCGCCACCCAAAATACGCGGATCGCTTCTGTGCACCCGGTTTCCACCCCCGATCAGGTTCAGCAGGAACTCCCCCTTTCGCCCGCCGCCACGGCCACCACGATTACGGCGCGGGCCGCCATCCAGGACATCCTGGCAGGCCGTGATGACCGCCTGCTGGTGGTCGTGGGGCCGTGCTCGATCCACGACACGAAGGCCGCCCTGGAATACGCCGCCCTGCTGGCCGAAGCCCGGCAGCGCCTGGCCGATGATCTGTTGATCGTGATGCGCGTGTACTTCGAAAAGCCGCGCACCACCGTGGGCTGGAAAGGCTTGATCAACGATCCCAACCTCGACGACAGCTTCGAGATCGACAAGGGCCTGCGCACCGCGCGCAAGCTGCTGCTCGAACTCAACGAAAGCGGCATGCCGGCCGGCGTGGAGTACCTCGACATCCTCACGCCGCAGTTCGTCGCCGACCTGGTGAGCTGGGGCGCCATTGGCGCGCGCACCACCGAAAGCCAGCTGCACCGCGAAATGGCCTCGGGCCTGTCGTGCCCGGTGGGCTTCAAGAACGGCACCGATGGCAGCGTCAAGGTGGCGGTCGATGCGGTCGTGTCGGCGCAGTCGTCGCACCGCTTTCTGTCGATGAACACCACCGGCCAGTTGGCGATTTTCGAGACCGCCGGCAATCCGCATGCCCACGTGATTCTGCGTGGCGGCAGCAAAGGCCCGAACTACGATGCCGGCAGTGTCGACAGCGCCTGCGAAGCCCTGGAAAAGTCGGGCCTGCCGCCGCAGGTGATGATCGACTTCAGCCACGCCAACAGCGCCAAGCAGTTCAAGCGGCAGGTGGTGGTGGGGCATGACGTGGCCACCCAGATCGAGGGCGGTGACCGCCGCATCATGGGCGTGATGATCGAATCCCACCTCAAGGAAGGCCGGCAGGACAACGTGCCCGGCACGCCGCTGACCTACGGCCAGAGCATCACCGATGCCTGCCTGGGCTGGGCCGACACCCTGCCGGTGCTGGAGCAACTGGCAGCTGCCGTGGCCGCCCGCCGCAAGGCGTGACCGACGCCGCGCTGTCATGACCATGGCCCCGATCGGGGCCATTTTTTTGCGCGGGATCCAGCCCGTTTTCAGCGATACACCTGCACCGGAAAGCTCAATTCCAGCGTGTCGTGCGGCATGTCGGGCGCCAGGCGCGGCAGCGGCGAAGCATCGCGCACCACCTGCTCGGCGCGGCGGTCGAGCGCCGCAATGCCACTGCTGCGCGCCACGCGCGCGTCCAGCACGCGCCCGTCGCGGTCGATCCAGAAACGCACGTCCAGCGTCAGGCGCGGGCCGGCGCGTATGGCCGCTGCCAGCGCCCGCTGGTTGGCGGCGAACAGGTGGGCCGTCATGCGCGAGAAGAACACGTTGCGGTTGGGGGTAAAAGTACCGCCCCCCTGATCCGGCGTATTGCCGGCACCCGGTGCCCGGCCGACGTCCGGTGGCGGCAACGGCGGCTGCGGCCCCTGCGGCGGCGACAGGTCGGGCAGGGGCCGTGGGGTGGGCGTGGGCAGTGGCGTGGGCGGCGCATAAATCTCGGGAACGATGCGCGGCAGCGGCGTGCGGCTGGGCGCGGCGCTCGGGCGGGGCGTGATCGGCGGCGGCGTGCCGGTCTCGGGGATCAACCGCGTTGGATCGGGCGGCGCCAGGTCGCTTGTCACCGGCGTCGGCGGCACGGTCGGCAATGCCGTGGGCGGCGGCGTTGCCCGGACGGTCGGCTGCGGCGAGGGCGAGGGCGAGGGCGACGGGGTCGTGGTCGCCGCCGGGGGGGCGCTCGGTTCGGCAGGGGCCGGTGTCGTGGTTGGGCGTGGCGCGGTGGGCGATGGCGCAACCGGCGGCCGCGATGAGGCCGGTGCCGCCGCGGTGGGCCGCGGTTGCGGGCGCGCGCTGGGCGCAACATCCGGAGTCGAGGTGGCGCTCGGGGCGCTCGGGGCGACCTTGGCGGCCGCAGCACGCGGTGGCGCGGGCGTCCCGGTGGGGACGGGTGCGGCAGGCCCGGCATTCGGGCGCTGCGGCGCGCTGGCCAGTTGAGCGTCGCGGCCACGGGTCTGGTGCGACAGCGCCTCGGCCTCGCGCAGCGCCAGCGCACCCGCCAGCGGGGCCAGCTTCAACTGCGCGCCGGCCAGGCGGATGTCGGCGACGAACTCGGCCGGCGCATCGGCCAGCGCGTTGAGTCGGTCACGTGCGTCGGCTACTGCCACGCGCACGGCCGCCTGCCCGGCCTCGGCTTCGGCATCGCCCATCTGGCTCAGGGCCAGTTGGCCCGGGCGCATGCCCCGAGGCCGCTGGAATCGTGGCGCCGGCTGCGGCGCGGCCTGCTGAATCGAACCCAGCGACCACACCAGTTCAAGAGCGCCCGAGGGCAGCGTGACGGGCACGAACGGCAGATCGAACTCGGCCTCGCCCGACACGGACACGGACACGGCGCGGCCCGCCGCACCGTCCGAAGCGCGCCAGAGATCAAAGCCCGGCAGCAGCCACGCCAGCAGCATCAGGTGCAGCAGCGTCGCCGCAGTGGCGGCGATGATCGGGCGGGCGGGTTCGCTCATCACCCCATTGTGACGCCGCTGCGGGCGTCGGGCGTGATGCGCCGCAGGTTTACGCGCGGCGGAGCGCAATCAGAAATATTCGCCCTTGAACAGGTTGGCGAACACCACTTGCTGCAGCGAGGGCTTGTCCGATTCGCCACCGCTTTTCTTGCCCTTGGCCGACGCCGACGACGGAAACAGGTTGAAGCCCTTGTTGAGAATGTAGTCGTTGACCTTGGGCCACACCGCGTAGCTGATGGCGGCCGCCGTGCCCAGCGGGGTGGCAACACTTTTCGGCCGATGGACGATGGCCTTGACCACCACGTCGGCCGCGTGGTCCGGGCTCCAGGCGGGCGCGTAGTCGTAGATCTTGGTGGGCGCGATCATCGGCGTGCGCACCAGCGGCATGTAGATGGCGGTGATTTCGATATTGCGGTGCATGACCTCGGCCGCGAGAGACCGCGAAAAGGCGTCCAGCGCCGCCTTGGAGGCCACATAGGCCGAAAAGCGCGCCGCATTGGCGAGCACGCCGATGGAGCTGATGTTGATGACGTGGCCGCTGTTGCGCTGCACCATGCTTGGCAAGAACGCCAGAATCATGCGGATGGCGCCGAAATAGTTCAGCTGCATCGTCCGCTCGAAATCATGGAAGCGGGTGGTCGACTCCAGCACCGCGCGGCGGATGGAACGCCCGGCGTTGTTGACCAGCACATCCACATGTCCAAGGTCATCGAGAATCTGCTGGGCGCAGCGGTCGATGGCGTTCATGTCGTTGAGGTCGCAGGGGTACACATGCGCCTCGCCGCCCGCCTTCTCGATGATGCACTGGGTCTGCTCCAGCTTCTCGCGGGTGCGCGCCACCAGCACCACCCGTGCCCCCGCGGCCCCGAGCTTCTTGGCAACGTTGAGCCCGATGCCACTGGAGGCGCCGGTGACCACCACGACCTTGCCCGCCAGCGCCCTCAGCGCGCCTTTGGGCAGGCTGATGTCGAGGTCCAGGTGCTGTTCCCAGAACGCCCACAACACCGGGGCGTAGTCGCGGAAATCGGGGCAGCGCACGCCGCTGCCCCGCAGCGCCTTGCGGGTCTGCTGGTCGTCGAACACCGCTTCATTGCGGAGGTAGCTGAGGGTCGACAGCGGCGCCCCCAGGGCCTCGGACAGCCTTTTTTCGAGATTGCGCGGCAGGCGCCGGGTGGCGGTATCGGCCAGCTTGAGCAGGCCCGGCGAAAGATCGAGCTTGGTGGCCAGCTCAGGGCCGTGGGCCACCTTGAGCAGGGTCTGCAACAGGTCGCCGACGCTGGGCGCATCGGCCTGCACCAGATGAAAGCACTGGCCGTCCCCGCTTTTGGCCAGACCGATGACCTTGAGCGCCCTGGCGACGTAATCGACCGGCACGATGGGCACGCGGCCGCCCTTGATGCCAATCAGCGGAATCCACTTCGGCAGGCCGAAGCTGATTTTCTGCACGCTCTTGAAGAAGTAGTAGGGGCCGTCGATCTTGTCCATCTCGCCGGTTTCGGAGTGCCCGACCACAACGCCCGGCCGGTAGATGCGATAGGGCACCGCGCACTCGTTTCGGACGATGGCCTCTGATTCGAACTTGCTGCGGAAATACGGATGGTCAACCTCTTGACCCTCGTCAAACATCTTTTCGGTGAAGCGGCCCGAGAACCCGGCACCGGCCACCGCAATGCTGGACACGTGATGCAGTCGCACCTCGCCGCCCAGCGCCTTGACGAAGGCGAGCACGTTGCGCGTGCCTTCGATGTTGATGCGGTTGGCGGTGTCGTCACTCATGTCCATGTCGTACACGGCCGCCAGATGGAAGACATGCTGCACCTTGCCGACCAGTTTCTTCAGGTGGGCGGCACTGACCAGGTCTGCCTGGGTCACGTCGCCCGGGAGCCGCACGAGCGTGCCGGGCAGGCTGGAAAAGCGGCTCTCCAGCGCCTCGAACTTGGCCTCTGAACCCTCGCGCACCAGCGCGTGGACCGTGACCCCCTCGTCTTGCAGCAGTTGCTCGATCAGAAATTTGCCGATGAAGCCCGTCGCCCCGGTGACCACGTAGTTCATGTCTGCGCTCCAAGGCGCCGCACGCGCCTGATGGTGTTGGAATCGGTCTCAAGAAATGCCGTGTTGCAGGCAAGGCCCTGCCTCCCCGGGCGGAGTGTATGCCCGGCCCCGAGGCGATGAAACCGGCGCAAAGACCCGGGTCGCTGGCGCCCCGGCCAAGTCCCGAGATGCCGATCAGGCCGCTTTGCGGCGGCGCTTGAGCAGCGGGCCCAGAAACTGCCCGGTGAACGAGCGCTTGACCGTGGCCACCTGTTCGGGTGTGCCGCTGGCGACGATCTCGCCGCCGCCGCTGCCGCCCTCGGGACCCAGGTCGATGATCCAGTCGGCGCGTTTGATGACGTCGAGGTTGTGCTCGATGATCACCAGCGTGTTGCCGTGCTCGCGCAGCCGCTCCAGCACCTTGATGAGCTGTGCCACGTCGTGAAAGTGCAGGCCGGTGGTGGGCTCATCAAGAATGTAGAGGGTGCGGCCGGTGTCGCGTTTGGAGAGTTCTTTGGCCAGCTTGACGCGCTGCGCCTCGCCGCCGGAAAGCGTGGTCGCGTTCTGGCCGAGGGTGATGTAGCTGAGCCCCACGTCCATGAGGGTGGTGAGCTTGCGGTGCAGTGCGGGCACGGCTTTGAAGAACTCGGTGGCTTCTTCCACCGTCATGCCCAGCACCTGGTCCACAGTCTTGCCGCGGTAGTGAATCTCCAGCGTTTCTCGGTTGTAGCGGCGGCCCTTGCAGGTGTCGCAGGTGACGTAGATGTCGGGCAGAAAGTGCATCTCGACCTTGATCACGCCATCGCCCTGACAGGTTTCGCAGCGTCCGCCACGCACGTTGAAGCTGAAGCGGCCCGGCGTGTAGCCGCGGGCGCGGCTCTCGGGCACCGCCGCGAACAGGTCGCGGATGGGGCCGAACAGCCCGGTGTAGGTGGCGGGGTTGGAGCGTGGGGTGCGGCCGATGGGCGACTGGTCGATGTCGATGACCTTGTCGAGCAGATTGAGCCCGTCGATGCCATCGCAGGGTGCGGCGAAGGTGCCGGCGCCATTCAGGTCACGCGCCGCCTGGGCGTAGAGCGTGTCGTTGATCAGCGTGGATTTGCCCGAGCCGGAGACGCCGGTGACGCAGGTCATGAGGCCGATGGGAATCTCGGCATCGACATTCTTGAGGTTGTTGCCGCGGGCGTTGCGGATGCGAATCTGCTTTTCGGCGTCCCACCGGGCGCGCGTGCTGGGCACCTCGATCATCTGCCGGCCCGACAGGTAGGCGCCGGTGATGGAATCGGGGTGGCTGGCCACGTCATCCGGCGTGCCCTGGGCAATGATCTGGCCGCCGTGGACGCCCGCGCCGGGGCCGATGTCGACCACATGATCGGCATGGCGAATGGCGTCTTCATCGTGCTCGACCACGATCACGGTGTTGCCGAGGTCGCGCAGGTGGAACAGCGTTTTGAGCAGCCGCGCATTGTCGCGCTGATGCAGGCCGATGCTGGGTTCGTCGAGCACGTACATCACGCCCACCAGCCCGGCGCCGATCTGGCTGGCCAGACGAATGCGCTGCGCTTCGCCGCCCGACAGGGTTTCGGCGCTGCGCGCAAGCGTCAGGTAGTCGAGCCCGACATTGTTGAGGAAGCCGAGGCGCGCACGGATCTCTTTCAGGATCTTGTCGGCGATCTCGCCCTTGTGGCCGGGCAGGGTCAGTTGCGTGAAAAAGGCTTCGGCATCGCGCACCGACAGGGTGGTCAGCGACGGCAGGTTGCGCTCGGCCACGAACACGTTGCGGGCGGCGCGGTTCAGGCGCTGGCCATCGCATTCCGGGCAGGCCTGTTCAGAGAGATAACGCGACAGTTCCTCGCGCACCGCGTCGGAGTCGGTCTCTTTGTAGCGGCGTTCGAGGTTGGGAATGATGCCTTCGAACTTGTGCGTGGAGACGCGCAGCTTGCCGCGCTCGTCCGGATATTCAAACGGCAGTTTTTCGCTGCCGCTGCCATACAGCACGACCTGTTGATGGGCCTCGCCGAGGGCACTGAAGGGTTGCTCCACATCGATGCCGTAGTGCTTGGCCAGCGATTGGATGAAGTGCCAGTAATAAGGGTTGCGCCGGTCCCAGCTGCGGATGGCACCGTCGGCCAGGGACAGCTCCGGATGGGCAACCACGCGCTGGGCGTCGAACACCTGCATCTGGCCGAGGCCGTCGCAGCGCTGGCAGGCCCCGGCCGGGGCGTTGAACGAGAACAGCCGTGGCTCCAGTTCGTTCAAGGCGTAGCCGCAGTGCGGGCAGCTCATGCGCGCCGAGAAGGTGATGGCCTCGCCCTCGCCATCGTGCGGGATCACGCTGGCCAGCCCGTCCGACAGGCGCAGGGCGGTTTCAAAGCTCTCGGTGAGGCGTTGCCTGAGGTCATCGCGCACCTTGAAGCGGTCGACCACCACGTCGATGTTGTGCTTCTTCTTGCGGTCCAGCACCGGCACGTCGTCCAGTTCATACACCGAGCCGTCGACCCGCACGCGCACGAAGCCTTGCGCACGCGCCTGCTCGAACCATTCGGCATGTTCGCCCTTGCGGTCACGCACCACGGGCGCCAGCAGCAGCCAGGCTGAGCCCTCGGCACGCGCCATCACCGTGTCCACCATCTGCGCGACCGACTGGGCCTCCAGAATCACGTCGTGGTCAGGGCACTTGGCCGTGCCCACGCGGGCGAACAGCAGGCGCAGGTAGTCGTAGATTTCGGTGACCGTGCCCACCGTGGACCGCGGGTTGTGGCTGGTGGACTTCTGCTCGATGGAAATGGCCGGCGACAGGCCTTCGATGCTGTCCACGTCGGGCTTCTGCATCATGCTGAGGAACTGTCGCGCGTACGACGACAGCGATTCCACGTAACGGCGCTGGCCCTCGGCATAGAGCGTATCGAAAGCGAGGCTGGATTTGCCCGAGCCAGACAGCCCGGTGATCACCACCAGCTTGTCGCGCGGCAGGTCCAGCGAGACGTTTTTCAGGTTGTGCGTACGGGCACCGCGAACTCGCAGGAAATCCATCAAGGGTAGGGGTCCAGAAGGTAAACCCGGTACTATACGTGCGCGCCTCGCGCCGCCGCCCTTCTCATTTTCGAGCCCGCCTGTTTCTTGGACGTCCGCGCCCCTTCAACCCCCCGCATGACGCCGCTGGAGCGCCGCACCGTCGCCGTGCTGGCGCTGGTCTACGCCCTGCGAATGGTCGGCATGTTCATGGTCTTGCCGGTGCTGGCGCTGCACACGCGCACCTTCGAGGTGCCGGCCACCGCGTTGCAGATCGGTCTGGCGATCGGCATCTATGGGTTGGCACAGGCCGCATTGCAGATGCCCCTGGGATGGCTGTCGGACCGGATCGGCCGCCGGCCGGTCGTGGTCATCGGCCTGCTGGTGTTCGCGGCGGGCAGCTTCATCGCCGGCAGCGCCCACAGCGTGGAGGGCCTGTTGCTGGGGCGTCTGGTGCAGGGGCTGGGCGCGGTGTCGGCTGCGGTGTCGGCGTGGCTGGCCGATGCCACGCGCGTCGAGGTGCGCACCACGGCGATGGCGATACTGGGGGCCGGAATGGGCGTGGCGTTCATTCTGGCGCTGGCCCTGGGGCCGGTGGTGGCGGGGCTGATCGGCGTCAACGGCATCTTTGTCATGACCGGTGTGGCCGCCATGTTGGCCGTGCCGCTGGTGATGAGGGCGGTGCCGGTGGTGCCGCTGGGCGCGCCCACCAAGGGCGGGCTGGCCAAGGTCTGGCGTGATGCCGAGTTGATGCGCTTCAACGGCGGCATTTTTTTATTGCACGGCACCATGGCGATGCTGTTCATCGGCTTGCCGCTGGTGCTGGTCGACCGGGTGGGGCTGCCGCAGGGCCAGCACTGGCAGGTCTATCTGCCAGTGTTGATGCTGTCGATCATCCCGGTGTTTCCACTGATCCGCTGGGCCGAGCATGAGGGCCGCATGCGTCGCGTGTTCGTCGCGGCCGTCGCGTTGCTGGCGGCCACGCTGGGGCTGCTGGCGCTGGGCCAGACGCGCTTTTCGGCCATCGTGCTGAGCCTGCTGCTGTTCTTTGTCGCGTTCAATTTCCTTGAAGGCGCATTGCCATCCCTGATTTCCCGCCAGGCGCCCGCAGCGTTCAAGGGCGCTGCGCTGGGGGTGTACGCCAGCAGCCAGTTTCTGGGCGGATTCGTCGGCGGCGTCATCGGCGGCATCGCGCTGGGATGGGGCGGCACCGTGGCGGTGTTTGCCGGGGCCGCAGCGCTGCCGCTACTCTGGCTGGGCTTGGCGTGGGGCATGCGCGCGCCCGAGGTTGCGTCGCGCACCCGTTGACGCTGCATTATTCGAATACTGATCAAGAGGTCTTTTCATGGCACGTGGCGTAAACAAAGTGATTTTGATCGGCAATCTGGGCAAGGATCCGGAAGTGCGTTATTTCCCCAGCGGCGATGCGGTGGCCAATGCCACGCTCGCCACCACCGAGAACTGGAAAGACAAACAGACCGGCGAGGCACGCGAAGCCACCGAGTGGCACAACCTGACTTTTCCCGGAAAGCTGGGTGAAATTGCCGGCAAATACCTGCGCAAAGGCTCCAAGGTGTATGTCGAGGGCAGCCTGCGCACCCGCAAATGGCAGGACAAGGAAGGCCGCGACCGCTACACCACCGAAATTCGGGTGGGCGACATGCAGATGCTCGACGGCAAGCCGGGGGGCGGTGGCACGGCATCGATGGATGATGATGGCGGCTACGGCGCGCCCGCCCGCAGCGCCGCTCCCGCGCCGCGGTCCAATGCCCCGGCGCGCGGCGCGCCGCCGCCCTCGGAAGGGGCGTTTGAAGACGACGATATTCCGTTCTAATATCGTGCAATGAGGTCCTTATTGACGGATTGAAAGGGCACGCAGCGCAATTCGGCCTCGAACCGTGTAAAAAGCGGTTGAGGCATTGATCAGCAACACTCAGGGGATAAACCATGTTGAAGCAGTTGAGCGCGACGCGGGGCTTGCCGGCGTCTTTGATTGCGGTGGGGGTGCTTGCACTGTCTGCCTGTTCGTCGAGCAACGACAGTCGTGTGGTGGGCCCAACGCCGCCTCCGCCCACACCAACCGCGTCGGTGACGCCAAGCCCGTCCGCATCGCCGAGCCCCTCCGTGTCACCATCGCCCTCGGTGTCTCCGAGCCCTTCGACTTCGCCCAGCCCTTCAGTGTCGCCGAGTCCATCCGTAAGTCCGACACCGACCTTGGTCCCGATGGTCTACGGTATCCGGGGCGATGACGAGCTGGTTCGTTTTTCGCCCTCGGCGCCGGGCTCGGTGTTGTCACTCGGGGCGTTCCCCACGGCAGCGGGCGATGTGATCGTCGGCCTCGATCGCAGACCTTCCGATAACAAGCTTTATGCGGTGAGCCGACTGGGTGCGGTCTTCACGGCTGAAGTGACAAGTTCTGCCAATCCGAGCCTGATGGCCACACTGATTCAGCCAATTATGGGGCCCACGCCACCACCCATCGGGCGCATCGGTACGGATTTCAATCCCGCCGCCGATGCACTGCGGATCGTTGCTGACGATGGCACGAACCTTCGTGTCCCTGCAGGCGCGTTGACCAGTCCCGAGTCGGTGCCTCCTGTCAACACGCTCGTGGACGGCAGAATGGGCTACAAGCAGGGCGTCACCGCCGCTGCGTACTCCAACCCGCACCCCGACTTCGTGCCGCCAATGGGGCAACCGGCAACGCAACTGTTCGTGCTCGATAGCCAAAACGATGCGCTGTACCGTCAGGCGGCGAACGAGGGTGAGTTGTCGTTTGTGGCCTCGCTCAACGTCAACATTGACACGGTGAACGGTTACGACATTTATCAGGGTGGAGCCGCCGCCGCCAACGAACACTTCGTCGTTACAGCGTCGGGCGCCAATACCCGGCTTTATGAACTTGATCCGACGACCGGCATCATGACCTTGTTGACCACCCTCGAAGGCGTGAGCGAGGCTCGCGGTCTCATCGTGGTCGAGAATGCGGCGCCGACTGGGCCGCTTGCACCGCCGCTGCGGGCCTTTGTGCTCGACAGTTCAGGCGATGCCGATGTCATCAAGAGCTTCGCCTTCAACCGGCAGCCGTTCGACATCGGGACTCCGGTAACGACATTGACGGTCACCGGTCTGATGTCCGGCGAACGTTTGGTGGGGATCGACTCGCGCACGACATCGCGAGACACGAACCGCGTTGACACGATTTATGCGGTCACCACGTTGGATCGAGTTGTCGCGTTGGTCGAAGTCACGGGTGACGTTTTGGCGGTGTCCGATGCGGCCACGCTTTCGACGCCGCTTGCCGGGACCTCTTTTGCGGTCGATTTCAACCCTTCAGTCGACCTGCTGCGCATCCTCAGTGACGACGGGCAGAATCTTCGCGTCAATCTTGACGTGGGTCGCGAAATTCAGGGTGAAGCCCGCGCCCGCGGCTTCGCCTTCGTTGACCGGACCACCCGAGTGGTCTTGCCTGATGAAGGGACTGGACTCATTGCCAAGCTGCCGCCCCAGATTGTTGCAACAGCCTATCGGGCGGCCCCGGTGAATGGGACCTTCCAGTACGCCATTGATGCCGAGAACAGCAGTCTGGTGCGGGTTGTCGTGCCAAATGACGGCGCGTTGGAGCGGGTGGGGCCGTTAGGAAGCGGTCTGATTCTGCCGCGAAACACCGTAACGACTGCGCCTGAGCAAAGCTTGGATATCGCGGGGACGAATGACAGTCTCGCGTATGCTGCATTGCGGCTGAGCGAAGCCAATCGCTCGGCTCTTTACTCAGTCAATCTGGAAACGGGTGCCGTCACACTGATCGGGACGATCGGCGCTGCAGGCTCGGAGCCCGTTGGATCGATCACGGTTCGATTCGAATAGGGTTCGCTGAACCTTGCAAAGGCCGGCTTCCATGCCGGCCTTTTTTGTTGGTCCACCGTGCTGAGGGGGACGCTGCAGAACCGACCCGACAGCATCTAGACGCGCCGACCGAAAGTGCGTCGCGTGCGTCGGAGGCCTGTCGGTCTCAGCGCGTGACCATCATCGAATGTCGCCTGAACGCCTGAACGTCCCTGCTCAACGCCACTTGATGTTGCAGCCCATGCTCGGTTTCTGGTCTGCGGGGGGCGGTTGCCGGTCGTGCAGCGCCTGCAGGGCTGCGCGCAGGTCGTCGCCGGTGAGCGGCACTTTGTTGCCGGGCGTGGCGCCGTCGAGTCGACCACGGTAGTAGAGCGCCAGTTCGGCATCAAAGAGGAAGAAATCGGGCGTGCAGGCGGCGCCGTAGGCCTTGGCCACGTCCTGCGTTTCGTCGTACAGGTAGGGGACGGGGTAGCGCTGCGTGCGCGCCTGTTCGGCCATCGTCTTGGGGCCATCGGCCGGATGGGCGGTGGCGTCGTTGGACGAGATGAACACCACGCCGATGTTGTGGTCCAGCGCCCACTGGCTGGTGCGCACCAGTTCTGGATTGATGTGTTTCACGTACGGGCAGTGGTTGCAGATGAAGGCCACCAGCAATCCGTGCAGGCGCAGCAGGCCGTCGCGGCGATGCACCTTGCCGGTAAGCGGTTCGGGCAGCGCAAAGTCGGGCCCGGGGGTGCCGAGTGCCATCATGGCGGAGGGGGTCATTGCCATTACTGGGGAGTCTCCTGTGGGGGGTCGTCGGTGTTGAGGCTGTGCGGATGCACAGGCGCCTTGCAGCGCCCGTTGAAGCGTTCATTGCGGCAGTGGGCGATCCTCCGGGCCACCGACCCGGAGGAGGTTCCGTTCGCCAGGCCTAGAAGTCGATGCTGATGCCGGCCAGGGCCACGCGGCCGGGGGCGGGCTCGTAATAGCGACCAAATCCGGCGTTGGCCCGCAGGTTGTCGTTGTATTCGCGATCGAAGAGGTTGTTGACCGCCACGTAAGGGGTGATGCGGCTGCTGCCATATTGGCCGGTCCACGACAGCCGCGCGTTGCTGGTGACGTAGCCGGGCACGCGCACCGAGTTGGCGTCGTTGGCAAACACCCGGTCGAGGCCGATGGCCTGCAGGCGTGCCGTCCAGGCCGGCACCGGGCGGTAGGCCAGTTCGGTGAAGACTTGCTGCTGTGGCAGGCCGGGAATGGCATTGCCCGAGAAGTCGTTGCCGCCCAACTGATAATTGCGGAAGGTGAAGTCGTTGTAGCTGTAGCTCATCGACGCGGTCAGCACCGTGAGCGGCTGCCAGACCGCGCTGAGTTCGACGCCGTTGCGGTCGGTGACCCCGGCATTGCGGAAAAAGCTGCGGCCAGATTGATCGGGCAGCTCGAAGCGCACCAGCTCGTCTTTGTTGCGGATTCGATAGAGCACCAGCTCGGCGCGCAGTCGGGCGCTGTCGAACTTGTAGCCCACCTCGACGTTGCGGGCTTCGGCCGGGCCCAGGTCGGGGTTGAAGCCGCCGCCGGCGGGGTTGGCCAGTTCGGAATTGGTGGGGGTTTCGAACCCGGTGCCGTAGCGCGTGAAGACGCTGCTGTGCTCGGTGAGGGCATAGCCCAGGCCGACATTGATGCTGGTGCGGTTGAACTCCTGACGGCCAGAGTCATCGCCATCGGTCTGGAACCGGTCGCCAACCGACAGGCGAATGCGGTCGTAGCGCAGGCCGGTGGTGGCCGTGATTCGCTGCCAGACCATCTGATTGCTCAGATAGACGCCGATGCCCCGCGCGCGCTCGTCCTGGTCCAGCGTCCGCTCGCCGCGTACGCCACCGGGGCTGTTGTCAAAGCGGCGCCGCTCGTCGGTCTGGGCTTCCACATCGGCTCCCAGGCTCAGGGTGTGCGCCACGTCTCCCCAGGCCAGGCGATGATCGACCTGCCCGCCCACTCCGCCGAACACGCGATCGAACTCGGTCTGTCCCCCGTTGGCGAACGGCAGGGCGTTGGCGAAGTCGCGCTGTCCGGCCCAGGTGCGGAGCCGGTAGTCGGTGTCGCTGGAAAGCGGCGCCCGCCATGACAGGCCGACGCGTTCCTGGCGGATGGATTCGGCCACCGCAAAGTTGACCGCGCCAGGATTGGCCTGACGCCGGTTGGCCTGTACTTCGGCCAGGGTCAGCGCGGCGGGGTCCTGCGCGTCGATGTCGAGCGTGGACAGGTTGACCGCCAGCGTGCCCGCGCCGATCTGCAGCGCGTAGCGCGCCGAGCCGATCAGGCTGTCTGACGCCATGTTGTCGCGGTGCCCGGTGAGGTCGCGGTGGGCCAGCGACACCAGCCCCGACGAGCGCTCGCCCTGCAGGCCCACTTCACCACGCACGCGCCGGTCGCCCAGCTCACCAGTGACCACGTCGACCCGACCCCAGCGGTTCTCGGGCCGGTCACGCGTGGTGATGGCCAGCACGCCGCCCGCTCCATTGCCGTACAGGGCCGAGGCCGGGCCGCGCAGCACTTCCACCTGTTCGACCAGCGCCAGGTCCAGGGCGTCCAGATCGGTCTGGCCGTCGGGCATGGTCAGCGGAATGTCATCGACAAAAACGCGCACGCCGCGCACCCCGAAGGCGGCGCGACTGCCAAACCCGCGGATCGACAAGCGCAGCCCCTGATTGAGGTTGTAGACGCTCTGCGTGTAGACGCCCGGGATGCGCGTCAGTGTTTCCGACAGGGCCAGGCCGGGATCGCCGGTCTGGATGGCGGTATTGACCACGCCGATCGCGGTGGGGGTTTCGACCCACGGGGTGGTGATGCGCGGGCTGGTCACCTCCAGCGGCGCCAATGGCGTCACGTCGCCCTCGGTGGCGGCCATGGCGGACGGCAGGCTGGCCAGAATGCCGAGCACGGCAATGGGGCGGCAGGCGGTGATTCGCTTCACGGGGTCTCCAGACGTTGCGTTAATGGCTTATGGGTTGCTGTTGTCGCGGCAAAATCAGTATGCAAGCACATGAAAAGCAGTGCCACGGGGGTCTGCGACATGCCGTGGGTGTGGCGCCTCGCTGCGCGGTGTTGCCCGCCCTCATGGGGGCGTCAATGGCGTGGGGTTGTCGTCGTCGTCGTCGCGCTGCCAGTCGTCGGCCTGCAGGGCGCGCGGCTGGTGCTCGACCGGATCGAGGCTGGCAATGTCGGACTGGTCGGGGGCCACCCGCAGCGCCTGCAGCTTGCGCGCCGACACCAGCACCCGGCTTTCCAGCGACGCTGTGGCCTTATTGTACGTGTCGACTGCCTTGCCGAGTTGATCGCCGACCTTGCTCCAGTGTGTGCCCAGGGTGCTGATGCGCTCGTAGAGCTGGCGTCCCAGCGCGGCGACTTCTTCGGCGTTCTTGGCCAGTGACTCCTGGCGCCAGCCGTAGGACACCGCGCGCAGCAGTGCGATCAGAGTGGTCGGCGTGGCGGGAATGACACGCTCGCCCACGCCGAACTCGATGAGGCTCGGGTCTTGCTCCAGTGCGGCAGAGAAGAAGTTCTCGCCGGGTAGAAACAGCACGACGAACTCGGGCGACGGCGAAAACTGTTCCCAGTAGCTCTTGCGTCCCAGCGCGGTGATGTGGGCCTTCACCTGCCGCGCATGGTGGGCAAGATGCTGCTGGCGGCTTGCGTCGTCGGTGGCCTCGGCCGCGCGCAGGTAGGCGTCCAGAGGCGCCTTGGCATCGACCACGATCAGCTTGCCGCCCGGCAGTTTTACCAGCAGGTCGGGGCGCAGTTTGCCGCCGTCGCGGTCGTCGCGGGACTCCTGCTGGGTGAAGTCGCAGTACTGGACCATGCCGGCCATTTCGACCACCCGCGTCAGCTGGATCTCGCCCCAGCGCCCGCGCGCGGTTGGCGTGCGCAGCGCGGTGACCAGGCTGGCGGTTTCGCGGTGCAGTTGCGGCAGGTGGGTTTCGACCAGACCCTTCAATTGCTCGTTGAGCGCGGCGTAAGAGGCCACCCGCGCCTGTTCCAGCTCGCCCAGTTTGCCGTCGACCTTGCTCAGCGACTCCTGCAGCGGCTTGACCAGCGCCTCGACGGCTTTCTCGCGCGCCGTAAGGTCGGTCTTGGCGCCTTCCTGATAGCGCTCCAGCTGGGTGCGGGCCAGCGCCAGAAACGATTCGTTGTTCTTCTGCAGCGCCTGCGATGACAGGTGGCTGAAGGCGTCGGTGAGCGACTTACGCGCTTCGTCCAGCAGCGCCAGTTTCTCGGCCGCCCCGTCACGTTCGGATTGCAGCTGGGCCGTGGTCTGGGCGAGCGCGCGCAGGGTGTCATCCCGCTGCGCGGCAGAGGCGTGCAATGCGGCTTCAAGCTGCGGAACGCGCTGCGCGGTGGTTTCGGCGATGGCGCGGCGCTCGGCTTCGACCTGCAGAATCTGTCGCAGGGCCTCGAACTCAGCCTGCAGCCCGGCATGTTTTGCCTGCTGGTCGCGCCGCCCCTGAAACTGCACCCAACCCCACACGGCAGCCGCCAGCAGGGCCACGGCCAGTCCGGCGATCAGCGGCAGCAGCAGCGTGTCATCCATGGTTGCAGTGCCCCTGGGCGGTGGTCATGAGAAGGTCGGCCGCAAGCCTAACGCGCTGGGGTCGTGTCCGATGCGTCCGCGATCCGAGCCAAGGCGCTTGCGTCACCGGCAAACCGCGTTCGACACTGCGGCATGAAGCGTTTTCTTGTGATCATGCCGTTGGCATTGGGGATTCTGGCCGCCGGGCTGTGGGCGTGGCTGGCGCGCCCCCCGCCGCTGCACGAGGCGTCTGCCGCCTTCGGGGCGCGCAAACCCGGCATCGAGTTGGGCGCGGGTTTCGTCAGTTATGTTGATGCCGCATCGGTGCGCGCCGTGTATGCCGACACGCAGGTGATCAACGACATCCGCCGCACCGCGACCCCGGCGCACCCGCCGCGCGCGTTGCTGACCTTGGCCTTGCGCCCGTTCACTCACCTCGACGTGCCGGGTTGGCTGACCTTGGATTTCTTCAACGACCGATTGATGGAAGTGACCTTCTACCCGCAGGACGCCAAGGCCTACGCGCCGGCCCTCAGCCGGGCAGAGCCCGGCCTGCGGCGGCAGGGCGCCAACCGGCAGGTCGGGGTTTCGGGCCATCGCCGCGTGGCCGCCAACATTGCCCAGCAAGCCTCGCCGCTGGGGCCACGCATGGGCGCCCGGCCGTTCGTGCTTTGGCAGGATCTGCGCCTGCGCGCCGAGCTCGATGACTGGGATGCCCGCTTTGGCCATCTGCCCCAGCCGGCCGACCCTCGTTAGACAAAAGGCCCGCAATGCGGGCCTTTGGGTCGGTGACGGGCACGCACCCATCAACCGTGATGATGACCGCCCTCACCGTGGGCGTGACCGTGGGTCTTTTCTTCGTCGGTGGCGGCACGCACCTCGGTAATTTCAACCTCGAAGTTCAGGGTTTCGCCGGCGAGCGGGTGGTTGCCGTCCACGGTGATGGTGTCGGCCTCGACCGCGGTCACCGTCACCCGCATCGGGCCCTGTGCAGACTGCGCCTGGAAGGCCATGCCCACTTCAATGGTGTCGATGCCCTGGAACGCTTCCCGCGGCACCTGCTGGATCAGCTCGGGGCGTTTGTCGCCGTAGCCATCGCCCGGGGCCACGGTGACGTTCAGCTTGTCACCTGCCACCTTGCCGGCCAGTTCTTTCTCCAGCCCCGGGATGATGTTGCCGCCGCCGTGCAGGTAGGCCATGGGCTGTCCTTCCTGTGACTTGTCGAGCACCTCACCTTGGCTGTTGGTGAGGGTGTAATGAAAACGGGCGACGCAGTGGGCAGCAATCTGCATGAATCAACATCCGAATAAATGAAGGGGAATGCTAACGCCTCAGGCTTTTGTGCGCAGGCGCCGCACCTGGCCCCGAGCCGGCGCCCCCCCGATGGACCGCGCACCCGCCGGACGTCACTGAATCGTCATGTCGTTGTCACCGCAGCGAAAAAATGCCGGATTAGGGTGCTGGGCTTCCATTGTCCCAAGCCAACCGCCATGAGCCATCATCCAATCGAAGACAGCAATCGCTCCAATAACCCCGAAATCTGGGATCTGCTCGAGCAGCGCGTCACGCGCCGTTCGGTGCTCAAGAGTGGCGGGGCGATGGCCATCACCTCGGCCAGCGGCCTGTCGCTGCTGGGTCTGTCGGCCTGCAGCAGTGACAGTGACGGTGGCGCCTCGGGCGAGACGCCTGAGCCGCGCCTGGCCTTCACGCCGGTTGCCAAGAGCCTGGAAGACCGCGTGATTCTGCCGCCCGGCTACTCTGCCCGCGTGCTGTACGCACTCGGCGATCCCCTCGTCGACGGCCTGCCCGAATACCCCAACGACGGCTCCGATGACGGCAACTGGGACCGTCGCGCCGGCGACCATCACGACGCCATTGCCTACTTCCCGCTGCCCAAGGGCACCCAGAACAGTGATCGCGGTGTGCTGGTGATGAACCATGAAGCGCTGACCGACATTTACCTGCACGAGAACGGCCCCACCGATCTCGGCGACGGGGTGCGTCCGCTGGCCGAAGTGATCAAGGAGCAGTTCGCGCACGGGGTGGCCGTCATCGAAGTGGCACGCTCGGGCACCGGGGACTGGGCCGTGGATCGCAGCAGCGACCTCAATCGCCGCTGGCACGTCAACAGCGAAATGGAGATCAGCGGCCCGGCCCGCGGCTCCAGCCTGATGACCACGCCGCTGTCGCCCAACGGCATCACCACCTTCGGCACGCTCAACGACTGCGGTCACGGCGTGACCCCGTGGGGCACCTACCTGGCCGGCGAAGAGAACTGGTTTGCCTATTTCAAGTTGAACAGCACAGGCGACGACACGCCGCAACTGGCGCGCTACGGCATCAGCTCGGCGTCTCCCGGCTTCAACTACCGCGGCTGGGACACGCCCGCGCTGGGCAGCAACCAGCAGCGCCGTTTCAACGCGTCAAGAACCGGCGCCTCGGCGGCCAACGACTTCCGCAACGAGCCGCACCACTTCGGCTACGCCGTTGAGATTGACCCCTACAACCCGAACGCAAAACCGAAAAAGCGCACGGCCATCGGTCGTCTTTCGCACGAAGGCGTGTGGTTTGCGCCGGCCGTGTCGGGCCAGCCGCTGGTGGCCTACACCGGCGATGATTCGCGCAACGAGTACATCTTCAAGTTCGTGTCTGACGTGGCGTGGAATCCCGCCGATGCGTCGCTGGGCATTGAAGGCGGCGACAAGTACCTGGATGCCGGCACGCTGTACGCCGCCCGCTTCAATGGCGACGGCACCGGCGATTGGCTGCCGCTGACGCCGGACAATCCGGACCTGATGGGCATGAGCGCGGCTGAAATCGCGATCTATTCGCGTATCGCAGCCGACCGCGCCGGCGCCACCAAGATGGACCGACCGGAGTGGGGCGGCGTCAATCCGCGCAATGGCGAGGTCTACTTCGCGCTCACCAACAGCAGCAGCGGCAGCAGTGGCCGGGGTCAGGGGGGTGGCGCTTCGCAGCCGCGCGATGCCGCCAACCCACGCAGCTACACCGGCGGGCCGGACGGTGACATCACCACGGCCGGCGGCAATGTCAACGGCCATGTCATCCGCTGGCGTGAAAACGGGGTGCAGGACGCCGTGACCTTCGTCTGGGACATCTACGCCTTTGGCGCCCGCGCCGACTACGCGGCCGCCATCAACCTGTCGAACCTTGACGACACCAACGACTTTTCCAGCCCCGACGGTCTGTGGTTCGACAAGCGCGGCATTCTCTGGCTGCAGACCGACGATAGCGCCTACACCGACACCACCAACCCGATGATGCTGGCGGCCACGCCGGGCACCGTGGGTGACGGCGGCAGCTTCAATGTGCCGGGCGCCGACGGCGAGACGGTCACCACCTTTATCGGCGACGCGCCGGGCGAATCGCTGCGCCGCTTCCTGGTGGGCGTGAGCGGGTGCGAGATCACCGGCGTGGAAACCACCCCGGACTACCGCACGATGTTCGTCAACATCCAGCACCCGGGTGAGCGCGGCGACCTGACCGACTACCAGAGCAGCTGGCCCTACGCTGCCGACGCGACCCTGGCCGGGACCGTGGGCAGTCGGCGTCCGCGCACGGCCACCATCGTCATCACCCGCGACGACGGCGGCGAAATCGCCGTCTAATCGAGTTGCGGTGCGGCATCTGACCCCGGCGCCGTTACGGCGTCGGGGTTTTTCATGTTCTGGATGCGCGCGTCCTTCTCGGCCCACAGTTGCGCCACCCAGCGGTGGAAGTCGGCCCGAAATGCGGCGTCGCGTTCGTAGTCGCCGCGCAAAAGGTGGCCGGGGATGGGGCGCACGGCCATGTGCAGCTCTGCCGTGCCCTGCTCGCCGCACAGCCAGCTCCAGAGGCGCGAGCGCCCGCCACGGGTGGGCGCGTAGACCAGGGTGACATCGACAAGCCCGGCGAACTGCTCGCCCATGGCATTGAGCGTGAAGGCCAGCCCCGCGCTCTTGGGCTTCAGCAGATGGATGAAGGGCGATGCCGTGGCCTGGCCCTTCGCGTCGGTGAAGCGCGTGCCTTCAAGAAAATTCACCAGCGCGACCGGCTGGCGCCGGTAGACCTCGCACTTGCGGCGGGTGGTTTCCAAGTCCTGATTGCGCAGCGCCGGATTTTTCGCCAGCGTTACTTTGGAGTGCCGCTTCATGAACGGAAACTCCATCGCCCAACAGACCTGGCCGATGATGGGAATGTACTTGAGCTGATCCTTGAGAAAGAAGCGCAGAAACGGCATGCGCCCGTGCAGGGCCACGAACAGGATCAGGATGTCGGCCCAGGACTGGTGATTGGCGATCACCAGATAGTTGCGCGCCGGATCGAGCGTGCCGTCGATCTCGATGCGCCAGTGCATCGGATGCACCCCACGGTAGAGCAGCGCATTGCTGCCCACCCAGCGGCGGGCGATCCACACGCAATAGCGGCTGGTGCGGTCGCGCAGCGCGCGGCTGGGAACCAGGTGCAGCAGCACCCCGGGCAGCATCAGCGTGAACCAGAAAATCAGCACGAAGAACTTCAGAACGAAGGTCAGGACCCCGACCAACGGTGCCGGCAGCAGGCGCGCCATCATCTCAGGCGTCGCGCGCCAAGGCCGGTCGTGGGCCGCGGCCTCGCAGGTGGCCGGGGGCGTGCACCGATCCCCGAGCCGTCCGGGCGCCGCCGGAACACGAGAGGCCAAGCGCAGGACCCATGTTCACGGGCTCAGCCGTGGTAGGCCGGGGACAGCTCACGCACCGCAGCGACCATGGCGGCTGCGTGGTCCGGGTGCACGCCCGGCGTGATGCCGTGGCCCAGGTTGAAGACGTGGCCGCTGCCGTTGCCGAAGCTTTGCAGCACCTTGGCCACTTCGATGCGAATGCGCTCGGGCGAGGCGTACAGAATGCTGGGGTCGAGGTTGCCCTGCAGCGCCACGTGCGCGCCCACGCGCGTTCGCGCCTGGCCGATGTCGGTGGTCCAGTCCAGGCCCAGCCCATCGCAGCCGGTTTCGGCCATCAACTCCAGATGCTGGCCGCCGCCCTTGGTGAACAGCACCACAGGCACGGTCGGCGCCACTCGCTTGAGGTGGGCGACGATTTTCGCCATCGGCTCCAGCGAGAACTGCACATAGGCTTCAGGCGTGAGTGCGCCGCCCCAGGTGTCGAAGATCATCACCGCGTCGGCGCCGTGTTCGATCTGCGCCTGCAGATACAGGCTGGTGGCCGCCGACAGCTTCGCCAGCAAGGCTTCCATGGCGTCGGGCGCGTCGTACATCAGGGCCTTGGCGCGGGCGAAATCCTTGGAGCCGCCGCCCTCGATCATGTAGGTCGCCAGCGTCCACGGGCTGCCGGCAAAGCCGATCAGCGGAATACGGCGGCCCAGGGCGCGCTTGATGGCGGCCACGGCGTCCATCACATAACGCAGCTCCACGTTGGGGTCAGGCACCGGCAGCTTGTCGATCTGTCGTGGGTCACGAATGGGGTCGGCGAAGCGCGGACCCTCGCCCTCGGCAAACGACAGGCCCAGGCCCATGGCATCGGGCACGGTGAGGATGTCCGAGAACAGGATGGCGGCGTCCAGGTCATAGCGCTCCAGCGGCTGCATCGCCACTTCGGCGCAGAGTTCCGGATTGCGGCACAGGCTCATGAAATCACCGGCCCTGGCCCGGGTGGCGCGGTATTCGGGCAGGTAACGGCCGGCCTGACGCATGAACCAGACCGGGGTACGGTCCAGGGGCTCGCGGCGCAGCGCGCGGAGGAAGCGGTCGTTCTGAATCGGCGTTGTCATGGGTTCATTGTCACGCACTTGCAGTGGCGATTTCAGCCTGTATGGCATTGACGATGGCTTGCGGATCGGCCGCGTCACGGATCGGCCGGCCCACCACCAGATAGTCACTGCCGGCGGCGATGGCGCGGGCCGGGCTCATGACGCGTTTCTGATCGCCTTCTACGCGGTTGCTCACCGGGCGGATGCCCGGGGTCACGCAGATCAGCTTGTCGGGCGCCTCGGCACGCAGGCGTTCCACTTCGAGGCCTGAAGACACCACGCCGTCGCAGCCCGCAACGAGTGAGCGTCGGGCGCGCGACAGCACCAGGTCGGCCACGTTGCAGGTAAAACCCAGATCGTCGAGATCGCCTTGGTCGAGGCTGGTCAGCGCGGTGACGGCCAGCACCTTGAGGCCGTTGGATTTGGCCGCGGCCGCCGATTCCATGATCGCCTGATTGCCGTGGACGGTGGCGAAGTCGGCGCCGCGCTCCGACAGGTTGCGGATGGCCCGCGCCACCGTTTCGGGTATGTCGAAAAACTTCAGGTCAACGAACACGCGCTTGTCGCGCCGCTTCAGGGTTTCCAGCAAGTCGAAGAAGCCCGGCGCCATCAGCAGCTCCAGGCCGATCTTGTAGAAGTGTCCGCTGGCGCCAATACGCTCCACCAGCGCCAGCGCGGCCTCGGCGGTGGGCAGGTCCAGCGCGATGATCAGGCGTTCGTGGGCGGGAATGGAGAGTCGCGTCATGGTGGTGGCCGGTTTCAGCAAGAGGATGGGGGCGCTCGCACGCACCCCGCGTATTGTGCAGATCGGGCGGCCGCCGTGGGCATTCTCATGCGGCTCCCCGGCAAGAGCGCGAGGCCGTGCGCCGCTGCGGCGCTTGACGGAACTCCTGGCGCGGGGGATGTTCAGTTCAGGACGCAGTGCGCCCCACACACTGCCCGGCGGCGCAGCAGTCGCGCCGACCAACAGGCTGCAGCCGGCACGGCTTTTGCGGTGCAACGAGCGGGTAATGCAGTCGTGAGAACGTTGTCCGCGTGCCACGGAGAGAACCGATAATGAAGCCCCTGTCCCTTATTGATAACGCCTTCCTGTTCATGGAACAGCGCCAGCAGCCGCTGCACGTGGGCGCCCTGTGCCTGTTCACCCCGCCGGCCGATGCGCCGCCGGACTTCGCGCTGCAACTGGCCGAGCGCCTGCGGCAGTCCGCCACTGCCGCCGCGCCGTTCAACCGCCGTCTGGTGACACGGGCCGGCCTCAGATTCTGGGACGAGTCCGAAGAATTCGACATTGCGCAGCATTTCGTGCATCTGGCCCTGCCCAAACCGGGACGCGTGCGCGAGCTGCTGGCCATGGTGTCGCGGGTGCATTCCGCGCACCTCGATCGCGCTTACCCGCTCTGGCGCATCTATCTCATCGAAGGGCTGGACGACGGCCGCATCGCGCTGTACTCAAAAATTCACCACGCGCTGGTCGATGGCGTGGCCGGCATCCGCCTGCTGATGAAGTCGATGGCCGCCGATGCCGCCACCTCGATCACCATGCCGGCGCCCTGGGAAGTCCGCACGCGGCGCAGCCGCGAGCGCCGTCTGCCGGTGCCGACCCCCTCGCTGCGCGGGCTCAAGGCGGTTCGTGCGCTGACGCGGCAGGGCATCAATGGCGTGGCGCCGGTGTTGCAGCAATTTCGGCAGGTGCGGCGCGATCAGCGCGCCGGCCGCGAAGACTGCATCGGCAGCCTGCAGGCGCCCCGCTGCGTGCTCAACGAAAACATTACCGGCTCCCGGCGGTTCGCCGCACAGTCGTATGAGACGCCGCGCATCAAGGCCATTGCCCGCCTTCATGACGCCTCCGTCAACGACGTGGTGCTCGCCATGTGCGGCGGCGCGCTGCGGCGCTACCTCGGTGAAATGAACGCCTTGCCCGACAAGCCGCTGATTGCGGCAGTGCCGGTCTCAACCCGTCGCGATGACGGTGACAGCGGCAACGAGGTCGCCTTCGCGCTGACCCATCTCGGCACCCACATCGAGTCGGCCGAAGCGCGGCTGCGCGCCATCAAGGCGTGCATGGATTACAACAAGTTGGTGCTGCGCGCGCTCAATCCCTCACAGCTCATGGCTTATGAGGGTCTGATGTTCGCGCCCGGCGTGTTCAATCTGTTGACCGGCTTCAGCCGCTCCAGGGCAATCGTCAATGTGGTGATTTCCAACGTGCCCGGCCCGCGCACCGAAACCTATTGGCAGGGCTGTCGGCTCGATGGCGTGTACCCGGTGTCGCTGCTGGTCAACAGCATCGCGCTCAACATCACCTTGGTCAGTCGTCACGACTTTATCGACTTCGGTCTGATCGGCTGCCGCAAGACGCTGCCGCATCTGCAGCGTCTGCTCGACTATCTGGGCGAAGCGCTGGATGAACTTGAGGGGCGCCCGGCGAGCGTGGCCGCTGCCGCATCGGCCTGACGCCAGACGCTCGTCAACCCTTGGCGAACGCCGCGCGCATGAGGATGCTCACGGCAATCAGGGCGATGACGGCGAACACCAGCGCCGGCAGCAGGCCGACAATGGCCCACAGGTTCGAGGCGCCGTGCACGTTGTCGGCGAAGGTCAGCGCGCGGTTCGGCGCCAGCAGCGCGGCCCAGTAGAAGACCGTGTTGGCATAGCCGGTGCCAATCAACATCCAGTGCAACTGGCCGGCTGGCTTTTCGCCCATGTTCAGGGCCGGGATCAGCAACGCCACCAGCATGACGAACAGCCCGTTGAACATGCCGCCCACGTGCGCGCGGGCCCACGCGGCGGCATCGCCCGGAATCTTGAATTCAATGATGCTGCCGGGAATCAGCTCCATTCCCCCGATCAGGCTCGCCACCAGCCCGAAGCCGGCCAGCATGCCGATGAACATGACCACGGCGCCGTGGCCGACCATTCTTTTGTGCTTTTCTGACATTGCGCGCTCCCCGTTAGAACGGGCAGTGTAGTGGCGCGCCATGCCAGGTCAAAGCGCGCTGCTTACCCGCTGGCCTGCGCTTCGATCAGCGCCCGCACGGGCGGAATCACCTCGTCGGCATTCCACAGCCCGCGTCCGCTGCTTTGCGAATGCAAGGTGATGTAGTGGCAGTTGGGCTCGGCCAGCAGTGTGCGCAGGTGGGTGATCAGCGCCGCCACATCGGTGGCCTTGTGCACATAGCGCGTCAAGGCAGGAGACTGCCAGTCCACGCCGCAGGCCGGCGGATGCTGCCGGAGGAACAGCCGGTAGGTGGCGAACTCTGACCAGCGCCGCGGCGGCTGCGCCAGAAAGGTTGCCCACCACGGGCGCTGATAACGGTCTTCGAGCCAGCGCATCAGGGCACGCACGCTGGGCGGATGGATTGGAAACGGCGTGTCGAAGTACAGGTCTGCCGGGGCCGATGCGTCATAGGGCACGCCCAGCAACCGGTGGGCTTCACGGTTCCACTTGCGCACCTTGCCGCGGGCTTCCGCGCCCGGTTGCCATTGCCCGATGCAGACCGCGCGCGTCGGGTTCAGATAATCGTCCACCTGCGCCTGAGGCGTGACGATCACGTCAGAGTCGAGCACCAGGACCGTGTCGGCCTGGCTGTGCGCCACGCGCGCGAGTTTGCTGATCTGCTGCATGTGCCAGCCCAGATGGCGTGGCCAGATCGGACCGCCGACCATGCGCGTCAGGCTGCTGGCCCACTTGGTGCCGTGGCGGCCGAGGCGGCGCTGCCAGCGTTGCGCCTCGCAGCGGGCGGCGTCCAGCCCGTCGGGCAGCACCGCGGCCGTGGAGTGCAAGGCCAGGCCAGGGTGGCGTTCGGCAAACAGCGCGTGGTCTTCGTCGTGCACCACCACCTGATGCGGAATGCCGGCCAATGCAGAGCGCGCCAGTGACGCGCGCAGCAGGTCGAAATGCTGGACGTCGCCAGCCCAGGTCACGGTCAGAAGTTCAAGTCTTGGCATGGGCGTGTGGGTTCCCGGCGTGATCCCGCTCGGTCGCGGTGGGTGTTTTCAGTCCACCAAAAATGTGGGCGTGTAGCCAAACGCGCTGAAGTCTTCGGCATACAGACGCTGGACCAGGCGAATCTGCGGTGCGTCGTAGTACTGGCGCAGCTTGTCGTTTGCCCCGGTCTGGTTGCCCAGTGTGGAGGTCATGGCAAGCGGCAGGTCGGGACGAATGCGACTTTGGATGGTGCGCCAGGCCTCGTCCAGCGCCTCGACCTTGCCGATGAAGTCGAAATGAGACACCGGAATCAGCATCAAGGAGTGCTGCGGCGCCCAGTGCGTGTTGCTGTGCAGTTTTCCCTTGGCCAAGGATTCGAGGAATGCCGCAAATCCGGCTTTGGGGTCCTGCGGGGGCGCTTCGCGCGCGACCTTGTCGAGATAGGCGGACAGCGTGCGGGTGTACGGGTTGCGCACCACCGTGAACTTGAACAGCGTCTCGAAGGTGCCCAGTTGGACGCGGGTGAGCTGCGCCGGCGTGTCGAACAGTTTTTTGGCCTGTTTGGACGGCACGTCAAGGCCGCATTTCAGGCGCGCGAGGTTGGTCACGACCGTGGAGTTTGCGGCCTTGGGGATGCGGTTGCAGAAGAATCCCAACTCCAGGTCAAGGCAGCCTCGCGCGTTCGCGCTGCCTGAGGAGATCCCGCCCCGATAGGGATAGCGTCGATAGAAGGGCCGAAACGGAACCGTCAGGTTGTTGTAGAGCAGCTTTTGCGCACGGCCTTGCATAAGGGCTACCGACGATCCTTCATTGGGGGGTGGTGACGCGCGGCCCGTTTCGGGGTGGCTCAAGTTTACCGCCTGCCCGGCACCGATCGTGACCCTGCAGCCCTCGAGGTGCCCGCTGCACCCACCCCCGCTATCCGCGGTCCTTGGTCTGGCGAATGCGTTGTCGCAGGGCGGCCATGCGCCCACCGGCGCGGTAGCGACCCTTGGAAATATGGCGAATGCGCTGCACGCCGGGAATGTCCAGAGGCACACCCTGCGTGCCCAGCAGCCAGCGATAGGTGCGGTCTTCGTAGCATTTGCGCCAGTGGTCGGCGCCGGCCTTGTAGGCCTGAATGGCATCGCAATAGCCCACCGCCCGCGAGACATCCCCGTGTGCGATCTGCAACGGGCCGGTGGCGCGGGAGACCGTGCGGGCCTTGAATTCGGCCGGCGTGCTGGCCAGTTCCAGTTCGGCCGCGCCCTGGGCCAGCCGGGCGTCATCATCGGCCAGCAGCGAGGTGCAATGTTCCACCTGCGGATAGACCAGCGCGTCGGTCCGGCCCTGCAGTTTTTCGGCCAGCGCGTCGAGGCAGCCCTCGCCGAAGACCAGATCGCAGTCGGTGAACCAGACCCAGTCGGCCTCGGTGGCGAGCGCCGCCTGATTGCGCCCGATGCAGCGGCGCATCAACTGGCTGGGCGGCAGGACCTTCCAGTTCCAACGGACGCCCGGCACCTTGTGTTCGGCAAAGAAGGCCAGCAGCGCGGTGGTGGCCGGGTCTTCAAGCGCGTGAAAAACCGTGACGCGCACCTCCATCTGCCTGGGCGGGTGCAACACCAGCGAACTGAGCTGGTAGCGCAACAGGTGCGCGTAGTTCCAGCAGTGACTCACCACTTCCAGCCTCAAGCGGCCGGTCGTGGCCCGGCGTTGCGGGGGCGGCGCAGGGGCGAACCAGCGTGCCGGGATCAGGCCACTGGCGGCGAGGCGAAAAAAATGGCGGCTGATGGCATACCAGGCGCTGTCGGGTCGAGGCGGTGGGGCAAGCACCGGCGGGGCAGCTTGGGTGTCGAGCAAGGGCGTCTGCTTGAGAGAGGCGAACCCTTCAGTGCCACATCGCATGGCAGGGTTCGGTAAGCCTTTCGTTAATGTTTTGTTATGGCGGGCCAAATCCCACCTCGAAACTGCTGCCCACGCCCATCCGGCTGCGGGTTCGCAGCGTCCACCCCAGGTGCGTGCAGATGCGCTTGACCAGGAACAGCCCCAGACCATAACCGTCACTGTGGGCGCTGCGGGCGCGGCGGTCGAAGATCTGGTCCAGCGCTTTCGGGTCGATGCCCTGGCCTTCGTCGCGGACCGAAAGCAGCCCTTGCCTGAGCACCACGAAAACCCGTCCGTCGGTGTGGCTCAGCGCGTTCAACACCAGATTGCCGACCAGAGCCATCAACACCGCGGGCGGCGCCCGCACCGGCCACGGCTCGACAAGGGTGGCGTGCAAACGGGCGGCGTCTTGCGGGCGAGACTGGCGAATGCCCTCCAGCGCCTCGTGGACAAGCCCTGCGGCATCCACGGGCGGGGTAGGCCCGCTGCCCTCTTCGCGCGCCAGCAACAGAAAGCTCTCCACCAGCGAACTCATCTGCGCCGTGGCCCGGTCGATCCGGTTGAGGTGCTCCTGCGCGGTGGTTGGCAGGGCCGGGTGCCGACGCATCAGTTCCACCGTGCTTGAAATCACCGCCAGCGGGGTGCGCAGTTCGTGCCCGGCATCGTCGGTGAAGGCGCGCTCGCGCTCGATGAACTGGCGCATGCGCAGCATGAACAGATTGAACGCCTCGGCAATTTCGCTGACCTCGCGCGGCGCGGCGCTGGGCGGCACCGGTGGACGGCTTTCAACGGGATCGGCCTGGGCCACCTGGGCGGCCAGTTCGGCCAGCGGCCTGCTGACCCGGCTGACGGTGATCCACCCCAGCAGCAGGGCCAGGGCATAGCCCAGCAACAGGAATCCACCCATGCGGCTGAGCAGGCTGGCTTCGATGGCCGGCACGGCGGCAATGTCCAGCGCAACGAACAAGCGGGTTTCGCCCAGGGCTACCGCGCCCGCCAGATGTTCACGACCCTCAAGCTGCACGTGGGCCGGCGTGCCGGGGGTGAGGCCGCGCAGGTCGGCGGGAACCTCATCATCGGTGTTCGGCCGCAGCCGGTAGCGCTTGAGCCCGCCCCAACTCACCAGCGAAATGCTCGGGTCGTACTGATAGGCCTCCTTGAACTCGGCCAGCTCGGCCATCAGGCGCTGGTCCAGCAGTTCGTACTCGAGCTGGTCGAATGCCGCCCGCACCGCATAGGTGAAGCCAATCGACACCAGGGTGATGACCAGCAACATGCCAATGATGATGCTGTTGCGCAGACTGGGTCTTGAGCGCAGCAGTGACTTAGGCATCGTCGGCCGCAAGCCGGTAACCAATGGCGCGAACCGTGTGCAGCAGCGGCGCTGCGCCGGGCGGGTCGATCTCGTTGCGCAGCGCGTGCATGTGCACCCTGAGCGCGGCCTCGCTGTTGGGCCGGTCGTCACCCCAGATGTGCTGCTCCAGTTTGGCGCGTTCCATCACACGCGGCGAGGCCTGCATCAGCCGCTCCAGCAACTGGAAGCCGGTGGGCGTCAGCGTCAGCCGCCGGGCACCCCGCTGTACCCGCCGGGTTTCGGTGTCCATCTCCAGATCGGCCACCTTGAGGCGCGCCGACGGCGGCCGCGTGCGCTGCGCCAGCGAGCGCAGACGCGCACTCAGTACCGCCAGCGAGAAGGGCTTGACCAGGTAATCGTCAGCGCCCGCGGCAAAGCCCGCCAGCACGTCCGCTTCGCGGGTGCGGGCCGTGAGCATGAGGATGGGCGTGTTCTGCCGGCCGTCGCGGCGCAGGCGCTCACACAGGGTCAGGCCGTCCATGCCGGGCAGACCCAGGTCCAGCACGATCACGTCCGGCGGCTGGCTGACCGCCAGATGCAGGCCCGTGAGGCCGTCGTAGGCAAAATCAACGACATGCCCCTCGCTTGCCAGGTGATCGCCCACGGTGGCGGCCAGATCGGTGTGGTCTTCAATCAGCAAGACATGCATGGGCAAAGGCCGCACGGGCGCGTCACGGGTGAGTCCACACTATAAAGCTGCGCTGCCGCGGCATCGCGGCATCTCGGGCTGATTGACGGCCCGAACGGGGCGCACTAACGTCAGCCCCCGGGGACACAGGGCAAGGGGCGTCATGGGCGTATCAACGGGGCGCGCGATCCTGAGAGGGATCGTGACCTGCGCGGTGATGCTTGTTGCACCGGCGGCGCATGCGCAGCTGCTGCCCTTGGGCGCATCGCAAAAGCTCGAAGTGGGCTGCGACTGGGTGCTGGCCTACGACGCCGAGGTGGCGGAGCTGGGCAACTTCGCCTTCCCGGAGACCGGGGCGCGCTACTGGGTCGCGTTGGTCTCCGATACGGTGCCGCCCGGGTCTCGATTGAGCATCCAGGGTCGGTATCCGGAGGCCCGCTATTCCGCGTTTCACCTGCACGACGGCAAGCTGTTTTTTCTGGACGCGATCAGCGACAACCAGATCGTGCCGGCGCCCGGCAGTGACAATCGCAACCTCGATCGCACGCGGCGTGCGGCCACAGTCGAGTCTGGCGGCGCGTATACCGTGTATGCCCAGATCAACACCGTGCCGCCGGCGTTCGATCCGCCCATGAACACACTCTATCGCCACCCACCCCGGGCGCTTGATGGCAAAGTCAAACGTCGCACCGCTGTGGCCTACCGCACCTATCTGGCCGAGGGCGACAATACCGGTGGCGTGGGCCTGCCGACTTTGACTCTGGAAACCCCTGAGGGCGCGTTCTCGCTGCCTCACGCGGCCGACGCCGAGGTCTGCGCGGGCATCAAGGCGCAGCTGCGGACGCCGCCGCCGTCGTTGCCGATCTCACTGTTGCCGCCGCTGATTCCATCACGACGCCCGGTGTTCGAGAAGTTCGACGGTGCGGCGATCAATGCCCTGGGCCTGGGTGTCGGCCTCAACCCGCACAATGGGTTCATGACCGCCAAGGTCGATCGTGACTACGACGACCTGCTTCTGGTGCGCGGCCGGCTGCCGCACTTCACCACGCAGGCCGCTGTGGGCTCCGTGCCCCAGGTGCGCTTCTGGTCGATCTGCCAGAACGGTGCCAGCAGTACGCGGGTTCATGGATGCCTCGCCGATCGCGACATCGAGCCTGATGCGGCCGGGTTCTACAACGTGGTGATCAGCTCCCATGTGGCGCGCCCGGCATCGTTACCCAGTGCCTACGGCTGGCTGAACTTCGGTCCCGAGAAGATTGGCGTCACCATCATCCGGGAGCTGCTGGCCCACCCTGATTTCAACGAATCCATCGAGCGCGCCAGCAAGGCCGGGGCGGCCACCGAGCGTGGCGACTTCATGCCCAAGGTCACCTACTGCGCGCAGGCCGATTTCGATGTGGCCATCGCCGCCGGCCAGTCGCCAGGGGACACCTTCGCCGCCTGTTCAGCGCCAGCGGCTTCGCTGCTCCCGTCGTTGTTGCCCTTGGCGGGAACCCAGCGATGAGACGGGCGCCTCGACCCCTCCCGTCACGCCGGTCGACGCAGCGACAGGGGGCCACGGCCGCTGTCTGAGCGGCGCTCGCCAACGCCCTGGCACGCTGCCTTAAACTGCGGCGATCGGCACCGGCAGGTGCGGCTCGCTCTGGGATGGTCATGAATCCGCCGCTGCAGTTCTTTATTTTTTCCTACAACCGTGGCCGGTTCCTCGAGCACTGCGTGCGATCGGTCGAAACCTGTGCGCCGGGCGCGCCGGTCACGGTCATGGATGACGCCAGCGACGATGCCGAGACCCGCGCCGTGCTCGAACGCCTGGCGACGCGGCACCAGGTGGTGATTCGTGCCGGCAAGGACCAGTCGAAGCATGGGGGGCTCAGCGCCAACATGCAGGCGGCGTTGGACCGCACTGACGCGCCGCGCGTGTGTTTTCTGCAGGACGACATGCAGTTGGTGCGACCGCTGGTGGACGAGGATCACGGCGCCATCGAGCGCTGGTTTTGCGAGCGGCCGCAGGCGGCCTTTCTGCAACCGGCCTTTCTGAAGGCATGCAACGACGCCCGCAACCAACAGATCACCCGCTTCGACGCGGTCTCTGGTTGTTATCTGCGCGATGCCGGGCATCTCAGCGTTGGTGTTCACTACTCCGACATCTTCATCGCCGAGACCGCGCGGCTCAAGGCGCAGGGCTGGCAGTTCACTGCGCGCGAGAAGGGCAACGAGCCACAGGCCCAACGGCTGTTTGGTGCCATGGGCTTCATGTTTGCACCGTTCGTGATGTGGTTGCCGTCAGTGCCGGCGTATCGCGGACGGACCAAGACATTCGCGATGCGCCATGCCGAACGGCGCCAGGGATGCGGGTTTCACCCGATCCGTGTCATGTCGCCGGCTGCCGCCGAGCAGTTCAGGCGGCGTGATCCGCGGCAATTACCGGTTGCGGAAACCTTTCTGCAGCTCGAAACCGGATCGCTGCCCCCGCCGTGGCGCTTCCATCCGTTTCAGAAGGCGTCACTGCTGCGCAATCTGGACCGCTTGGAGCGCAGCGTCAGTGGACTGTGGTCGGCCCGCGCCTGAGCAGCCGGTTGCGCACCGTTCGGCCTTCTTCGCGATAACCCAGGGGGCCGAGCAGGCGCTGCATCAAGCCGCCGTCGTCCACGTGTTCGATGAGCAGCGCGGCGGGCCACAGGGTCTCGGGCGCATGGTCGAAGAAGTGCCCGAGAATGCGCGGTTCATGACCTTCAACGTCGATCTTCATCGCCGTGATCTCGGCGATGTCGCGCGATTGGCACAGGGCCAGCAAGGTGGTGACCGGCACGTTGCGGCTGTCCGGTCCGTGGTCGCAGGCACCGTCCTGCAGAGAGTTCTGGCCGCGTTGGCGCGGGTGGACCCGCAAGGTGGCGACGCCCTCGTGGTCACTCAGCGCGACCGGTGCCAAGTTCACCTTCAGGCCGTTGTGACGGGCATTGAAGGCCATTCGCGCCGACAGTTCGGTATCAGGCTCCACGGTATGTATGTCAATGCGTTCGCCCAGCCGGTGCGCCATGGCCAGGCTGTAGAGGCCGATGTTGCCGCCGATGTCGACAAAGGTTCCGCCGCCGGCCAGTTGTTTGCCGAGCCAGTCGAGTTCGGGCACGTCGTAATACTGAGGCGCGAACAGGGCGGTCATTTCGCAGAAGTTGCCCCGGTTCAACAATCGCAGGGACATTCCCAACACGCGCACGTCGTAGGGCCGGGCCGGCGGGCGCTTGATCGGGCCACGGAACAGGCGCGTCAGCCGATATCCGAATCGCCACCCGCCCGGCAGGGCGTGGCAGAGGCGAATGAGCCAGGCCGTCAGTCCCTTGGGTGCGTGCGTGCCCCAGGGGCGGGCGTCGTCGAAGCCAGTGTTCACGGAGGTTCTCCAGTGCGGGCGCCTAGTGCGGCAGAAGGGCTTGATCCGGCGTGAAGCCTGAAGCCAGCAGTTGGCGGATGCCGTACTGGGTTTCGACGGTCCCCAGTCGCGCGTGCGATTTCCGCAGCGCCTTGTTGTAGGCCACGCGCTCGGGATTGGCGTAGCCGCGGGGATGGTCGAGGTGCAGGCAAATGGCATCGAATCGCACATGGCGCGCTTTGACGCCGGCATTGAGCAGCCGAACGCCGAATTCACGATCAAGGCCGCCCCATTGCATGCGCTCATCGAAGCCGTTGACGCGCAGCACGTCCTTGCGCCACGCCGAGGCATTGGAACCCTTGAGGTTGCAGCGCGTGGGGGTGGTGGCGTTGAGGAAGCGCGCCAGTCGTGGCCCGGCAATGACCTTGAGATTCTTGCGGCTGGTCGGCAGGCCATGCGCGCGCAGCCAGTCGATCTGGAAACAGCGCTGGGTGCGGATGTCGTCGAGGCCGATTGCCTCGCTGGTGTGCATCGGCAGCTTGTAATAGCTGCCCGACAGGTAATAACCCGGCTGGGCGCGGGCGGCATGCACGGCCAGAAAATCGGCGCGGGGAATGCAGTCGCCGTCGGAAAACACCAGATAGTCATGCCGCGCGGTGACGATGGCCTTGTTGAGCACCCGGCATTTCTGGAAGCCTTCGTCGGGCTGCCACAGATGCACCAGGTCCAGACCGGTTTCGCGGCGCAGCGCGCGGATGCGATCGGCGGTTTCGGGGCTGGAGCCATCGTCGGCAATGATCAGCTCGAAATCCCGATGGGTTTGCGCGGCATAGCCCCAGATGACCTTCTCCAGCCATGCGAGCGCGTTGTAGGTGGTCACGAGGACGGAGAGCTTCATCAGATCAGCGCAGGCGCCGGGTGGCTGGACAGGGCCTCTAGATTATCGCTGCCCGCCCGGTCGCGCTCGACGGACGGCACTCAGGCCTCGTCGTTGAGCAGCGCGCGAATCTTCTCGGCCGAGGGGCTGCCCTGTGCCTTCAGGGCCTGCGCGAACAGCAGCACGCGCCACTCTTCGAGCATCGCGTGCGCCGGATGGTAGGGCCGGGGCAGGCGCGCGGCCATAGGCGTGATCTGCGCGGTGAGGTCGGCGTCGCGCTGCGGTTTGAGTGCGAGGCTGTCGAGGCGCACCGAGATGGCTTTCAGATAGGTCGGAACGCGCAGCCAGGTGTCTTCCCCAATGTGCTCGATGAAGCCGGGCGCGAACAGCTGCGCCAGCTGGCCGTTGATGTCGGTGACGGCGTGTGGGGGCACGCCCGGCCCGCGTAGTCGGGCGCGCAACTCGGCGTGGGTCCGTATCCACTGCACCACGTCGTCCAGAAGGTCGAGGGCGTAGCGCGAAAACTGGCCGCGCTTTTCGTAGGCCTTTTGAAACCCCGCGCTGTCGCGCGGCAGCGGGTCGAGCAGGATGTCTTGCGCCGCGCGCGTGGCGAGACTGTTGGCGAGGTCTTCGGCGTTGTACGACAGGCCGATCAGCGTCGTCCCCAGGCGCGATTTGGCGGTTTTGCGCAGGTCGCGCAGTCGATCGTTCATCTGCGCCAGCAGCAGCGCGCGGCAGCCTTCACGGTGGGCGGCGTCGGCCGCTTGTGCCGATTCAAACAGTCGCAGGTCGACCTGATCCGCATTCAGCGTCAGCGCCGGGTGTGCCGCGCCGCCATTGGGCAGCTTCACCTGCGCGGGCAGCGCGTCGAAGTCCCAAGTCTGTAGATTCTGCCGCGTCCACGGCTGCGTGGCTTCAGCCTTGGCGGCGACTTTTTGCAAGGCTGCGCGCGCCGGCTCGCGATGGCGCTGATGCAGTTTGGACAGCGCATCGGCCTCACCGAGCGGGCGGCCTTGATCGTCCTCCAGCACCAGTCGTGGACGCAGATGGGTGGGCAGCTTGCCGGGGTCAAAATCATCCGGCGTCAGGGCCACCCCGCACATGCGCTGCAACTCACGACAGAGCACGGTCAGTAGCGGGCCGTCGGCCGGGCCTGCGGCTTCGAGTACCGCGCGGGCGAACTCGGCGGCGGGCGTGCAGTAGCGGCGCTGCTTGTGCGGCAGCGTGCGAATCAGTGCTTCGATCAGTGCCGGTTGCAAGCCGGGCACCAGCCAGTCGAAGGGCGCATCCGGCAGCGCGAACAGCTGCGATTGTGGAATGTGAAAGGTGACGCCATCGGCGTCTTCGCCGGGATCGTGGGTGTAGCTGAGCGTGAGGCGCACGTCGGCGATGACGAAGTGGTCGGGGAACTGCGCGCCCACATCACTGCTGGCACCCGGCCGCAGCGCCTCGGCCTCGCTCAACGCCAGACCGGGGCCTTGATTGCGGCTTTGGTGCAGCCATTGGCGCAACCCGGAATCGGTGCAGACCTCGGGCGGCAGGCGCGCGTCGTAGAAGGCGAACAGCTGTTCGTCAGACGCCAGCAGGTCGGGTCGCCGCAGGCGCGCCTCCTTTTCGCGTACCGATTCAATGAGCGCAAGGTTGGCCAGCAGCACCTTGGGCTTTTTCAGCAACTGCCCGCCGACCAGCGCGTCGCGGATGAAGATGTGGCGCGCTTCGCTCGGGTGGCTGGAGCCGTAATGGCGGTTGCGCTTGGCCAGCGGCAGGCCGAACAGGCTGAGGTATTCCACGCTGGTCACTTCGCCGCGCTCGGCGTTCCAGATGGGGTCTTGCACGGTGCGCTTGAGCAGGTGGGCGCCCACGGTTTCCAGCCACGCCGGGTCGACCGCCGCGTTGGTGCGCGCAAACAGTTTCGAGGTTTGCACCAGTTGCGCGCTCATCACCCATTGCGGCGCTTTTTTGCTGAGCACCGAGGCCGGGAAGATGACGAACTTGCGCCCGCGCGGGCCCTGATACTCGGGCGCTTCAGGGCGCTTCAGCCCGATGTGGTCGATCAGCCCGGTCAGCAGCGCCCGATGAATATCGGGGCTGAGGCGTTCCAGTGTCTCGGGCGGCAGCGGCGCCCAGCCTTCACGGCGCGGCGTGCCCTCGCGCAGCAGGTCGGCGACCTGCTGGTAGACCTGCGTCCATTCGGTCATGCGCAGGTAATTGACGAACCGTGCCTTGCACCATTTGCGCTGGCCGCCCTGCTTGAGGCCGGCCGCCTCGGCCTGCCAGCGCTCCCAGAGTTGCAACAGGGTGAGGAAGTCGGACTTGGCGTGGCGCCAGGTCGCGTGCTGTTGCCGGGCCTGGGTTTGCGCCTCGGGCGGCACTTCGTGCGGGTCCTGCACCGACAGCGCGGCGGCCAGCACCCACACGGCGTCGGGGCACGCGGTGTCGCGGCCCGCCAGCGCGATGCGGGCGATGCGCGGGTCCAGGGGCAGGCGTGCAATGTCACGGCCCTGTGCGGTGAGCTGGCGTGCGTCATCCAGCGCGCCAACGGTTTGCAGCAGGCGGTAGGCATCGCTGATGTGCCGCGATTCGGGCGCATCCACCCAGCCGAAATGCTCAACCTCGCCCAGCTTCAGGGCGGTCATCTGCAAGATCACCCCGGCGAGGTTGGCGCGCAGAATCTCCGGGTCGGTGAACAGCGGGCGGCTCTCGAAATCGGCCTGCTCGAACAGCCGGATGCAGATGCCGGGCCCGACGCGGCCACAGCGCCCCGCCCGTTGATTGGCGGCCGATTGCGCCACCGGCTCGACGTGCAGTTGCTGCACGCCCAGACGCGGCGAGAAGCGGCTGATCCGGGCCGTGCCCAGGTCCACCACGTAGCGGATGCCGGGCACGGTGATCGAGGTTTCTGCCACGTTGGTGGCCAGCACGATGCGTGGCGCGTGGCCGCGGCTGAACACACGGTCCTGCTGCTGGGCCGGCAGGCGCGAGTACAGCGGCAGCACCTCGGCGCGCGGAAAGCGGCCGGGCAGACTGCGTGCCAGTTCGTTGATCTCGCGCTCGCCGGGCAGAAACACCAGCACGTCGCCCAAGGGGCGCGGGTGCCAGCATTCGGCGATGGCGTCGGCCACGGCGGCGTCAAGATCGCCGTCGGGATCGGGCGGGCGATAGCGCACGTCCACCGGGTAGGCGCGGCCTTCAACCCGCAGGATGGGGCAATCACCAAAATGACTGGAAAGGCGCTCCGGGTCGAGGGTCGCCGAGGTGATGATCAGCTTCAGTTCGGGCCGCTCGCGCAGCAGGTGCTTCAGCCAGCCCAGCAGAAAGTCGATGTTGAGGCTGCGCTCGTGGGCCTCGTCGATGATGAGGGTGTCGTAGGCCAGCAGGCGGCGGTCGCGCTGCATTTCGGCCAGCAGAATGCCGTCGGTCATCAGTTTGACCAGCGTCTGCTCGCAGGTGCGGCGGTCGAACCGGGTTTCAAACCCCACCATCTGGCCCAGCGGGGTGTTCAGCTCCTGGGCGATGCGCGTGGCGACGCTGCGGGCGGCCAGCCGCCTCGGCTGGGTGTGGCCGATCAGCCCGCGCGTGCCGCGCCCCAGCTCCAGGCAGATCTTGGGGAGCTGCGTGGTCTTGCCCGAGCCGGTTTCGCCGCACAGCACGATGACCTGATGGGCCTCGATGGCGGCCTTGATCTCGTCCCGCGCCTGCACCACCGGCAGTTCTTCGGGGTAGTCGATGCGGGTTGGGCGTAGCCGCTGACGATTCTCGGCGGCGGTCAGCGCGCGGGCCACGTCGCTTTCGAAGCGCGCAGCATCGAAGCGCCGACCGGCCAGCGTGCGGTCGAGGCGCTGGGCATCGCGGATGAGGAGGCTGTCGCGCACCGCGGCCAGGCCACGCGCGAGGCGGTCACGTTCAGGGGAGGTCATGCGCGACAAGTTTAATCGAGGCGCCGCGACCGTTCGGCTCAATGATTTTCAGCGGGTGCGCTGGCGCCGCTGCGCTGGTGCCCGAACAGCGTGCTCGACAGCCGATCGGCGCCGCTGCGCACGATGACGAACAGGCAGGGCGCGATCAGCAGCGTCAGCACGGTGGAGAACATCAGCCCGCCAATCACGGCGATCGCCAGCGGCTGCATCAGCGCCGCGCCCGAGCCCATGCCCAAGGCCAGCGGCAGCATGCCGAACACGGTGGTGAGCACGGTCATCAAAATTGGCCGCAGGCGAATGCGTCCGGCGCGCGCCACGGCCTCGTTCAGCGGCAGGCCTTCCAGCAGGCCGCGTTCGATGTATTCGATCAGCAGGATGGCGTTGTTCACCACAATGCCGATCAGCAGCACCATGCCCAGCAGTGCAGGCGAACTCAGCGGCGTGCCGGTGAGCCACAGCAGGCCAATGGCGCCCACCAGACAGAACGGCGCGGTGAGGATGATGGCCACCGGGTTGCTGAGGCGCTCGTACTGCACCACCAGCACGGCAAACACCAGAAACACCGCCAGCAGCAGCACGGTGCGGGTTTGCCGGTTGGTTTCCTGTATCGACTCGAACTGGCCGCCCATGATCAGCGTTGCCTCACTGCTGGCGTCCAGCGGCGCGAGTCGGCGCTGCACTTCGGCGATCACCGTGCCGACGTCGGCCTCGGCGGTATTGAAGCTGCCGACGATGCGCTGGATGCGCACCTGATTCTCGCGCTCGATCTCGGCCGGCCCTTCCACGAAGTTGAGACGCGCCACATCGCCAAGCCGCACCCGGCGGCGGTCACCGTTGGCGATCAGCACGCCAGACAGCGCGTCGAGGCTGTTGGTGGCCGCGTCGGGCAGGCGAACACGCACGTCGTACTCGTTCTGGCCGTCGGTATACCGCGTGGGCACGGCGCCGTTCACCGCGTTGCGCAACGCATCGCCCACCCTGCCCAGGTTCAGGCCCAAGGCGGCGGCGCGTTCGCGATCGACGGTGATGGCCAGCTGCGGTGCGCGATCGGTCTCGCGCATTTCCACGCCCGCCAGCCCCGGCACGTCTTCGATCAGGCGCACCGCCTCGCGGGCCACGCGCTCCAGTTCGGCAAGCTCGCCGCCGACCACCTTGAGGTCGAAATCCTCGCCCGACACGCTGAAGTTGAGGCCGCGGATGTTGGGCGGCTCAACGCGGATCCGGGCGCCCGGCAGGTCCAGCGCGGCGACCCGTTTGCGGGCTTCCACCACCCAGCGACCGGCGGGCCAGTCGGGGCGCAGCGCGGCATCGCTGAGGCGAACACTGACATTGGCGCGGCCGTTGCGCTCGGTGACCACGCCGCCGTAGAGCGCGCCGCCAGTGATGGTGAACAGGCTCTCCACATGAGGCATGTCCCGCAGCGCCGCCTCGATTCGACCGGCGGCGTCGTTGGTCTGCTCGGGCGTCGTACCGGGCGGCAGGTTGACCCGCACTTCCACCTCACCGTTGTCCAGGGCCGGCAGGAACTCGGTGCCAAGCTGGCCGTACAGCACATAGCCGCCGGCCAGCACGGGCGCGCAGGCCAGCAGGATCATCCAGCGCCAGCGCAGGATGCGGTGCAGCGCGCGCTCGTAGCCGCCCGCCACGCGATTCAGCCCGGCTTCGAACGCGCGCCACGGGCCGCGTTCGTTCAGCCGCGACCGAAATGTCACCCGGCCGAGTTGCGCCGAGGCCATGGGCACCAGGGTCAGCGCGACCACCAGCGACACCGCCACGGCGAATGAGATGGTGATGATCAGGTCGCGAAACACCATCGCGGCGAAGCCGCTGGCGAGCAGGAAGGGCACCACCGCCGCGAGGTTGGTGAGGGTGCCGGCGACAATGGCCGAGGCCACTTCGTCGGCGCCGTCATGCGCCGCGTCGAACGGATTCTTGTGCAGCGCCTCGCGATGACGCGCGATGTTTTCGAGCATGACGATGGCGTTGTCCAGCAGCAGCCCGACGCCCAGCGCCAGGCCGCCGAGGCTGATCACGTTGAGCGTCAATCCGCCCAGGCCCATCAGCGAGAAGGTGGCGAGAATGGCGACCGGAATCGACAGGCCAATGGCCAGCGACTTGCGCAGGCTGCCCAGAAACGTGAGCACCACGATCATCGACAGCAGGCTGCCGCTGAGGGCTGCGGCGGTCACGGCGTCGATGGAGCCGCGCACGAAAAACGACTCGTTCTTGGTCGTCTGCCAGCGGATGTCGGCGGGAATGAAGCCGGATTCGCGCAGCGATTCGAGCCGCGCATTGACCGCCTCGACCACCTGCACGGTGTTGGCGTCGGGCTGCTTGAACACCGACATCTGGGTGGCCGACACGCCATTGAGCCGCACGAACACGCGCTGCTCGCGAAAGCCGTCGCGCACCGTCGCGATGTCGTCGAGGCGCACGCTGCGGTCGCTGCCGGCCACCGGAATCAGCACCTGCGCCAGATCGGCCGGTGCGGTGAAACGGCCGTCGACCCGCGCCCGCACGTCGAAGGTGGTCGAGGTGATGTTGCCGGCGGCAATGTTCCGGTTTTCTTCGCCAATGGCGGCCGCCACGGTCTGCAGGCTCAGGCCATAGGCGTTCATCCGCTGCTGGTCGAGTACCACCTCGATCTCGCGCTCCTGCCCGCCAATGGCCTCGACCCCCGAGACGCCGGGAATCGATTGCAGCTGCGGCGCCAGCCGGGTTTCGACCCAGTCGCGCACGTCGCGCGGGCCACGAATGCTGGACGAAAAGCCCGACTCGAACACCGCCGACTCGCCCGGGTCCCACTTGCGGATGCGGGGCGGCTCCACGTCATCGGGCAACTGCGCCCGCGCGACTTCAAGCAGGCGCGCGGCATCCTGCAGGGCGTTGTCGAGGTCGACGCCGTAGTCGAACACCAGATTGATGTCGGCCCGGCCCTCTTCGGCCTCGGCACTGAGCAACACCAGATTTTCGGTTTGCGACAGCTGGCGCTCCAGCACCCGCACGAGTTGTTCTTCGATGACTTCGGGCGCGACGCCGGGGTAATTGACGCTGACCCGCACCAGCGGATAGACCACGTTGGGCAGAAGATTCACCGGCAGCCGCCCGGTGGCGAACAGCCCCAGAACCAGAACCACGGCAGTGATCGCCAGCGTGCCCAGCGGCCGGCGGATGGCCAGGTGCGTGAAGCCGCGCGTGTGGCGCGTGCTGCGCGCAATCTCGCGCGGCGGCGTCACGCGCTGGCGTCCAGCTCACGCACGATGCGCACGGCTTCTCCGGCGGTCAGGTCGGCCGGGCTGCTGGTGACCACGGCCTCGCCAGCGGCAAGACCACCGGTGATCTCGCGCCAGTTGCCGCGGCTGACGCCGACCTCGACCTCGCGTTGCTGCAGCTGGTTCCTGTCGTTGACCACCATCACGTAGCTGCCGCCCGCGCGCAGGCCCACCGAGCTGATCGGCACGGCCAGCACGTTGTCGCGGCGGTCTACCACCAGCGTGGTGCGCGCCAGATAGCCCAGACGCAACGGCGCGCGGTCGGTGTCGGGCAGGGCCACTTCGAGGGTGACCAGCCGGCTGGCGCTTTCGGTGGCGGGCATGATGCGGCGCAAGGTGCCGGGCAGGGTGACCTCGGGGCCCAGCGCGTCGACGGTCACCGGCACTGCGTCACCCGCTTCGAGGCCCGCGACATCCAGCTCTGACAGCCCGAAGCGCACCACCAGCTGGCTGAAGTCGGCCAGCGCCAGCAACGGCGCGTGTTGGGCGATGGCTTCGCCGGGCTCGAAATAACGCGCCGTGACGATGCCGCTGATGGGCGCGCGCACGGTGCCGAAGCTGACCCGGGTTTCCCACAGTCCGACCTCGGCCTGCGCCACTGCCAGCCCGGTCTTGGCGATGCTGAGGCTGGCCTCGTCGATGTAGTTGCGGGCGCGCAGTTTCTCCAAGCGTTCGAGGTTGACCTGCTGTTCACCCAGCAAGGCGCGGGCGCGCGCCAGCTCGGCGCGGGTCTCGCGCACGTCCAGGGTTGCCAGCACGGCGCCTTTCTCCACGCGATCGCCGGCCTCGACCTCGAGCAGGGTGATCACCCCGGCGATCTGGCTCGCCACCTCAATGTGGTGCAGGGCTTCGACCGGGGCCGAGACACTGACCTGCCGCGACAGATCGCGCGGCGCGACCCTGACGACCTCTACCGGCAGCCCCCTGGGCGCCGCGGGCGACGCTTGCGATGGGGTCACCGCCGAGGGGCCACCGCAGGCCGTGACCAGCGGCGACACCGCCAGCAGGGCGAGCAGGCGTCGCACATTGAGATTTGGAAGTCGGCGCAAGGGCAGGAGAGGTCGCAAGTCGAAAAGGTGCTTGGTCCGTTCTGCTGGACACCGCGGTGTCAGACCTTACCCGCGCGCGAGGGTTCAATGTGGCGCGGTCGCGTGGGCATGACGCCGAATTGCCTGCCGCTGCGCGGTGGGCGCGGGCGGGGTGGATCCGCCCCGGCGTGTCAGGTGCCGACGCGAATCGGCATCACCTTGTCGTCGCTGCGTTGATTGAGGTGGTCCAGTTCGACCCAGCGCAGAATGCGAATCTGGCCGTTGAAATCCTCGACCAGCGCCGTGCAGCTTTCCACCCAGTCGCCACAGTTGTGGTAGGTCACGCCCTGGCGCTCGGCGATCTCGGCGTGGTGAATATGGCCGCAGACCACGCCGTCCATGCCGCGCCGCTGGCATTCGCGGGCCACCGACTCCTCGAAGGTCGACACGACGTTCACCGCCGCCTTCACCCGCTGTTTGGCGAACGCCGACAGCGACCAGTAGCGCATGCCCAGCGTGCGGCGCCCGCGGTTGAACCAGTAGTTGAAGCGCAGGGTGGCTTCGTAGGCGGCGTCGCCGGCCATGGCGACCCAGGCGTGATAGCGGGTTATGACGTCGAAGGCGTCCCCGTGGGTGATCAGCAGCTGGCGGCCATCGGCCGTGGTGTGGATGTGCTCGTTGACGACCTGGATATTGCCCAGCGACAACTGGAAGCCGACGAACTTGCGCAGAAACTCGTCGTGGTTGCCGGTCACGTAATACACCTTGGTGCCGCGCTTGGATTTGGTGAGAATCTTGCGGATGACGTTGGTGTGTTCCTGCGGCCAGTAGAAGTGATTCTTGAGCTTCCAGCCGTCGATGATGTCGCCGACCAGATACAGCGTTTCGCACTCGTGGGCCTTGAGGAAGTCAACCAGGTGGTCGGCCTTGCAGCCCACCGTGCCCAGGTGCACGTCAGAGATCCAGATGGTGCGGAACTTCGGTTTGTCGGGGGTCGATGTGCTGGCCCGGCGGGGCTTGCGGGCCGGGGTGGCGGCCTTGGTGCGCGCGGTGTTCATGCGTCACTCCTGCGGGACCGGTCGGCCCCAGAATGGAAACGCCGCCAGCCTGCGCCTCCGCCATGCCCACTTTGTGACGAATGCGTGAAGCGTTTATGACAGTGGCAGTTGGTCCGGGCCGTCGCCGAAGCCGAAATAGGCCAGCAACACCAACCCCAGCGCGATGCGATACCAGCCGAAGGGCACGAAGCTGTTCTTCGAGATGAAGCCCAGCAGCCATTTGACGGCGGCGAAGCCAACCACGGCGGAGACCACGAAGGCCAGGGCCAGCTGGCCCCAGGGCTCGGCGGCCACGGCGTCGGCGTCCATCATCACCTTCATCAGCTCGTAGCCGGTGGCGGCAAACATGGTGGGAATGCCCACCAGAAAGGCGAACTCGGCCGCCTTGGGGCGAAAGGTCAGGCCCGCCAGCATGGCGGCAAAAATGGCCGCCGCCGAGCGCGAAGTGCCGGGAAAGATGCCGGCGACGATCTGTGCCACACCCACCGCCACCATCACCGACCAGGTCACGGTGTCACGCGACGGCTGCCGCTTGGCCCAGGCCTCGACCGCGAAAATCACCAGGCCGCCGAGGATCAGCGCCAGGGCAATGGGCGTCACGGTTTCGGGCAGCTCCGCACCCAGCAGCTTGGCGCCCAGCCCCAGCACGGCGGTGATGAGAAAGGCCCCGACGATGTGCAGTGAATAGGTGCGGTGCACCGGGTCGCGCCAGCCGCCGGCCAGTTCCATCAGGCGCAGGCGGTAGACCAGGCACACGGCGGCGATGGCGCCGGCCTGGATGGCGACGTTGAACAGGTCGCTGCGCCGGCCCAGCCATTCCTGCGCGATCAGCAAGTGACCGGTGGAGGAGATGGGCAGAAATTCGGTGATGCCTTCGATCACGCCCAGCAGCAGGGCGGAGAGCCAGTCGGTCATGGGGAGGCGCTATGCTCGAAACGATGAACGAACAGGATAAGCGGGTGATCGCCGATGCGGGCATCGCGCGAGTGGCGATGGTGACCGGCGCGGCCGTGCGGGTGGGGGCCGCGATAGCCGAAACCCTGCATGCCCAGGGCTTTCGCGTGGTCATTCATTGTCGGCACTCCCGCGCCGAGGCCGAGGCGCTGGCCGCGCGTCTCAACGCGGCGCGCGCCGACAGCGCGGCGGTGTTGGCCGCTGATCTCACCGATCTGCCGGCCCTGCCGGCGTTCGCCCGGGCGGCGCGCGCACGCTGGGGACGGATCGATGCCCTGGTCAACAACGCGTCGTCGTATTTTCGAACGCCGCTGGCCGCCGTGACGCCCGCGCAGTTCAGCGACCTGATCGGCAGCAACCTGGCGGCGCCGCTGTTTCTGTCGCAGGCCTGCGCGGCCTTTCCGGAGCTGCGGGGCATCGTCAACATTGTGGATGTGCACGCCCGCCGGCCACGCGCCGAATACGCGCCTTACTTCGCCGCCAAGGCCGGTCTTTGGACGCTCACCGAGGCGCTGGCCGTCGAGCTGGCGCCCAGGGTGCGCGTCAATGGCGTGGCGCCCGGCCACATGATCTGGGCGGCCAACCCGACACTGACGCCGCAACAGCAGGCCGCCGAGCTGGCGCGCATTCCCCTGGGCCGGCTGGGCGGCGCCGACGAGGTCGCCAAGGCCGTCGCGTTTTTGTTGTCAGCGGCGTCTGACTACATGACCGGTGCCGTGTTGCCCGTCGATGGCGGTCTGCGCCTTGCCTAGAACAGGCTGGCGGGCAGCGCGCCTTCCAGTTCCAGCAGCGCGCGTTTGCGCGGCAGGCCACCGGCATAACCGGTGAGGGCGCCGCTGGCGCCGATCACCCGATGGCACGGCACCAGAATGGCGATCGGGTTCTGGCCATTGGCCAGCCCCACGGCGCGGGCCGCTCCGGGGCGGTCGAGCGCGCGTGCCAGCGCGCCATAGGCGCGGGTCTGACCGTAGCCAATGGTCTGCAGCAGGGCCCAGACGCGCGTTTGGAACGGGTTGCCGCTGGCCGCCAGCGGTACCTCGAACTGACGCCGTCGCCCGGCGAAATACTCGCCCAACTGTCGTTCAAGCCGGGCCAGATGGGCTGCGCCGTCGCGGTGGACCGCGCGCTCGCGCGGCGCGGGATCGAAGCACAGCCGGGTCACGCCCTCGGCCGAGGCGGTCGCCCCGAGCAAACCGAGTGGTGAGTCAATGCACAGGTCCCAGCCCGGCAGGCTCATTGGGGGACCTCCAGCGTGCTTTCGCCCAGCGGCCGCCCTTCGGGGCCGAAGCGCCGTTCAACGAGGCGTGCCGCGCCGTGAGCCGGCACCGTGACCACCGTCGAGGCGCGGGTGCCGTAACGGGCATCGCGGATGAACGGCGAGGACAGCAGGCGCTCCATCGGAGCGCCGACGCCGGTGTCGGGCATTTCGGCGTCGGCGGCCGGTCGCGGATCGGCCAGCGCGGTGAACAGCGTGTCGATGTGCCGCGCACCATCGGCCACCGCCTGCATCGCTGCGCGCAGGCGCAGCAGCTTGGGCCAGGGCGTGTCCAGCGCGTCGTTCGACAGGCCGTAGACCCCCGGTGGCAGCGTGGTGTGCCGGGGTGTCGGCCGGTTGCTGACGTATTCCAGCGTGTCCCCGTCCCACAGCAGAAGGTTGAAGCCGGCGTACGCCGGGGCGCGGTCGAGCAGGGCGACGGCGGCGTCTGCGGCGCGCGCTTCACCGCGCACGAAATCGGCCACCAGCGCGCCGCGGGAGGGTGCGCCCGGCAGCGGCTGGGCCATGCGGCGCACATTGGTGACGGCCGCCAGCCGGCCGCGGCCGGAGAGTGCCAGCCAGCTTCCCCCGGCTTCGAGGTCACGACCGCCGACGACCTGTGGCGCGTCGGGCCAGGGCGCGGCGTCGGCGGTGGGGCGGCCATGAAACTCGTCGCGGTTGCCCGCGAGAATCAGCGGATAGTCCGGATGGCAGCGGTAGGCGCAGGCGATCAGACACATGGTGTGCGGGGCTCGATGAGGGGCGAAGCGCGCGGCGCCGGCAGGGTCAGGCTGCGTTCGCAGGTGGGTTGGGTAGACTCGATGCTGATCCGAAATTCTGCAGCAAAGGTATTCCTGATGACCGACACGCCGCTGGCACTGCCCCCGCAGGTGAACAAAGCCGCCCTCACCGATTATGAGCAGAACGTGCTCGATGACCTGATGCGCTGGCAACAGCAGGGGCCCACTTGGGGCACGCGGCTGTTGGCCAAGCCCTCGGGAGTGACGGTGAAGGCGGTGCAGAGCCTGGTGCCGGTGGAGGCCCTGCGGCTGGGCCTGACCAAGGCCAACCAGTTTGCCCGCAAGATGGATGACCGCCGCGACGTGCTCAAGCGCTCCGGCCTGCCCAACGAAATCGCGCTGGGCGCCCAGTCATTGGAGGCCTCCGACCGCCTGGCGATTCAGATCGCGCGCCGGGCCATGGTGCTGGGCGGGGTCAGCGGCGGCGTGCTGGGCGTCACCGGTGTTGCGGGGATGGCGATCGACATTCCCCTGTTGCTGACCCTGGCGCTGCGCACCATTCACCGCACCGGGTACTGCTACGGCGAGCTGCTGGACGAGGCCGAACGTGAGCGCCTGGCCATTGGCATCTTTGCGCTGGCCTCGGCCAACAACCTTGATGAGAAAAAGCAGGCCTTCGAAGCCCTGGCGCAAGGCCGCAAGGTGGTGGACGACGCATGGCGGGATGGCCTTGAGCGGGTCGCCGAGCGCGAGATCGCCAAGGATGCCGCCGCCTACAGCGTGCAGACCCTGGCGTCGCGCGTCGGGCTGCATCTGGGCGCCCGCAAGGGCGCGGGCGTGGTGCCGATTCTCGGTGCGCTGGTGGGCAGCTCGATGAATGCCTGGTATCTGTCCGATGTGTCGCACACGGCGCGCCGGGTGTTTCAGTGGCGACGGCTGACCGCAGCAAAGCCCGGCGCAGTGCCCGTAGCCGCGCTGCCTGCGTGATAAAATGCTGCGACGCAACATATGACAGGAGTGCGCTTTGGTCAGTTCGTCGCAGGCTTCAGCTACAGAGGCACCACGGCATCGCGTGGTCATCGTCGGTGGCGGCTTCGGGGGGCTGCACACCGCCAAGCACCTGTCCAAGTCGCGCTATGACGTCACCCTGCTCGACAAGCGCAACTTCCAGCTGTTCCAGCCGCTGCTGTACCAGGTGGCGACCGGCGCGCTCACCATTGGCGACATCGCCATTCCGCAGCGCGTGGTGCTGCGCAAGGCCGCCAACGTCACCTGTCTGACCGCCACCGCCTACGACATCGATCCCGAACGCCGGGTGGTGCTGCACGAGTACGGCGAGCTGGCCTACGACACGCTGGTGGTCGCAACCGGTGTCAAGCACCACTATTTCGGCAAGGATGAATGGCGCGCTTTTGCGCCGGGGCTGAAAACCGCCGAGCACGCCATCGAGATGCGCCGCAAGATTTTCGGCGCTTTCGAGCGCGCCGAGATGACCGACGATCCCCAGCTTCGAGACGAGCTGCTGACCTTCGTGATCGTCGGCGGCGGCCCTACCGGCGTGGAACTCGCCGGGGCCATTGGCGAACTGGCGCAGAAGGTCATGGTGCGAGACTTCAGGCGCATTGATTCGCGCGACGCCCGCGTGCTGCTGGTTGAAGGTGCGCCGCAGGTGCTGCCGGCGTTTGACGAAAAATTGCGCGTTGCCGCGCGGCGCCATCTGGAAGCCCTGGGCGTCAAGGTCATAACCTCGACGATGGTCGAAAACGTGGACGCCGAGGGTGTGCGTATACGCAGCGGCGACACGGTGACCGACATTCGCGCCCGCACCGTGCTCTGGGCGGCGGGCGTGCGCGCCTCGCTGTTCGGGCAGGTTCTGACCGAACGTCTGGGCGTGCCGCTGGACCGCGGCGGCCGCGTACGCGTGGCGCCGGACTGCTCGCTGCCCGGGCACCCCGACATTTTCGTGATTGGGGATCTGGCGCGGCTCACCGACGCCCGCGGCCGTGAAGTGCCCGGCCTGGCGCCCGCGGCGATCCAGCAGGGGCGGTATGTTGCCGCCACCCTGAAACGGCGCGCCAATAAGAAGGTGGCGCTCAAGCCTTTCTATTACCGCGATCTGGGCTCGATGGCGGTGATCGGCATGAACCGCGCGGTGGGCGACCTGCGGGCCTTCAAGGTCACGGGCACCTTTGCCTGGTTCCTCTGGGCGTTCGTGCACATACGCGCGCTGATCGATGGCTCGCAGCGGGTGCGCGTGTTCGTGCAGTGGTTCTGGAAATACCTGACGCGCCGCGTGGGCGACCGACTGGTGACCGGGGCCCCGACCAGCACCAAGACACTGCGTGCCGAACGCCTCGACAGCCCGCCGCCCACGCCCAAACCCTGAGGGGGTGACGGTTTGATGACCGCTGTCATCCAGTCATCACCCTTGCTCTGGCACCATGTTCGACCAATTGATTCAGGAAGATGGCAGTGGATGGCATGGCCCCGACCGAGTTGCTGCTCAATCGAGAGTTGTCGTTGCTCGAATTCAACCAGCGGGTGCTGGCCCAAGCGCAGGACGAGCGGGTGCCGCTGCTGGAGCGGCTGAAGTTTCTGTGCATTTCCAGCTCCAATCTTGATGAGTTTTTCGAGATTCGGGTGGCCGGCCTGCAGCAGATGGCCGAGGTCAATCCCGGCTCCCGTGGCCCCGATGGCCTGAGCCCGGCCGAAACCCTGGCGGCGATCGCCGACCGCGCCCATGCGCTGGTCGACCAGCAGTACCGAGTGTTCAACGATGAACTGCTGCCGGCGCTGGAGCGCGAGCAGATTCGCTTCCTGCGGCGTTCGGAGTGGACCCCCGAGCAGGACGCGTGGCTCAACCGCTTCTTCCATGACGAACTGCTGCCGGTGCTGTCGCCGTTGGGGCTGGACCCGGCGCACCCGTTTCCACGCATTCTCAACAAATCACTGAACTTCATCGTGCAGTTGGCGGGCAAGGACGCGTTTGGCCGCAACACAGGTTTTGCCGTGGTGCAGGCGCCGCGCGCGCTGCCGCGGCTGATCCAGATTCCACCGAGCGTCACCGGCAGTGGCCCGCACGACTTCGTGTTTCTGTCGAGCGTGATTCATGCCTATGTCGATGACCTGTTCCCCGGCATGGCGGCCAGTGGCTGCTACCAGTTCAGGGTGACGCGCAACGCCGACCTGCTGGTCGACGAAGAGGACGCCGAAGATCTGCTCGAAGCCCTGGAAGGCGAGTTGTCGCAGCGCCAGTGGGGCGACACGGTGCGGCTGGAAGTGGCCCACAACTGCCCGGAAGCGATGTGGCAGTTCATCATGGATGAGATTCAGCTCTCGCCCGCTGACGTGTATCAGGTCAACGGGCCGGTCAATCTCAACCGCCTGATGGCCCTGCCCGACCTCGTGGACCGGCCGCAGCTCAAGTACCCGCCGCACACGCCCAGAGTCAGCAAGGCACTGGCCAGCGGCGATATTTTCGCGGCGATTCGCGAGCGCGATCACCTGTTGCACCATCCCTACGACAGCTTCTCGTCGGTGCTGGAGTTCATTCGCCAGTCGGCCAGGGACCCGCGGGTGCTGGCCATCAAGCAGACCCTGTACCGCACGGGCTCCAAGAGCCTGGTGGTGGACGCACTGTGCGACGCCGCGCGCAATGGCAAGGAAGTGACGGTGGTGATCGAGTTGCGGGCCCGGTTCGATGAGGCCGACAACATCAGCCTCGCCGAGCGCCTGCAGGAGGTGGGCGCGCACGTGGTCTACGGCGTGGTGGGCTACAAGACCCACGCCAAGATGTGCCTGGTGGTCCGTCGCGAAGAGGGCGCCGCCGAACTGCCGGGCGGGCTGCGTTACTACACCCACCTGAGCACCGGCAATTATCACCCCAAGACCGCGCGGCTCTACACCGACTATGGCCTGCTCACAGCGGACGCCAGCATCGGAAAAGATGCCCACTCGGTGTTTCTGCAGCTGACCAGCCTGGGCAAGGTCATCAAGCTCAATCGTCTGCTGCAGTCGCCGTTCACCCTCAACGAAGGCATGCACGCGCGCATCGAGCGCGAGATTGCCCACGCCGAGGCCGGCAAACCCGCGCGGCTGATCGCCAAGATGAACTCGCTGGTCGAGCCGGAGATCATCAAGAAGCTCTACGCCGCGTCCAGGGCCGGCGTGAAGATCGAACTGCTGGTTCGGGGCATGTGCTCGCTGCGTCCCGGCGTGGCCGGCCTGTCGGAAAACATCACCGTGCGCTCCATCATCGGGCGTTTTCTGGAACACCACCGCGTTTTCTACTTCCTCAACAACGGTGAGGAAGAAGTGTGGCTGTCCAGCGCCGACTGGATGGAGCGCAACCTGTTTCGCCGGGTCGAGGTGGCCTTCCCGGTGCTCGACAAGGCCCTGCGCGCGCGGCTGCTGCAACATCTGGAGGCTTATGTGGTCGACACCGCGCAAAGCTGGTTGCTGCAGCAGGATGGGCGATACCTGCGCCTCGAAACCGTCGGCGACGCCGTTCCCGTGCAGCAACAGCTGATGGACGAAGGGCACCCCTGACGGGCGTCAATGGCCTGGCCCGCGGCGCGGCCTACGGCTGCGGAGCGGGTACGGGCGCGGGCATCGACCGCTGATCAATCGTGCGCGGCCGTCTGCCGCCTCATTCCGGTTTGCGGTTTGGGAGGCGTCATGCTGCGATCCAGAATGATCGTGGGTGCCCCTCTATGGAGGACTTGAGCCTGTCTCCCGCCCTCGCCAGCCTTGAGCAGGCGACGCAGTCCGGCACGTGGGTGCTGCACGTGGGTGAGGCCCAGCGGGTCTGGTGGTCGCCCGGCACCCGGCGCCTGCTGGAGTGGCCGGCTGATGCCAACTTTCCGGGGCTGGACGGCGTCATGCGCTTCTACACCCCGGACGCACAACTGCGGCTGCAGCAGGCGCTGCAAGCCGCGCAGCGCGCCGGTCAGGATTTTGACCTTGAGGTGGAGTTGATCACCCACCTCGGCCGTCCGCTGTTTGTGCGGGTGACCGGCCAGGCCGAGCGCGATGAACAGGGCGCCGTCGTGCGGGTGGCCGGCACCATCCAGAACGTCGACCGCAGCCGCCGTGCCGAGGCCAACGCCCAGGCCTTGCGCGAGCGCCTGGCCGAGTTTGAGGAGCGCTGGCGCATGGCCACCGAAGGCTCGGGCCTGGGCGTCTGGGATTGGGATGCGCAATCCAACACCGTGTATTACTCGCCGCAATGGAAGCGCTTGCTGGGCTACGACGACGCGCAGATCGGCGACGGCCCGGAAGAGTCCATCAGTCGCATCCACCCTGACGATCTTGACCAGGTCATGGCCGACCTGAATGCCCACCTTGACGGTGGCACCGCCCGATACCAGAACGAACATCGCATGATGTGCCGGGACGGTCAGTATCGGTGGATGCTGGATCGCGGCGAGGTGATGTCGCGCACCGTCGACGGCAAGCCCCTGCGGGTGGTCGGCAGCTTTGCCGACATCAGCAGGCGCAAGTTTGTCGAAGACGTTGCGCATCAGGTCAGCAGCCGCCTCAAGGCGATTTTCAATTCCACCTACCAGTACGTCGGCATCGTGTCGCCTGACGGCGTGTTGATGGAAGTCAACGACACAGCCCTGCGGTTCGCCGACCTGAAGGCCGACGCGGTAATTGGCAAGCCGTTCTGGGCCTGCCACTGGTTTCAGCTTGATGACGCTATCGCCAAGCGGGTCAGGGCGGCGGTGGGCCGTGCGGCCCAGGGCGAGCTGGTGAAATACCAGACCGAAGTGCGAGGCGCCGAGTCGCTGACCCATATCATCGATTTTTCCCTGAAGCCGGTTTTCGATGAGCGGGGCGACGTGACCTGCCTCGTGGCCGAGGGCCATGACATCACCGCAACGGTGTTCGCCCAGCGGGCGCGCGACGCCAACCTGCGCCTGTTCCAGGCGGCGTTCGACGAGTCCCCCATCGGGACGGCCATCGTCGGTCTTGACGGCCGCTGGATCGAGGTCAATGCGGCCCTCTGCGAGATGCTCGGCTTCAGTGCCGAGGCACTGAAACGCATCACCTTTCAGGACATCACCCACCCCGACGACCTGGACATTGACATCGCCCACGTACAGCGCCTGCTCGACGGCGAGGCGGCCCACTACCGCATGGAAAAGCGCTATCTGTGCGGCGATGCGCGGGTGATTCAGTGCCAGCTGGACGTGTCGCTGGTGCGCGACGAGCATCACCGTCCCAAATGCTTCGTCTCCAAGATTCAGGACCTGACCGAACAGCGCCGCGCCGAGCAGGCACTTGAGGAAGAAAAGGAACTGGCCCAGGTCACGCTGTCGTCAATCGCCGACGGCGTGATCCGCACTGACCTTCAGGGGCTGATCACCTTCGTCAACGACACGGCGCTGCGGCTGCTGCGCATGATCGAGACGGAGGTGATGGGCCAGCCCTTCGACGCCGTCGTGCGGCTGTTGCCCGAACACAGTGGCCGCTGGCGCGAATCACCCGTGGCGCGCGTGCTGCGTGATGGCGCGGCGGCCGATCTGTCGGGCGTCAGCCTGCTGGCGCTGCGCGACCACACCGAAGTGCCCGTTGAATCGGCCTGTACGCCGCTGCGTGACCTCAACGGCCAGTTGATCGGATCGGTTTTTGTCTGCCGTGACGTGTCGGCCATGCAGCATCTTGCGCAGCAGCTGGCCTACCAGGCTGCGCACGATCCGCTGACCGGGCTCCCCAATCGCCGGGCCTTTGAAGCCGAGATGGACGCCGTGCGGCTGATCGGGCAAAACGGCAAAGGCGAGCACTACATGCTGATGCTCGACCTTGACTACTTCAAACGCATCAACGACCAGTGTGGCCACCAGCTGGGCGACCGCGTCCTGCGGGACATCTCGGCACGCATGCGCGCGCGCCTGCGCCAGACCGACGTCTTCGCCCGCCTGGGCGGCGATGAGTTCGGCCTGATCCTGCGCAACTGCCCCCTGGCGCAAGTGGCGCGCATTGCCGAAGGCCTGATCCGGTCGGTGTCGACCTATGTTGTCTCGTTTGCCGGCCAGACCTATCCCCTGGGCGTCTCGATCGGCGTGGCCGCAATCGACGCAACGCAGAGCGCCACCCAGGTCTTCAGCCGCGCCGATCAGGCCTGTTACAGCGCCAAGGCCTGCGGCCGTGGGGTTGCGGTGATGGACGGGCAACCGCTGACCGCAGAGGGGCCCGTAGCAGAGGCTGAGCGTCGCGTGTCGGCCGCCAGCCAGGGCTGAGGGAACGGCGCGACCGCCCCTGGGGCGCGCGGTGCGGGCTGGGGCCGCAACATGGCGGGTTACGACGCGCGCCCGCAACCCGCATTTTTTTCGGCACACTCTCGGCCACGGGATCGGTGCTGGGAGGCGCGAACATGGTGCAGGTGCTGACCGACACATGGCAGATGATCGAAGCCTTCGGCGTCGAAAAAGTCTTTCTGCTGCTCATGGCGCCGGTGTTCATGGTGTGCATGGGCATCGAGGCCTGGTACCTGCAGCGCCGGCGTGCGCAGACGTACAGCGTCGAACAGGTGGGCACCAACACGGTGCTGGCAGCCTCGCACGCGGCGGCAGATGGCCTGGCCTGGGCGCTGGTGATCGGGCTGTTCTATGCGCTTTACGAGGTGCGCCTGTTCGAGATTCCGGCAACGTGGTGGAGCCTGTTGTTGCTGGTGGTGCTGCAGGATTTTTTCTACTACGGGTTTCACCGCGCCAGCCACCGCATCCGCTGGATGTGGGCCAGCCATGTCACGCATCACTCGTCCGAGACCCTGAACCTGGCCACTGCGCTGCGCCAGAGCATCACCTATCCGGTCTCGGGCATGTGGGTGTTCTGGTTGCCGCTGGCGTGGATTGGCTTCAAGCCCGAGTTGGTGATTCTGGCGGTGGCGATCAGCCTGGCCTACCAGTTCTTCGTGCACACCGAGAGTGTGACAAAGCTGCCGGCGTGGTTTGAGGCGGTGTTCAACACGCCGTCGCATCACCGGGTGCATCACGCCCGCAACGCCCAGTACATCGACCGCAACTATGCCGGCGTGCTGATCCTATGGGACAAGTGGTTCGGCACCTTCACGCCCGAGACCGAGACCTGCGTTTACGGCATCGTGCGCCCGATTCACACCCGCAATCCGCTGACGATGATGTTTCACGAATGGCGCGACATGTTCGCCGACGTGCGGCGTCCGGGGCCGCTGTGGCAGCGTCTGAAACACCTGTGGGCGCCGCCGGAGTGGCGGCGGCCTGATGACGCGACTCAGCCCCAGTAACTGTCGGCGGCGTCGGTCAGCCGCCACAGGTACCAGCTGGCGCAGGACCGATACGGTGCCCAGCGGTCGGTGATGCGCCGGGTGGCGGCGACGTCGAGCTTGGCGCCGTCGGCATACAGGCGATTGATGGCATTGCGCAGCCCCACGTCGCCCATCGAGAACAGGTCTTCGCGACCCTGGGCGAAGATCAGCCACATCTCGGCAGTCCAGGGCCCGACGCCGGGCAAAGCGTCGAGCGTGCGGAGGGCGGTGTCGTCGTCCATGGCGGCGATGGCATCGAAATCGAGCGCGCCGGTGGTCGCGGCCTGCCCGAGGGCGATCAGCCAGCGCGCCTTGGCGTTGGACAACCCGCAGGCCCTCAATGCGACGGCATCGGCACGCGCCACCGCCGCTGCGGTGAGGGGGCCCACCTGCGCCACGACCCGGTTCTGGATGGTCGCCGCAGCCTTGTTCGACAACTGCTGGCTGATGATGGCCGCGGCCAGCACTTCGAAGGGTGCGCCGTTCTTCACCGTGAGGGCGCAGGGGCCAAAGCGGTCGATCAGTCTGGCCATGACCGGGTCGGTTGCGCGCAGGTGGGCATCGGCCAGGGCGTTCCGTTCAGGGCTCATGTCAGTGCTCGTGTCGCGGCTCATGGCGTGGCGCTTGACGAACCCTCATTCAGCGCCGCATCGAGCAGTTCGCGGGTATCGGTGGACTGCACCTGGGCGCGCAACCTGATGACGACCTGCTTCTGCTGCGAGGCCCAGGGTTCGGCGAGGCGCTTGAAGCCCAGCAGCGGCTTCAGCAGCCGCGCTGCGGTTTGCGGGTTGAGGGCGTCGAGCCGGGCAATGCCGTCGGCGTAGGCACGGTAGCCGGCTTCGGTGTGAAAACCCTGCAAAGCCTCGCGGGCGAAGCTGCCCAGCACCGCGCGCACGCGGTTGGGGTTGCGCCAGTCGAACTGGGGGTGGTCGATCAGTGCCGGCAGGTCGGCGGCCTGCACGTGGGCACCGCCGGCCCGCAGGGCAAACCAGCGGTCCATGACCAGGGCATCGTCGTGCCAGCGTTGCGCGAAGCGCCGCAGTGCCTCGGCGGGCACGGCGGCGTCGGTGTGGTGCCCGAGCGCACGCAGCGCGCCGATGGCCAGGGTCATGTTGTCGCTGACCACCCGGTCGTCGGCCATGCGTTGCACGCTGGCGCTGCCAAGCCGGGCCAGATAGCCAAGCGCCACATTGCTGAGCGCCCGCTCCCCGGCCTGGCCCCTGAGCGTTGGCGCCTTGGGCGCCCACACCGACAGCGGCCCGCACAGGGCTTCGGCGATGGCGCGGCCCAGCTGCGCGTAGGCGTCAAGAAAGCGCTGCGGGTGCACCTCTGGGTATTGGTCCCACAGCCAGGCGGTGCCCGGCAGGCTCAGCAGGTGGGCGGTGAGCATGGCGTCGTCCACCGGCTCGGCGGCAATTCGCTGCAGGGCGGCGATGAGGGCATCCAGGGCGCTGCGATCGCCTTCCATCAGGCCGGCATGGGCGCGGGCGTGCAGGCTTTGCAGGGTGTCCCAGCGCACGAAAGGGTCGCTCTCGTAGGCGGCGATGCGCTGCAGTTCGTCCAGCGTGTAATCGGCCAGCAGTTTGACCGGCGCCGAGAAGCCCAGCAGCACGCTGGGCAGCAGCGGCTCGTCGGTGTCCATCTCCAGGGTCAGTGCGTCACCCCGCATCACGATCAGTTCGTCGCCCAGCGCGTCGGCGTGCGCCGGCAGCGGCACCACCTGACCGCGGCCGTTGCGCAGTCGCAGGCGAATCGGCAGGGGCAGCGCCTGCTTCTCGGGCTGGCCCGGCGTGGGCGCGGTGTGCTGGGTGAAGCGGATGATCAGCCGGCGGCTGGCGGCATCCCAGGCGCGGGTCAGGCGCAGTTGCGGGGTGCCGGCCTGTGCGTACCACGCCAGAAATGGCGACAGGTCGGTGCCCGAAGCGGCGCTCAGCGCGCCCACGAAATCTTCAATGGTGGCCGCCTTGCCGTCCTGCTCGGCGAGGTAGCGCCGCAGCCCGTCGCGGAAGGCCTCTGCGCCGATCACCGTGTGCAGCATGCGCACGATCTCGGCGCCTTTTTCGTAGATCGTCGCGGTGTAGAAATTGTTGACCTCCTGGTAGGCGTCGGGCCGCACCGGGTGGGCGGTGGGGCCGGCGTCTTCAGGAAACTGCGCGGCGCGCAGCATGCGCACCTGTTCGATGCGCTGCACCGCGCCGCCAAGGTGGTCTTCGCTGAAACGCTGGTCACGGAACACGGTGAGGCCTTCCTTCAACGACAACTGGAACCAGTCGCGGCAGGTCACGCGGTTGCCGGTGTAGTTGTGGAAATACTCGTGGGCGATCACCGCGCTGATGGCCTCAAAGCTCTCGTCGGTGGCGGTGTCGGGGGTGGCCAGCACGTAGGCGGCGTTGAAGATGTTGAGGCCCTTGTTCTCCATCGCGCCCATGTTGAAGGCGCGGGCGGCAACGATCATGTAGACGTCAAGGTCGTAGACCAGCCCGAAGCGCTGTTCGTCCCAGCGCATGGCGTCTTTGAGCGAGGCCATGGCGTGAGCGACGCGGTTCTCGTTGCCGTGGTCCACGAAGAACTCGAGCGCGATGTCGCGGCCATCGGCCGCGCGGAAGGTGTCGGCCACCTTGGCCAGGTCCCCGGCCACCATGGCGAACAGATAGCAGGGCTTGGCGTAGGGATCTTCCCAGCGGGCGTAGTGCTGACCGCCGGCCAGCGCACCGCGCTCGATGCAGTTGCCGTTGGCCAGCAACACCGGAAAGCGCGCGGCGTCGGCCTGCAGACGCACGGTGAATCGCGACAGCACGTCCGGTCGGTCGAGGTAGGGCGTGATGCGCGAAAAACCGTGCGCCTCGCACTGCGTGCAGTACATCGGCCCGGATTGATAGAAGCCTTCGAGCGCCGTGTTGGCCTCGGGCTGCAGCCGGGTCACCGTGGTCAGGGTGAACTGATCGGGCACCTCGGCGATGTGCAGCGCGTGGTCGTCCAGCGTCCACGCGCCCGCCGGCAGGGGCTGGTCATCGATCGCGACCGAGACCACCTGTAGCGCCCGCGCGTCGAGGCGCAGGCCGGTGTCGCGCGCGCGCCCGGTTCCGCTGGCGGCCGCGCGCCGCATCGACAGCCGCGCGGTGACCAGAGTCTGCTCGGCAATCTGCACGTCCAGTGCGACCTGATCGATGACGAAGGCGGGAGGGCGGTAGTCGGTACGGCGGTGAATCATGCGGTGTCTCCAGGCGGCGAGGGCCCGCGCGAGCGGTGAGGGATGACCTGCAATGTGCAGGAACGCGTAAATTGGCGCCAAAATGCTCAAAAAGCAGGCGCCCAGGCGCCATGATGAATTGAAGCCCAGTTGTGCGTGAGGATGAGGCGTGGCGTCAGCCCAGTGGTTGCAGTCGTACCGGCCGGTCGGCGCTTCGGCGTTGGGGACCCGCCGTGCGCTGGCCCAAACCCCGGTCCCCTCTTGGCAAGGGCCGGAGGGCGAATGACCCGCAAGAAGGCGTCAGAGCCCGCGGTATCGCCTGCGGCGGTTTACGCCCACAAGCACTTTGCGCCGCGCGCTTCGGCGGGCATGGTGGCGCGTGACCGGCTGCTGCAAGGGTTGGCGGCGGCGGCCGACGTGCGCATCGTCGTGTTGCAGGCGCCGGCCGGCCACGGCAAATCGACCACGCTGTTGCAGATCAAGCAGGGCTGCGAGGCCCGCGGCGTGCCGACCGCGTGGCTGACGCTGGACGATGCCGACAACGAGCCGCGACGGTTCTTTGCCTACTTCCGCAGTCTGATCCAGCAGTTGCACGGCGGCGTCGATGCCGATTGGCAGCCCAGCCGGGTACGCCGTCACGTCGACTGGATCATCGAGCAACTGGCCGGACTCGACCGGCCGGTGGCGCTGTTCATTGATGAACTGCAGACCATCACCTCGGCGGCCGTGCTGCAGTTTTTCCGCGAGCTCATGGAGTACCTGCCGAACAATGTGACCTTGTACTTCGGCACCCGCGCGATCCCCGAGTTGGGGCTGACGCGGCTGATCGTGGACGGCCGCGCGCTGCTGGTCTCGGCCGAGATGCTGCGCTTTTCACGCGACGAAACCGTCGCCTTTTTCGACCAGGCCCGCGAGCTTGTGGTGCGGCCCGACGAGCTGGACTCCATTTTTCGGCGCACCGAAGGCTGGCCCGCGGCGCTGCAACTGTTCCGGCTGTCGCTGAACCGGCGCAACGTGCGCAGCACGCTGGAGCGCGAGATCAGTGACCAGCCGCGTGAACTGGCGGAGTACCTGACCGAAAACGTGCTGGCGCTGCAGTCACCGGACGTGCAGGACTTCTTGCTGCGCACCGCGCTGCTGCCGCGACTGAGTGCGCCGCTGTGCAAGGCCGTCACCGGGCTTGACAACGCCCAGGCGCTGCTTGAACAGCTGGAGCGCAACGGCCTGTTCTTGCGCGCGCTCGATGTCGATCTTCACTGGTTCAAGTACCACGGCCTGTTCGCGAAATGTCTGTCGGACCAGTTCAGTGCCCGCCAGCCCGAGGCCGCGCGCGAGGTGCATCTGCGGGCCGCGCGCTGGTATGCGGCTGAACAGATGTGGGCCGAAGGCGTACACCACGCGCTGGCGGCCGGGGCGCTGCCGCTGGCGGCCGACATGCTCGACGAATGGGGCAGCACCCTGGTCGCCGAGGGGCAGTTGATCACCTTGGAGCGCTGGGTCAGTCCGCTGCCGCTGGAGGAGATCACCGCGCGCCCGACGCTGACCATCAAGGTGGCGTACGTGTACGTCTTTCTGCGGCGGCGCGCGGCCTTCGGGCCCATCCATGCCGCGTTGCTGCGCATGGAGCGTGAAGGGCGCATCCAGCCCGAGATCGTGCTGTCGATGGCCGCCGTCTCGGCCGATGACCTCGGCGAGGCCTTTCGCCGCGCGCAGCGGGTCGACATCGAGAAGGTCGACGAGTCCGGCTTTGATGCCTTCGAGCGCGCCGCGGCCGCCAACCTGCAGGGCGTGTGCGCCCTGTCGCTGGGCGACTTCGAGCAGGCGCGCGTCGCGTTGGGTTACGCGCGCCTGCACACCGAACGCGGCGTGGCGCCGTTCAGCGGCGGCTACGAAGTGGGCGTGACCGGCATCAGCCAGATGCTGCAGGGCGATCTGCCCGGCGCGCTGGCCACGTTCGACGCGGCGGCGGCGCAATCGCCGATCCGGCTCGACCGCATGCTGGCCTCGGCGGCGATGACCGCCTGCCATGTCTGGGCCTTGTACGAGGCCAACGAACTGGATGCCGCCGAGGCGCTGTTCATGCCGCATCAGGAGCTGATCGCCGAGTCGACGATGCTCGATTTCGTGGCCGTCGCCTTCATTGCCATGTCGCGGATCGACCACGCCCGCGGGCGCCGCCAGGCGGCCCAGGACAAGCTCGACGCGCTGGAGCAGGTGGCCCAGGCCAGCGGCTGGCCGCGCCTGCTGCGGCTGGTGGGCTGGGAGCGGGCGACCCGCGCCCTGGCGACCGGGCAGACCGACCCTGCGCAGTCGCTGATCGCCGCCATGGCGCCCGACACCGCGCCGCCTCAGGCGTGGGTGATGTTTGCCGACGAACTGGGCGAGGCGCAGTTTGGCGACATCCGGCTGATGATCCATCTGGGTCAGCTCGACCGCGCGTCACGGCGTTTGCAGGCCGCCAGCGCGCAGGCGGGCGGGCGCGTCTACCGGCAGATTCGTCTCAAACTGCTGGAGACCGCCTGGCATCTTCAGGCCGGGTCGGAACCGGCCGCGCAGAACAGTCTGGTGCAGGCCCTGCAGTTCGCGGCGCCGGGGCGCCTGATCCGCTGCTTTGTCGAGGGCGGACGGCGGGTGATGCCCCTGCTGCTGCGCCTGCACCGCGCGCCACCCCCTGGCCTGGCCCGGCACACCCGCTTTCTGGCCGACGTGGTCAGTGCCTGTGGCGGCGTTCCTGGCGCTGACGGTGGCGACCGGGCCCCGTTCGACAGCCTGACCGATCGCGAGCAGGCCATTCTCACCCTGCTCTCGGCCGGCGCCTCCAACAAGGAGATGGCGCGGCAGATGACGGTGTCGGAAAACACCGTGAAATTCCACCTCAAGAACATCTACGCCAAGCTGGCCGTCGACAATCGGCTGCGCGCCATTGCCGCGGCGCGCGAGCGCGGTCTGATCGCGTGATGAGCCTCGTGCGCCCGCCATGATGAACAGGCCGTTGACTACCCTTAGGGGTGGTGGCTGGGCCGCCAGCCCGCCGCCTATGGTGGCCGGGCGACCCAAAAATCACGCGCAGCGTGCACACGCGCAGGGGCGCCAAACGGCGAGACCGTTACCCGCATGAGGAGAGATTGCATGAGCGCAGGCACGATGAGCCGGTTTCGTCTGGACGGCAGGGTGGCCCTGGTCACCGGCGCGGCGCGGGGCATCGGTGCGGCCGTCGCCGAGGCGATGGCCGAGGCCGGGGCAGCGGTGGTGGTCACCGACCGGCTGGAGGATCAGGGGCAGGCCACGGTGCGGCGCATCAAGGATCAGGGCGGCAAGGCGCTGTTCGTGACCCACGACGTGACCGTGGAAGACCAGTGGGAAGCCGCCGTGGCCGCCGCGCAGCAGCATTTCGGCGGCCTCGACGTGCTGGTCAACAATGCCGGCGTCGAGACCGCGGCGCTGCTCACCGAGTGCACGGTCGAGGCCTTCCGCAGCCTTATGGACGTTAACGTCACCGGCGTGTTTCTGGGCATGAAGCACGCGGCGCGGGTGATGCAGGCCGGGGCGTCAATCGTCAACCTGTCGTCGGTGGCGGGCATGATCGGCACGCCCGCCCACATTGCCTACCACGCGTCCAAGGGCGCGGTGCGCACCATGACCAAGGCGGCTGCGGTGGAGCTGGCCAAGCTGGGCACCGGCATCCGCGTCAACTCGGTGCATCCCGCCATCGTCGACACCGAGATGGGCAGCAATTTCGTGCAGGACTTCGTCACCCTGGGCCTGGCACCCGATTACGCGAGCGCCGAGGCCGACATCAAGGCCGCGCATCTGCTGGGCCGCTTCGGCACGCCGTCCGACATTGCGGGCGCGGTGATCTATCTGGCCTCAGACGCCACCGCGTGGATGACCGGCAGCGAACTGGTCATCGATGGCGGCTTCACCGCCGCTTGAGGCACGTCTGTTCTTAATCTGTTCTTCACCCCCCTTTCATTTCGCAGGAGCAATGCCGATGAGCGCCCCCCTGAACCCGCAGGCCAAGCAAGTGCTGGACATGATGGCGGCCTCCGGCCAGCCGACGATGGATCAGATGTCCCCCGCCGAAGCCCGCAGCGCCTTCGGGCTGGGCCTGAAGATGCTGCAATCCAAGCCAGACCCGGTGGCCGAGGTGCGCGATCTGGCGGTGCCGGGTCCGGCCGGCCAGATTCCCACCCGCTACTACCGCCCGCACGGCACGACCGCCGATGCGGTGCTGCCGCTGTGCCTTTTCTTCCATGGGGGCGGCTTCGTCATCGGCGATCTCGACGCCTACGATTCACTGTGCCGGCGCTTCACCAATCTGTCGGGCTGCGCGGTGCTGTCGGTGGATTACCGTCTGGCACCCGAGGCCCCGTTCCCGGCGGCGGTGGACGATTGCTGGGCGGTGACCCAATGGGCGGCCACGCAAGCCGACGCGCTGAAGATCGACGCCGACCGCATTGCCGTGGCCGGCGATTCGGCCGGCGGCAACCTGGCGGCGGTGACCTGCCTGCTGGCGCGCGATGCCGGCGGCCCCAAGATTGCCTACCAGGTGCTGATCTATCCGGTGTCCGACATGCAGGGCGAGACCGAAAGCGCGGTCAGGAATGCCGACGGCTATTTTTTGACGGCCGACCTGATGCGGTATTTCCTGGGCCACTATCTCAGCGATGCCGTGCACGCTGCGGACTGGCGCGCCTCGCCGCTGCGCGCGCCCAAACTCAAGGGCCTGCCGCCGGCCAGCGTGCTGGTCTGTGGGTACGACCCCTTGCATGACGACGGCGTACGCTATGCCGAGGCGCTGAAGCGCGCGGGGGTGCCGGTCAGCCTGACGGAGCTGCCCGACCAGATTCACGGCCTGTTCTCGCTCGATGGCGCCATTCCCGCAGCCGGCGAGGCGCTGGCGGCGCTCAGCAAGGAACTGAAAGCCGCGTTGCAGTGAGGCGCGCAGTGGCCTGTGCTGAACGCAGCATCCGCCGTGGCGGCGCATGCCTTCAGGGCGCGGAGGTGTGACGCCCCGGCGCCTGTCGGCACGCGCCCATCGCGCTTTTATTCGCAGCGCGTTCGCCCCGTGACCCCCGCACCCCCAACCGCCGCTGAAGACACGCGCCGTGGCCTGATGGCGGTGGCGTGCGCGTTTCTCATCTGGGGCACGCTGCCGCTGTACATGCGTGCACTCGACAGCGTGTCGCCGGTGGAAATCATGGTTCACCGCATGGTCTGGGCCTGCCTGTTCACCTTTGCGCTGCTGGCGTTCAAGCGGCAACTGGGCAATGTGATCGCCGTGCTGCGACAGCCGCGTGCGGTGGCCTGGCTGCTGGCCTCGGCGACCATGATTTCACTGAACTGGTTCATCTATGTCTGGGCCGTCGCCGAGCGGCAAGTGGTCGAGGCCAGCCTTGGCTACTTCATCAACCCGCTGGTGAGCGTGGCGCTGGGCGTGCTGCTGCTGGGCGAAAAGCTCAACCGCTGGCAGTCGCTGGCCGTGGGGTTCGCGGTGGCGGGGGTGATCTGGCTGACGCTGCTGGTCGGCCGCCTGCCGTGGATTGCGCTGGTGCTGGCCTTCAGCTTTGCCTTCTACGGCTTCATCCGCAAACGGGTGGCGGTGGACGCCATCACCGGCCTGCACGTTGAAACCCTGCTGCTGTTGCCGTTTGCCATTGCCTATCTGCTGTGGCGGGGTGCGTCGGGAGCATTCTTTTCGCAGGGCGGGGCGATCGGCGCGCTGCTGATCGGCGCCGGCATCTTCACCGCCATTCCCCTGATGAGCTTTGCCTTTGGCGTGCGCCGGGTCTCACTGTCGACCGTGGGGGTGATGCAGTACCTCGCGCCCAGCCTGCAGCTGCTGACGGCGGTGGTGCTGTTTGCCGAACCCTTCGTGCTGCAACAGGGCGTGGGCTTTGGCCTCATCTGGATCGCGCTGGCCATTTATGCCTTCGACGGCCTCAGCCGTCATCGCCGCGTGGCGCCGGTGGCGGTGCAATGTGCAGAGGCGGTGGCGCCGGTGAAGGACGCCGCGGCTCGGGTTGAATGAGGGCGGCCGGCTCTGTGCGACCGCGCTTCAGCGACCGTGGCCGTCGAGCAATCGGGCCCAGTCGGCGTCGGTGAAGTGAAAGCCCGGCAGCCGATCGCGCTGCTTGTGCAGCGAGCGCAGAAACCGGGCGAGCACCTTGGGAACGAAATCGCGGCCGGTCGCGCGCTGGCCGCGATCGAAGTCGAGCAGGTGAAAGCGGCCCAGGTCGTCGAGCAGCACGTTGCCGGTGTTGAGGTCGGCGTGGTGCACGCCGGCGTCGTGAAAGCGGCGCAGGCACTGGCCCAGGGCGGTCCACTCGGCGTCGCCCATCGGCCGGGTCTGCAGCACGGCTTGCAGCGGTTCGGCGTTGTGGCCGATGCGCTCGGTGAGCAGATGCTGCTCGTAGACCGCGCCCAGGCGGATGACATGCGCGGCGATGGGCCTGGGCACCGGCAGCGCCTGTTCGCGCATCCAGCCCAGCAGGCGCAGTTCGCGCCAGGCGCGGGTGCGCTCCAGGCCCAGCCAGGTGTAGCGCCCGCGCACCAGTTTGCCCACCAGTCCGCCGCGTGCGTAATGGCGCAGCACCCAGTCGGGACCCTCGTTGCGCCGATAAAGCCAGGTGCTGTTGCGACCGCCGCCGAAGGGGCGCAGCGCCTCGTGTTGCCGGATGCCGGCGTCGAACAGGCTGAACCCGGCGTCCGGCCACGCGGCAGGCGCAAACAGCAGATGGCGATGGCCTTGGTCGCGCTGTTCAAAAGTCATGGCCACAGCATAAGCGAGGTCTTTCGGGGGGCGTGCGTGGCGGCTGCGCCGTCACCGAGGCGGGCGGATGCCGCGCGCCGATCGCTCAGGGTTGCAGCGTCTGCACGCGCGGCTGAAGCGCGGCGATGAGCTGCTGCGCGACCTCCGGCGCATAGGGGCGTGGCGGGTGCTTGCCCCAGACCGGTCCGGGCCAGGCGTCGTCGCCGGCAAAACGCACCACGTGGTGCACATGCAGTTGCGCCACGACATTGCCCAGGGCGGCGACGTTGAGTTTGTGGCCCTGCGCGTGCTGCATCAGGGCGCGTGACACGGTGGTGGACTCACGCCAGAATTGCGCAAGATCAGGGGCTTCGAGTTCGTAGAGTTCGCGCAGCCCCGGACGCCGCGGAATCAGCACCAGCCAGGGGTAGCGGGCGTCATTCATCAGGCGAATGCTGCACAGGGCCGCGTCGATCACCGGTAAGGTGTCGGCGGCCAGACGAGGGTCGAGGGTGTAGGCGCTCATGCGGGTGTCAATGTTCTGTGACCTTGTTCCGCCACTCTAAGTGACCGAACGCTTTTGGCGTCATTTCCTCAAGGTACATTCTGCGCAACATGGCCACTTCTGGATCGCCCGCGTCGAGATTGCGAATTGCGTTTGCCGGCGCCACCGGCGCCGTCGGCCAGCATCTGGCCCAGCGGCTGCGCAGCCACCCGGACCAGGTCGCGGTGTGGGCGTGGCAGCGGGCCGGCGCCGAGTCGCCCGACGGGAACTGGAACACCCTTGCGTTTGCCGATGGGGCCTTGCAGGTGCCGGTGGATGCCTTCGTCAGCGCCCTGGGCACGACGCTCAAGCAGGCAGGTTCCAAGGCGGCGTTTCGCGCCATCGATGTCGACGCGGTGCTGGCGCGCGCGGCAGAGGCGCGTGCTCAGGGTGCGCGAACCGCGGTGGTGGTCAGTGCGGTGGGGGCGTCCAAGTCGGCCGCGTCGTTCTACCTGCGCTGCAAGGCCGAGATGGAGGCGGGTATTCTTGCGCTGGAGTTTGAACACGTTCATGTGATGCGCCCTTCGCTGTTGCTGACGCCCCGTCATCCGTCGCGTCCTGCCGAAGCGGTGGGCCAGGCGGTGGCGCCCCTGATGGCGCCGGTGCTGCGCGGGCGCTTTGCCTACTACCGCCCGGTGAGCGCCGTTGCCGTTGCCGCCGAGATGTGGGCCTGTCTGCAGCGCCGCACCCCGGAGCGCCTGGTGCATCATTTCGACGGCGAAGGCTGGAAGGCCGCGCCCCTGTGATCGCCCCTCTGCGCCCGCCCTTGACCCGCTGCGGGCTGAAAGGTGCCGCATGTTGCTGATGCTTGCGGTGATCATTGCCGGCGCGGTGTCGGCACCGTGGATCAGCCGGCTGGCCGGGGGGCGGGGGGCCTTCGCGCTGGTCGCCGTGCCGGTGGTGGCCCTGCTGCTGTTGGGGCGCATGGCTTCTGGCGAGGCCGCCGAGGTGCTCGAAGCCTACACCTGGGTGCCAGGTCTCGATGTCGCCGCCGCTTTCCGACTCGACGGCCTGTCGCTGCTCATGGCATCACTGGTACTGGGCATCGGGGTGTTCATCGTCGCCTACGCCGCCAAGTATCTGGAGGGCGACGAACGCCAGCCGCGCTTCATGGCGACGCTGTTGCTGTTCATGGCGGCGATGCTGGGCCTGGTACTGGCCGATGACGTGATTCTGCTGTTCATCTTCTGGGAGCTGACCAGCCTGACGAGCTATCTGCTGATCGGCTTCGACCACACCCAGGCCAAGGCACGACAGGCGGCGCTGCAGGGCCTGGTGGTGACCGTGGCCGGCGGCCTGTGTCTGCTGGTGGGGCTGATCATGTTCGGCGAGATGGCGGGCAGCTACCGACTTTCGGAGTGGGTCCTGCAGGGCGAGATGCTGATCAGCCAGCCCACCTCCGGGTGGGCCCTGCTGATGGTCGTGCTGGGATGCGTGACCAAGTCGGCGCAGTTTCCGTTCCATTTCTGGCTGCCGAATGCGATGGCGGCGCCGACCCCGGTGTCGGCCTATCTGCACTCGGCGACCATGGTCAAAGCCGGCGTGTTTTTGCTGGCACGCCTGTACCCGACGCTGGGCGCGCACCCCGGCTGGCAATGGCTGGTACCGCTGGGCGCCTTTACCGCGGTGTTCGCGGCGTTCATGGCGTTTCGATCCGATGAAATGAAGAAGGTGCTGGCCTACACCACGGTGATGGCGCTGGGCACGCTGACCCTGCTGATCGGCATGGGTGAGGCGCAGGCGGCGGTGGGCTTCCTGCTGGCGCATGCGCTCTACAAGGGGGCGCTGTTCATGCTGGCGGGCGTGATCACCCATGAGACCGGAGCCAAGGCCCTCTCGGGCGTGGGCGGCATGCGGCGTCATCTGCCCTGGACCTGGGGCGCCGCACTGTTTGCGGCGGCATCGGCGGCCGGGGTGATGCCGTGGTTTGGGTTCATCGCCAAAGAACTGCTGCTGGAGTCGGCTCTGGGCCACGGCGTCTGGGTCGTGGTCGCCGCGGTGGTGTCGGCCGGTATCGTCGGCGGCATGCTGTTTACCGTTGCCCTGCGCCCCTTCATCGGCGCACCGCGGGCGCCCAGGGCGCCCGAGGCGATTCATGAAGCGGGCCCCTGGCTGCTGGCGGGCCCGGTGGCGCTGGCCAGCCTGGGGCTGCTGCTGGGTCTGGTGCCCGGCCTTGCGGATCAGGTGCTGGTGCCGGCCGCGCGCGCGGTCGGGGCCGTTGATCCTGCTGCGCTGGCGCTCTGGCATGGGGTCAACCACGCCTTCGTCGCGTCACTGGGGTCGCTGGCGATCGCGGCGCTGGTGTGGTGGCTCTGGCCTCGAACCCTGCGCTGGATGGGTACGGCCGGCTGGGACCGGTTTGGCCCCGAACGCGCGTATGACGCAACACTGGGCGCGCTGGGCGCTGTGGCGGTCGGGGTGACCGCGAAGCTGCAGTCGGGTCTGCTGCGCCGTTATGTGGCGATCACCCTGCTGAGCACCATCGTGCTGCTGCTTTCGACCCTGCTGCTGCGTGGAGATGCCGTGGTCTGGCCACAGTTTTCCGCGACGATTTCGGTGCCCATCGTCCTGGCGGCCGGGGTGCTGGTGCTGGCGGTTCTGGCCATCCGCCTCGTGGATGCCCTGAGCGTCGCGCTGATTCTGGGCGCCGTGGGCTTCGGGGTTTCCCTGCTCTATCTCTGGTTTTCGGCGCCGGACCTCGCCATTACCCAGGTGATGATCGAGACCCTGACGACCATCTTGCTGGTGCTGATTCTGTTCCGTCTGCCGCGCATGCGGCGGCTTTCGTCCCCCTCGCAGCGGATGGCCGATATGGTGCTCGCCATTTTCGGCGGCGGCATTGTCTCGCTGGTCTTGTGGCAGGTGATGGCGGCGCCCAGCCCGGTGTCGATTTCAGAGTGGCTGATCGCCAGGTCCATGCCCGAAGGCCACGGGCGCAACATCGTCAACGTGATTCTGGTGGACTTTCGTGCGCTGGACACCCTGGGCGAGATCGTGGTGCTGGCGCTTGCGGCCATGGGCGGCTATGCCTTGTTGAAATCTCCGCCGAACTCAGGGGAACGTGAGCCATGAGGCGCGATCTTCGTTCTTCGTCGGTCATCCTCAAGGCGGCAGCGCAATTGCTGCTGCCCCTGCTGCTGCTGCTGTCACTGTTTCTGTTGCTGCGCGGCCACCATGAGCCGGGGGGCGGATTCATCGGCGGGCTGGTGGCCGCGTCGGCCATCGCGCTGCACCTTTTTGCCACCGACATGCGCTCGGCCCGCGGCGTGCTGCGGGTGGACCCGCGCAGCTTGATGGGCGTGGGCCTGCTGGTCGCGCTGCTGGCGGGAATCGTCGGTCCGCTCACCGGCGGTCCGCTGTTGGCGGCGCGCTGGGTTGACCTCACGGTGCCGATACTCGGCGAGCTGCATCTGGGCACGCCGATCCTGTTTGACGTGGGGGTCTACCTGGTGGTGGTGGGGTCGGTGCTCACCTTCGTCCTGACGTTGGCCGAAACGGGGGAGGGTTGATGTCGGCTGATCCGTGGTTGGTGCTGTTGATTGGCGGGCTCTACAGCTGCGCCTTCTACATGATGCTGCGTCGCTCGCTTACCAAGACGCTGTTCGGCTTGGTGCTGCTGTCCAACGCCGCCAATCTGCTGATCTTCGTGGCCGCCGGCGTGACCATCGGCCGCCCGGCGCTGGTGCCGGATGGCCTGAAGGTGCCCGAGGGCCTGGTGGCCGACCCGCTTGCCCAGGCCTTCATCCTGACGGCCATTGTCATCGGCTTTGGCGTCTTGGCCTTTGCGGTGGTGTTGATCCGCCGTGCCCACGAGGTGCTGGACGTGGACGATTTTGATGAACTCAAGGACGCTGAGCAGTGAGTCTGCTGGTTGCCCTGCCGTTTCTGATTCCCATGGTGGCCGGTTCGGTGTCGCTGCTGGCGTGGCCGTCGCGCCGCGCGCAGCGTGCCATCGCGGTGGTGGGCACCGCGGGACAGCTCATCGCCGCGGTGGTGTTGCTGGTGGTGGTGTGGAACGACGGCATCCAGGTCCTTGCGGCCGGCGCCTGGCCGGCCCCGTATGGCATCACCCTGGCGACGGACCTGCTGTCGGCGCTGATGGTGCTGATGACCGGCATCACCGGCTTTGCGGCCGCGCTGTATTCGCTGCCCACCATTTCGAGCCGCATGGAGCGCAACGGCTACTACCCGCTGATGCACATGCTGCTGGCCGGCGTGGCGGGGGTGTTTCTCACCACCGATCTGTTCAATCTTTACGTCTGGTTCGAGATTCTGCTGCTCGCCAGTTTCGCCTTGCTGGCGATGGGGCAGGAGCGGGCGCAGATGGCGGGCGCGCTCAAGTACGTGGTGTTGAACCTGTTTTCGTCGGCGATGTTTCTCAGTGCCCTGGGCCTGCTCTACGGCCTCGCCGGCACGCTGAACATGGCCGACTTGGCGGTCAAGCTTCCCGCGCTGGACGACGGCGGTCGGGTGACGCTGGTGTCGATGCTGTTCATGGTGGCGTTTTCGATCAAGGCCGCTTCTTTTCCGCTGTTTTTCTGGCTTCCGGCCAGTTATCACACCGCGCCGGTGGCGGTGTCGGCGCTGTTCGCGGGCCTGCTCACCAAGGTCGGCGTGTACTCGCTTTACCGCACGTTTACCCTGGTGTTCACCGAAGATGTGCCCTGGACGCACGGCTGGCTGCAGGTCTCCGCCGGATTCACCATGGTGGTGGGCGCGTTGGGGGCACTGGCTCAAACCGACATTCGTCGCACCTTCGCGTTTCTGCACGTCAGCCAGATCGGTTACATGCTGATGGGGCTGGCGCTGTTCACGCCCCTCGCACTGGCGGCCGGGGTGTTCTACTTCGCCCACCACATCATCATGAAGTCCAATCTGTTCTTTCTGTCGGGCGTGATTTACCGACTTGGCGGCAGTTACCGTCGCGACGATCTGGGCGGGCTGTGGACGGCCCGGCCCTGGTTGTCGCTGGTGTTTCTGGTGCCGGCCCTGTCGCTGTGCGGCATTCCGCCGCTGTCCGGCTTCTGGGGCAAGCTTTTGATCGTGCGTGCCGGGGTCGATGCCGGCAGCGGGTGGTTGGTGGCGGCGGTGCTGGTGACCAGCGTGCTGACCCTGCTGGCCATCATGCGGATCTGGGCGGACGTGTTCTGGAAGGCCGCGCCCCAAGACCGACCGGTGAGTCGTGCGCCCTTGCCGGTGATGCTCTGGGTGGTGACGGTGGGCCTTGCGGCCGGGACCCTGTGGATTGGCTTCACCGTGGAGCCGCTGTGGGCGCTGGCCGAGCGGGCCAGTGCGCAATTGCTGGATCCCTCGGCCTACATCGAGGCGGTGCTGTCACCGGAATTGCCATGACGCCTTACGTGTACAACCTGAGCATGATGCTGGTCTGGGTGTTGATTACCGGCGACCTGAGCCTGCAGAACCTGACCCTGGGATTTTTGATCGGCTACGGCGTGCTGGCCTTTGCGCTGACCTCGGACGAGATGGACCCCCGTTTCCGGGCGTATGCCAAGCGCATGCCGAAGGCGCTGGTTTTTTTGCTGCGGTTCTTGAAGGACATGGTGATGTCGAACCTGCGCGTGGCCTACGACGTGGTCACGCCGACGCACCTGATGCACCCCGCCATCATCCGCCTGCCCCTGGAGGCACGCACGCCGGGGGAGATCACCTTTCTGGCCAACATCATCTCGCTTACCCCCGGAACCCTCTCGCTGGATGTGAGCGATGACGGCAAGGCATTGTTCGTGCATGTCATGTACCTCGACGATGAGGCGCAGACGCTGGCCGAGCTCAAGTCGCTGGAAGCGCGGATGCTGGAGTTGATGCGATGAACGCGATCGTGGCGACGGTGATTTTCGGGCTGCTGCTGCTCGCACTCATGCTGGCCTCGTTGCGGCTGGTCATCGGTCCCAGCGCCGCAGATCGCGTGGTGGCGCTGGAGGTGATCGCCAGCATCATGATTGGCATGCTCGCCACTTACGCGGTCTTCTACAGGGTGCCGCAGGCGCTGGACGTTGCCATGGTGCTGGCGCTCACCGGCTTTCTGGCCGCCATCGGCGTGTCGCGATACCTGGTGCAGCGCGTGGTGCAGGATGAGCGCGAGGCCGCCGACAAGGAGAAGAAATAAATGATCGTGGGTCACGTCATCATGCTGCTGGGCGCCGTGTTCATGCTGCTGGCGGCCGTGGGGTCGGTGCGCATGCCCGATCTCATGACCCGCATGCACTCCACCACCAAAGCCGGCGCGTTCGGAGCCGGGATGATGCTGATCGGCGTCACGCTGGAGTTCTCGGCGCTGGACATCCAGGTGCGCGCCATCGCCATTCTGCTGTTCATTCTGCTGACCACACCGGTGGCGGCGCACGCGATTGGTCATGCGGGCTATCTGAGCGGCGCAAAAATGTGGGAAGGAACGCTGAAAGATGAGCTGAAGGATCAGTTGGGCGCGCCTCCCCCGTCGGACGCAGAAGCGGCGGATGCCACACCGAGTAGGCCCGCTTCGGAAGATTCTCCGACAGCCAGGTGAGCATATCGGTCCAGATGCGCCGGGCGTGGGACGGGCTGGGCATCAGGCCCGCGTGCGGCAGCTCCAGGGTGATGACCGGCAGCCCGAGGTCGACCCCCGCGTAATTGCCCAGCGAGCCCGGAAAGATGCCCAGCTGCCGCAGGTGCAGCGGGCCAAAGCGGCGGGGCGGCTTCTGGGGCCCGTCAAAATCGAGCAGGCCGTAGGGCGCATGCACGCTGACGATGGCATGGGGCTGAAACGCCGCGATGTGCGCCGTCAGCCATTGCGCCTCGGGCGCCGACAGCGCCGCAGCGCCCGGAAAGCGGCGCGGGTCGGAGCCGGTGCGGCGCTTCCAGTAATCCATGGCGCGCGCGTCCCAGTCGGCCGAGGGAAAGTTGCGGTTGAGGTCGATGCCGCCCAGGTTCATGCGCCGTGAGGGCCGGGCCAGCAGCCCATCGGGATTGGACGCCGGAATGACCCGCCAGTGGAAGGGCTGCAGGCGTTCGGTTTGCAGGCGCTCCATCCACAGGAAGCTGAGGCTCACCGAGGTGAGCTCATCGCCGTGCATGCCGCCGATCATCAGAATCCGGGGCGCGTCAGGATTGGTCGGACGCGGCGCGAAGTCCTTGAACACCAGTGGAAATCCGCTCTGCGAACCGGCATCGGCGCGCAACTCCAGTGCCAGGCACTTGGCCTCGTCGACGCTGCGCAAGCGCTGCGCAAAGGCGTGGCAGGCCTGGGCGGTGGTGCCGAGCGGCATCATCGGCACCTGGGCCAGCACGGCAAGCGGCAGCGCCGTCAGCACAAAAAACCCGGCCAGAAGCCGGGTCGGGATGCGTGCCTTCATGGTGCCTTACTTTCGACGCTCTTCACGAACCTTGTTCACCAGAAAGTCGGTGATTGCCAGCATCTGTTCAAAGCTGCCCGCCATGGACGGATTGGTGCTGTACTTGCCGCCGACCACAATGGTCGGCGTGCTGGTTACGCCGTAATCGCGTGACAGTTTTTCGGCGCGACGGACCCGCGCATCAACGGCGAAGCCGCTCAGGGTGTTCTGCACCACGTCGGGCATCAGCGACGTGTTGGCCTCGAACAGGCCGACAATCTGCGCCTCGGTGGCCAGCGGCTGATTGCGCACGTGCATGGCCTCGAAGAGCTTGTTGTGCATGTCGTCCATCACCTTGAGCGTTTCGGCCGTGTAGAAGGCTTTGCTGTGCAGCACCCCCACCGGACGCCCGAGGCTGTTGGGAACCGCTTCAAACTGCACATCGGCGGCCAGCTTCTTCTTCCACGGCGTGAGGGTGGCTTCGAAGTTGTAGCAATGATTGCAGCCGTACCAGAAGAATTCCTGCACGGTGACCTTGGCCGGATCTGCCGGGGCCTGCACGTCGCGGACTTCGCGGTAGTCCTTGCCTGCAACGAAACTGGGCGAGGAGGTCTGCGCGGAGCAGGCGAATGTCAGGCAGGTCAAACCCAGGGCAAAGACACGTAACAGCATGCTGATCTCCTGATGTATGCGCGGCCACGCCCCGAGTCGGGGGCCTCGCCGCGGTGGGATATGACGCTGTGGAATAACCCCCAGCGCCTTTACCGGATCTGAAGTCCGTTCAGATACGAGGCCAGGGCATCGATTTCTTCGTCGGTCAGTTTTTCGGCAACGGCGGCCATGATCTTGCCGTGGGCCGTCTCGATGCCGTCACCGCTGCGGTAGGCGCGCAGTCGCTTGGCGGTGTAGGTGGCGTGCTGACCGGCGACCTTGGGATACCCCGCTGCCGGGTTGCCCACGCCGTTGGGTGCATGGCAGCCGGCGCAGCCGAGGATGCCGCGCTCCAGATCGCCCGCGCGATACAGCGGCTCGGCGATGGCCACCGATTCTTCGCTGGCCACGCCCGGCTTGGCGGTCTGCTCGGCGAAGTAGGCTGCCAGATCACGCATGTTCTGTTCGGTCAGCCCCGCGGCCTGCGCAGACATGAGCGGATTCTTCCGCGTGCCCGCTTTGAAGGCCTTCAGTTGCTCGAAGGTGTAGCGCGCGTTCTGCTGCGCCAGGCTGGGCCACTCCGGATTGCCGCTGACGCCGGCGGGGCCGTGGCAGGCGGCGCAGGTACCGGCCAGCTTTTCGCCGGCGGCGGCATCGCCTTTGACAAACAGATTGCCCGAGGTTTCGGCGGCAGCGAGCAGCGGGGCGCACAGGGCAAGGGCAAGGACCAGACGCTTCATTTTTGGGGGGCTCCGGAAAGATCGATGCGCTGTTCGGGCGTCGAGCGGGTATAAGGTTCTGAAGAATCCGCAATTCTACACTCAAGGCCTCATGTCACAGAACCCATTTGCACGCGCGACCTTTTTATTGTCCTGCGCCCGTATCGAGCAACTGCCCGATGACACCTTGCCGGAGATCGCTTTTGCCGGCCGTTCCAATGCCGGAAAGTCGTCAGCACTCAACACCCTCTGTGGCCTGCGCGCACTTGCGCGGGTCTCCAAGACCCCCGGCCGCACCCAGTTGATCAACCTGTTCGAGGTGCCGGGGGGCCGCTTCGTGGACCTGCCCGGCTATGGCTACGCCCAGGTGCCCGGTCAGGTCCGGCGTGATTGGGGCAAGCTCATCGAGCAGTACATGCAGGTTCGCCAGACCCTGGCGGGCGTGGTGTTGATCATGGACATTCGTCATCCCCTCACCGATTTCGACACGCAGATGCTGGACTGGGCCAAGGCGCGGCACATGCCCATTCATGCGCTGTTGACCAAAGCCGACAAGCTGGGCTACGGCGCCTCGAAGAACACCCTGTTGTCAGTGCAGAAAGCCCTGGCCGATCGTGAGCAGCCCGCCTGTTCGGTGGCGCTGTTCTCGGCCACCGCGCGGACCGGGCTCGAACCGGCACGCGAACAGCTCATGGCCTGGCTGGGCATCGAGGCCACGGGCCAGCCCCGCGCCGATGTCGACAGCGCCCCCGAGCCGGAAAGCGACTGATCGGGGCGCGGACCTTCGCCCAAAAAAACACCCGACGGCTCGGGGAAACCGTCGGGTGACCATGTTCCGGCGTTGGGGGGGTGCCGGAAATGCCGCCCCAGGGAGAGAGGGCGGGAGAGCCAGAAGGGAGGGCTGCCTCTCGCTAAGTCAGACGGCGCATTCCAGCTAAAGTTCGGCGGCGGTGCCCGTTTAAATGTGTGCGTTTTGTCGCACTGCGGCGGCGCGGGGAGATCGTCGCCCAAAAAAACACCCGACGGTTCGGGGAAACCGTCGGGTGACCATATTCCGGCGTTGGGGGGGTGCCGGAAATGCCGCCCCAGGGAGAGAGGGCGGGAGAGCCAGAAGGGAGGGCTGCCTCTCGCCAAGTCAGACGGCGCATTCCAGATAAAGTTCAGCGGCGGTGCCCGGTCAAGTGCGTGCGGTTTGTCGCACTGCGGGAGCGCGGCCAGAACGTCGCCCAAAAAAACACCCGACGGCTCGGGGAAACCGTCGGGTGACCAAAACTCCGGCATTGGGGAAGGCCGGAATAAACCGCCCAGGGAGTGGAGGCGGGAGAGCCAGAAGGGAGGGCTGCCTCTCGCTACTTCAGACGACGTTTCCCCGGGAAAGTTCGCGGGGGGCGTGCTGCCATTTTCGTGACACTGTTCACGCGGCCGCGCCGGAGGCCCACATTCATGATGAACATCAATCGACTGCAATCGGGGCGGAGGAGCTCAGGGCCGGCTGCCCGGCCTGCGATTTCGCCCGATACCGGATGCGCCCATACCTCACACCCGACCGTGACGGTCAACTGCTTGCGCTGCCGGCGCGGCCGTGGGCGGCGTCCCAGTGCGGGCCGATGCCGAAGTCGGCCACCAGAGGCACCTTCAGCGGCGTCATGCGGCACATGCGTTCGGCAAGGGTCTGCGCATGCTGGCGCAGCGCGGCCTCGGGGCCTTCGAACACCAGCTCGTCATGCACCTGCATGATCATCTGCACCTCGGGCGCGGTGTCGGCCAGATAGGCTTCGAGGTCGATCATGGCCATCTTGATCAGATCAGCAGCCGTGCCTTGCAGCGGCGCGTTGATGGCAATGCGCTCGGCGCCCTGGCGCAGGGCGGCATTGCGGGCGCGAATGTTGGGCAACAGCAGGCGGCGGCCAAACCAGGTTTCGACATGGCCCTGCTCGTGCGCCTTGGCGCGGGTGCCGTCCATGTAGGCCTTGACGCCGGGGTAGCGGTCGAAGAAGCGCTCGATGATGCTGGCAGCCTCGCCCCGTGTGACGCCGATGTTGCGTGCCAGCCCGAATGCCGAAATGCCATAGATCAGGCCGAAATTGATCGCCTTGGCGGCGCGGCGCTGGTCATCGGTGACCGCGGCGCTGTCGAGGCCGAACACCTCGGCGGCCGTGGCGCGGTGGATGTCCTGCCCGCTGACGAAGGCGTTGATCAGCTTTTCGTCTTCGGAAAAATGCGCCATGAGGCGCAGTTCGATCTGCGAATAGTCGATGGCCAGCAGCGCCTTGCCCTCGGCGGCGATGAAGGCCTTGCGAATCTCGCGCCCGGCATCGGTACGGATGGGGATGTTCTGCAGGTTCGGATCGGTCGATGACAGCCGCCCGGTGGCCGCCACCGCCTGCTGGTAACTGGTGTGCACGCGGCCGGTCTGCGGGTTGACCATCTGCGGCAGGGTTTCGGTGTAGGTCGAGCGCAGCTTCGACAGGCTGCGCCAGTCGAGGATCAGTCGCGGCAGCGGATGCTCGCTGCTCAGCTCTTCAAGCACGTCTTCGGCGGTGGAGGGCTCGCCCTTGGGCGTGCGCGCCTTCACCGGCAGCTTGAGGGTGTCGAACAACAGCGCACCGATCTGCTTGGGCGAGCCCAGATTGAAGGGGCCGCCGGCGGCCTCGAAGGCTTCGGCCTCCAGCCGCTCCATGCCTTTGTGCAACTCGGCGCTCAGGGCCTTGAGCTTGTTGGGGTCGATCTGTACGCCGCGCGCTTCCATGGCGGCCAGCACCGGCACCAGGGGGCGCTCCAGGGTTTCATAGACCCGCGCCAGTTGCGGATCGGCGCTGAGACGCGGGAACAGCACCTGATGCAGACGCAGGGTGATGTCGGCGTCTTCGGCGGCGTAGGGCGCGGCCTGCTCCAGTGCGATCTGGTCGAAGGTGAGCTGCTGCTTGCCCGTGCCGGCCACGTCGCTGAAGGTCGTCGTCGTGAAATCCAGGTGGGTCTTGGCCAGCGAGTCCATGTCGTGGCGATGGCTGCCGGCATCGAGCACGTAGCTTTGCAGCATGGTGTCGTGCAGCATGCCGCGCAGGCGGATGCCGTGGCGGGCCAGCACATTGATGTCGTACTTGAGGTTCTGGCCCAACTTGGCGCGGGTCGGATCTTCGAGCAGCGGCTTGAGCCTGGCGATGACGTGGTCCATGGCCAGCTGCCGGGGCACATCGAGGTAGCGGTGCCCGACCGGAATGTAGGCGCCCTTGCCGGGTTCGGTGGCCAGGGCAATGCCCACCAGGCGCGCACGGTGGGCGTCGAGCGCGTCGGTCTCGGTGTCGACGCAGATCAGTTCGGCGTTCTGCAGCCGGGCGACCCAGTCGTCGAGTTGCGCTTCGGTGAGCACGCACTCGGTCTCGGTCTTGACCTGCGCAGCAGCGTCGCGGGCAGCCGGCGGGGCGTCTGCAGCGGGCTGCGACGCCGACGCAGCCACCGAAGACGCCAAGTGGCCCTCGTTCGCCCGCCGGGGCAGCTCACGCGCGCCCTTGAAGCCGAGCCGGTCGAGCAGCGCATTGACGCGATCCTGATCGGCCGGGCCGGGCACCAGCGTGTCCAGGCTGACCGGCAATGCAACGTCGCAGACCAAGGTGACCAGCTTCTTGGACAGGGGCAGATGGTCGGCGGCTTCGCGCAGGCGTTCGCCAGCCTTGCCCTTGATGGCGTCGGCGTTGGCCAGCAGCGCGTCCAGGCTGTCGTACTCCGCCAGCCACTTGGCCGCCGTTTTGGGGCCCACGCCGTTGACGCCGGGGATGTTGTCACTGGTGTCGCCGATGAGGGTCAGGTAATCGATGATCTGCCCGGGGTTCACGCCGAACTTCTCGACCACGCCGGCCGGGTCGAGGCGCCGGTTCTTCATGGTGTCGAGCAGGTGCACGTCGGGGCCGACGAGCTGGGCGAGGTCTTTGTCGGAACTGACGATCAACACGTCCAGCCCCGCGCTGCGGGCCTGCGCCGTCAACGTGCCGATCACGTCATCGGCCTCGACACCGTCGACGGTGATCACCGGGAGTGCCATGGCATCAAGCAGCTCGCGAATGCGCGGAAACTGGCTTTTCAGATCGTCCGGCGTGTCGCCGCGATTGGCCTTGTACTGCGGATACCAGTCGTTGCGGAAGGTGTTGCCCGGCGGATCGAAGACCACGCAGAAACGCTCGGGCTGGTAGTCCTTGTTGAGCCGCCGCAGCATGTTGAAGAAGCCGAACACCGCGCCGGTGGGTTCGCCCTCGGGGCTGGTCAGCGGCGGCAGCGCATGAAAGGCGCGAAACAGCCACGACGAGCCATCGATGAGGATCAGCGGAGCGCTGCGGCCGGTGTCGGTCATGGCAGGGTGTGCTCGCCGCGAATGAGATCGTCGAAGGTTTCGCGCTCGCGCACGATGTGCAGTCGGTCGCCGTCTACCATCACCTCGGCCGCGCGGCCGCGGGAGTTGTAGTTGGACGCCATGGTGAAGCCATAGGCGCCGGCCGAGCGGATCGCCAGCAGGTCGCCTTCTGCCAGCGCCAGTTGCCGGTCACGCCCCAGCCAGTCGCCGGTTTCGCAGACCGGACCGACGATGTCGTAGGTGTGTTCGGCTTCGCCGCTGTCGGCGGTGACGCGCACGATGTCCATCCACGCGTTGTACAGCGCCGGCCGCAGCAGGTCGTTCATCGCGGCGTCGACCACGGCGAACCGCTTGACCTCGCTGGTTTTCAGCACTTCGACGCGGGTGATCAGCACGCCGGCATTGGCGGCAATCGACCGGCCCGGCTCGGTGTGCAGCGCCAGACCGCGGCCCAGCAGCTTGCCGGTGACGGCGGCCGCCCACGCGGCCGGGGTGGGCGGCACCTCGTCGCGGTAGCGCACGCCCAGGCCGCCACCGACATCGATATGGTGCAGTCGAATGCCCTGCGCCGACAGCCGGTCCACCAGGGCCAGCACCCGGTCCAGCGCGTCGAGGAACGGTTGCAGCTCCAGCAGTTGCGAGCCGATGTGGCTGGCGATGCCCTCGATGCGGATGCCGGGCAGGCGCGCGGCTTCGGCATACAGCCCTTCGGCCGCGGCGAATTCCACCCCAAACTTGTTCTGCTTCAGGCCGGTAGAAATGTAGGGGTGGGTCTTGGCGTCAACATCGGGGTTCACGCGCAGGGCAATCGGCGCGATCTTGCCGTTGGCCATGGCGACGCGGTTGAGGCGTGCCAGTTCCGAGGCCGACTCGATGTTGAAGCAGCCGATGCCGGCGTCCAGCGCCAGGGCCATCTCGGCCTTGGTCTTGCCCACGCCCGAGAACACCACTTTGCGCGGGTCTCCGCCGGCCGCGATGACGCGTTGCAGTTCGCCGCCCGAGACAATGTCGAAACCGCTGCCGAGACGGGACAACAGGTTGAGCACCGCGAGGTTGGAGTTGGCCTTCACTGCAAAGTGGATCTGGTGCGGGTGGCCGTCCAGCGCCTCGTCGAAGGCCTGGTAGGCGGCGGTCAGCGCGGCGCGGGAATACACGTAGCAGGGCGTGCCCACGGCCTTTACCAGTTGCGTGCAGGCCAGGGATTCGGCGTGCAGCACGCCGTCGCGATAGGTGAAGGCATCCATCAGGGGGTGGTCTCGGGGCGCGGGCGTGTGGCGGGGGTGGGCGTGACGGTCGGGCTGGGGCTGACCTTCACCGGCGGGCGCTGTGAGGGCGGGGCCTCGCCGGGCAGGTACAGGTCACCGCTCTGGCCGCAGCCCTGCAGGGCAAGCAGGCAGGCCGACAGGGTCAGCAGCCGGCGAATGGGTCGTGTGATCATGTGCGAAGTTTACGCGCAACCTGCGTGAAGTCCGCCCCATCTTGCCTTGCCCATGACCCCCATCGAATCTGATCTTGAAGTACGCCTCGAGCCTCGCGAGCCTGCCAACGCCGCCGTTATCTGGCTGCACGGACTGGGCGCCGACGGCCACGATTTCGTGCCCATCGTGCCCGAACTGGGCCTGCCCGCCGGGCACCGTATCCGCTTCATCTTTCCGCACGCGGAGGTGCGCCCGGTCACGCTCAACGGCGGCATGGCAATGCGCGCCTGGTACGACATCGCCACCCTGGACCGCAACGGCGCGGTGGACGACGCCGGCATCGCCGCCTCGCGCCAGCGCCTGCAGCGGCGTATCACCAAGGAGATCGAGAGCGGCATTGCCGCCGAGCGCATCGTCGTCGCCGGTTTTTCGCAGGGCGGCGCCATTGCCTACCACACGGCCTTGCGGCACCGCCCGCGGCTTGCCGGGCTGCTGGCCCTGTCCACGTATTTGCCGGGCGCCGGCGCGGTGATCTCGGCGGAGGACCTGACCGACCGGAGCCTGCCGATGATGGTCATGCATGGCGCCCACGATCCGGTGCTGCCGATGGCACTGGGGCAGATGGCCGCCGAGCAGATCAGCACCCTGGGCTTCACGCCGCAGTGGCGCGCCTATCCCATGGCGCATCAGGTCTGCTTCGAGCAGATCACCGAGATTGGCCGGTGGCTCGCCGAGTGTCTGCCGCCGGTGTGAACCCTGGGGTGATGGGCCGAGCGCTCACCGCTCCAGGGTGTAGAGCAGGTCGGCGCCGGTGGCCACCCCGGTTTCGGTCTGCAGCTGGAAACCGCGGCCAAGATCGTAGAGCAGGCGGAACACGTGGCCGGGCTGGAACAGCCCCACGCCGTAGCTGATGTACAGATCGGGCGTCAGATAACGGCCCACGGTCAGTCGGGCCTCTTGCGGGTCTTCGCCGGGGTTGGTGCCGATGGAAATGTCATCGATCAGCCCGCCCTTGAGCCGCTGCGCCAGAAAGTCGCTGCCCGACAGCCCCAGCGCCAGCGCCGCGCCGGCCAGCGCGGCGTCGTCACCGCCCGACGATTGCAGGCCGCGGCCAAGCACCAGCCAGCTGAGCTGTTCTTCCTGGCGCATCGACGGGCTGGAGAACAGGGCGAACTCCGGTTTGTCGAGACGGCCGCGCACGGTCACGCCCACTTCGATGTCGGACCGTGGCTCGCGAATCGCACGCAGGTCGAGACCGGGATCGGTGATCGGACCGCCCGAGAAAATCACCCGGCCGGTGGCCACTTCCAGGTCTTGTCCGTAGGCCTTGTAGCGGCCATCGACCAGGCGGATTTCGCCGCGGCCGGTGACCGGCTGCCCCGGCCGCTGTTGCGCGTTCAGGCGTCCGGTGAAGCGGGTTTTCAGGCCGAAGCCGCTGAAGGTGACCGCATCACCCAGCGCCACGGTGACGTTGACGACGACGTCCATCAGGGGCTCGCGGGCGGGCACGTCGCCGTCGCGCACGATGATCTGGTCGGCCGTGGGCCCCTGTCCGGCGTCCGTGCCGCCGCGCGGGGTGATCTCGGCCCGCGGAATGTCGACCCGGCCGGTGACCTCCAGCCGATTGTTGGCCAGGCCCACCTTCAAGTCGGGGCTGACCCACACCCGGGCATCGGGCAGGTCGGCGACCTGGGCGTTGTCGCCTTTGATGTTGAGCGCGACTTGCGGCGTGCCCTCGGGCCAGCCCACGTCGCCGCTGATGGTGATGTTGCCTTCGCCGGCCTGGGTGCGCACCGCCACCCGCGCCTGGGTGCCGCCGTCGGGAAAGATCTCGGCAACGGTGTCGCGCAGGGTGATGCCGGCCTGCGGCAGGCTCACCTGCGGCACGCTCAGGGCCACCCGGCCGCTCACCTCGGGGGCGCCGAGCACCCCGGCCATGTCGAGGTTGAGGTCGAGGCGGCCTTCCAGTTCTTCCAGCTCGGGCGTCAGGCGGTTGATCCAGTCCAGATCCGACAGGGTGGCGGTCACCGACCCGCTCAGGGCGCGGCTGAGCGGGTCGGCGCCAGGCTCGGCCGACAACGCGGCGCGCAGGCCGCCGTCCACGACCGGCAGGTCGATGTCCAGCCGCAGGCCGTCGGCGTTCTCCTGGGCGCGGATGTGGCCGGGCAGCAGGGTCAGCGCGGCCCGGTCGCGAATCTCGAAGGCACCGGGCTGGGTGGTCAGGGCCACGTCCAGCTGCGGCGGCTGGCCCGTGGGCAGCCGCAGCGCAATGTTGCCGGCGGCGCTGCCGCTGAGGCTCATGTCTTCGGGCATGAAGGGCGTCAGCAGGGCGTAGTCCAGCGCGTCGAGCAACAGGTCGGCGAGGATGCGCTCGGGCGTCACGTCGGCGTCGAGGCAGACCTTCACCTGGGCTTCGGCCTGCCCGGCGCCGGTGCCCAGCAGGCAGGCGTCTTCAAGCGTCGAGGCGGCCGCCGACAGCGTCAGTGCCGCCGGGCTTTCTAGGGTGACGACCGGGGCCTTGGGCACTTCGAGGCGCAGTTGTTCGAGTTGTCCTGCCCAGCGTTGGCGGTCCAGATCGGCGGCCCCGGCCAGGGTCACGGTGCCCTTGCCCAGCGGCGCGTCGGCTTCGAGCCGCAGGCGGTGATCGTCAACCGTGCCCTTGGCGGTGAGCAGCGCACGGGTCATCTCGGCTGCGCCACTGATGTTCCGGGTTTCGAGGCGAAGATCGACCTCGCCACTGGGATCGAAGCGGCCATCGAGCGCCAGCTCGGCAACATTGACCACATCGGACCAGCCGAGCAGCCGACCCTGACCGCGTGCGGTGACCGAGGGCAGGGTGGGCGCACCTTCGAGGGTGGCGTCGAGCGTGATGCTTCCGCGCAGGTCGGGCAGCAGGGTCGACAGGTCGCTGCTTTCGAGTCGGGCGGTCAGTGCCAGGCTGGGCCAGGCGCGCCCCTGAGCGGTGAGCACCGTCTCGCCCTGGCTGAGCCGGGCGTTTTCGAGGGTGAGGTGCTCGCGCGTCTGGTCCCAGCCGCCGGCGGCGGTCAGGGCGAAGGGCTGGTTCATCAACACGCTGTCGTGGATGTCGGCGCGGAAGCGCAGCGGGTTGTCGGCGTCGAGACCGCCCTGCGCCTCGATCTGGCCGGTGATGCGACCGGCAGCCTGCGGAACGATCACCCCCGGATTGAGGTTGTTCATGCGGGCCTTGAGGTCAACATCCAGCGCCGGTGCCCAGCGCACCCGGCCGCTGGCCTGCGCGCTGCCCTCCAGGGCGGTGATGTCGAGCGTGCTGAGCATGATTTCTTCGAGCCCGCCTGCGCCTTCAAGAACAATGCCGCCGGCGTAATCGGGCGAATTGGCCTGGGCCTTGAGGGTGATCTGGTAGGCCTCGGGGCGGCCGGTGATCTGCAGGCGGCCCTCGGGGCTTTCGACCAGTGCATCGGTATCGCCGCGCACCGGCCAGCGGGCGTCAACCCAGGTCAGGTCGGCGGCAAAAGCGCCGTCGTAGTCGTAGCGGCCTTCCAGCGTGGCGGCCACCGGCTGCACGACAATCAGCTCGTCGAGGCCAACGCCGACCTCGCTGAGATGGGCGCGGGCGGTCATCGACAGCGGAAACTGATCCACCCAGTCCAGGGCCAGTGTGTGCACCTGCACCTGGGTGTCGATCCAGTCGGCCTGCAGGGCGATGTCGCGAATCTGCACGGCCTCGCCTTCGACCGGGGTGACGGTGAGGCGGCCCACCTTGAGGGTGCTGAGAATGATGTCCACCGGCAGGCGCGAGGGCGGGGCGCCCGCCGGTTCTTGCGGCGCTTCCTCGGGCGGCGCGTCGGGGGCCAGCAGGCGCACGTCGATGGTCTGGGCCGACAGCGCGTCGATCTGGGCGCGCAGCCGCAGCAGCGACAACGGCGACCAGTCGAGCACCACCTGCGTGAGATCGACCTCGGCGGCCGGTGTGCGTACCGACAGACGGTCCATTTCGAGCCGGCCCAGCAGGTGCCCGCCCGTGACCTGGCCGGCATCGAGCAGGCCGCCGCTGCGCTGCGCTGCCTGGTGAAGAATGAACTGCGATCCTGCTGACGAACTCAGCAGCCACAGCAAGGCCAGCAGCAACAGCGCCGGCACGCCCCAGAACAGTCTCACGACGTGAATCACAGGCCCACCCTGATGCCCAGATGCAGCCGCACGCCGGTTTCAGGCCGTCGTAGCGGGTGCGCCAGGTCCAGATTGATATAGCCGATCGGTGCGCGATAGCGCATGCCCACGCCCACGCCCTGACTCAGCGCCGGGCCCGGCTTGTTGTCGACGCCGCCGGCATCCAGAAACGCGGCGGCGCCGAAATTGCCCCAGACCGTCTGTTCGATTTCGGCACTGAAGGTGGTCATGTATTCGCCGCCGATGTTTTCGCCGCTGTCGTCCCGGGGGCCGATGGAGCGGTAGGCGTAGCCGCGCACGCTCTGGTCGCCACCGGCAAAGAAGCGTTGCGAGGCCGGCAGCTCGGCGAGGTCTTCATTGAGGGTGGCGCCGTACTCGCCGCGCAGCAGCAGCCGCGCGCTGTCCCACAGGGGCAATACAAAGCGTGCTTGCGCCAGGGTTTGCAGGAAGGTGGTGGTCGACAGCGCGTCATCCGAGGCGCCATGAACGTCGATCAGCGCGTACCAGCCATTGCGCGGGTGGATCGGGTCGTCCAGCTCGCTGCGGGTGAACGACACGCCGGGGATCAGCAGGTCGGTGTCGGTGAACTGGTTGCCGAGCCGCGATTGCTCCTGCTCGTAGGTGATGTAGGTGCGCTGGCTCCAGTCGCCCGGCTCACGGGTCAGGCTGGCGCCGATTTCGTAGCGCTCGGTTGTGCCCTCATCGAATTCTTCATCGATGTAGCCGGTGTGGAACGACAGGAATTCGCCGATCTTGTTGCCCAGCGGAATCCGGTATTCGGTGCCGATACGGTTCTGGACTTCCGACAGCCGCAGGTCGGTGCGCAGTTTGTGGCCGCGACGGTTCAGGCGCCTTGATTCGGCGCCCAAGGACAGGCGGGCGCCGGTATCGGTGCCGTAGCCGATGCCGGCCGAATACAGCACGTCCTTGATCGGCGTGGTGCGGATGGTCATGGGCACGTGGGTTTCGGATTGGTTGTCCCGGTCGGGCACCACCTCGACCTGCGCGAAATAGCCCAGATCGGTGAGCGCGAGCTGGGTGTTGAGCACGTCCCGGGGCGAGAAGTAGGCGTTTTCCTCGATCCTGAGGTAACGGCGGACCACGTCTTCGTCGATGTTGTCCGATTCCACCGAAATCTCGCCAAAACGCCAGCGGGTGCCGGTGTCGAAGCGCCACTCGATGTCGGCGGCCTGCTCGTCGGGATACACCCAGAGGTCGCTGACCAGAAAGCGCCCGTCGAGGAAACCGTATTCGAACGCGGCCTGCGAGAAGCTGCTCTTGTCATCGTTGTAGCGCTGGTGCCGCAGCGGCTCGCCGGGCTGTATCCGCAGGCGCGCGCGCAGGTCTTTCAGCGGTTCAAACGTCTTGCCCTCACCCTCGATGCGAATGGCGATGTCGCGCACCACGGTGCGCGGCCCGAGGGTGACGATGGTGTAGGTCGCGCGGCGCTCGTCGAGGTTGAAGTCTGAGGTGATCTCGGTGTCGTAATAACCGAACGGATTCAGCGCGCCGCGAATGTCTTCTTCGGCGCGGCGGTGCAGTGAGCGCAGCCGCCGGTCGGACAGCGGGCGCGCGTCGGTCTGCTCGCGCACCTCGGTGCGAATGCTGAGCTGCGCCTCGATATTGCGCAGCAGCGAGCCCTTTTTGAGCCCTTCAATGGTGACCGTGAACGGTTGGGCCTCCGCCCGAACGGTCAGCGGAAAAAGGGACAGCGCCACCAGCAGAGCAGCCCAAAAACGCATCAGTCGCGGTCAGCGTCCGTCATCAGCCAGTCTTGAGCGACGGCCGGGTCACCGCCGAGGGTGGCGAAGTCGAACAGTCTGCGGTCGGCAAGCTGGCTGGGGGCGATATTGGTCAGGGCCGCAAACACCTGCTCGATCCGGTTGCCGTGCTCGGCCTCCCAGCCGTCCATCATGCGGCGCACCTGCTTGCGCTGCAGTTGTTCCTGGGAGCCGCAGAGATTGCAGGGAATGATGGGATAGCCCTTGTGGTCGGCATAGGCTTGCAGGTCACGCTCGCGCACGTACGACAGCGGGCGAATCACGCAGTTCTTGCCGTTGTCCGATTGCAGCTTGGGCGGCATGGCGGCAAGCCGGCCCCCGTGAAACATGTTGAGCAGAAAGGTCGCGACGATATCGTCCTTGTGGTGCCCGAGTGCAATCTTGGTGAAGCCCTCGGCCTCGGCAAAGGTGTAGAGCGCCCCGCGGCGCAATCGCGAGCACAGCGAGCACATGGTTTTCCCTTCGGGAATCACCCGCTTGACCACCGAGTAGGTGTCTTGCTCGAGGATGCGGTAGGGCACGCCCAGTCCTTCGAGATAGCGCGGCAGCACCTCTTCAGGAAAATCGGGCTGCTTCTGGTCGAGATTGACGGCCACCAGCTCGAAGCGCACCGGTGCCTTGGCCTGCAGCTGCAGCAGCATGTCGAGCATGGTGTAGCTGTCTTTGCCGCCCGAGAGACACACCATCACCTTGTCGCCCTCGGTGATCATGTTGTAGTCGGCGATCGCCTGGCCGACCTGGCGACGCAGGCGCTTGGCCAGCTTGTTGGCATCAACGCGATCACGGCGTGGCGTGACCAGAGATTCAACCGCAACGGTGACAGCCTGCATGACGGGCCTGAAGCAAAGGTGGGGCCGTCGATTGTACGGGGGCCTCGACCGGCGCTCACCCCGGGGCCGTGAGGCCCGCCGGTCCGGCGTAGGCTGGGGGCTCCTTTTGCCCCATTTCTGGAGTTCGCATGAGCAGCTATTTCAATTCAGAAGACCTTGCCAAGTTCGGCCAGATTGGCGCCCAGGCGCAGCCGTTGGCGGATGCGTTTTTCGCCTACTACGGCAAGGTGACCGGCAGCGACGGCGCGCTCAGCAAGCGCGAGAAATCGTTGATTGCACTGGCGATTGCCCACAGCGAAAAGTGCGGCTACTGCATCGATGCCTACACCACCGCCTGCCTGGAGGCCGGCTCCAATCCCGAGCAGATGCGCGAGGCGGTGCACGTGGCGGCGGCGATGAAGGCGGGCATCACCCTGGTGCACAGCGTGCAGATGAGCAACAGGCTCGATGAACTGATGATGTGAGGCGGTTCAGCCGGCAGTCGCCCGGCTCCCCTAGTCTGGCCCGGCACCGTCATCACGACGCAGCCTTATTCCGGGCTGCCGGTGATGACCCATCGCAACGCAACCATTAGGGTGATCTTCATGATGCTTTTCCGAAACGGGGCCATGGCCCTGGGTTTTCTTGCTCTGGCCAGCCTGTCTCTGGGCCTGTTCAGTGCCACATCCCACGCCGCATCCACCGCCGCTGAACTGGACCGCGACGCCGCCCAGGCGCTGGCGCGGCTGATCGAGAACAATCCCGCCGCCGCCGGTGTCGCCGAAAAGGCCAAGGCCGTGCTCATCTTTCCGAGCATCATCAAGGCCGGACTGATCTTTGGCGGCGCCTACGGTGAGGGCGTGTTGCAGAAAGACGGCAAGGTCGTCGACTACTACAACTCGGTCTCGGGCTCGTGGGGGCTGCAGGCCGGCGCGCAGACCTACAGCTACGTGGTGTTTCTGATGAACGACGAGGCGCTGGGCCATCTCGAACGCACCAAGGGCTGGGAACTGGGCGTGGGTCCGTCGTTGGTGGTGGTCAACGAAGGCGTCGCCAAGAACCTGTCGACCTCGACGCTGACTGAAGACGCCTACGCGTTCACCTTCAGCCAGCAAGGCGCCATGGCCAGCCTGAGCATTGAAGGCACCAAGGTCAGCCGCATCGAGCGCTGAGGCGCACGCTGCCGCAGCAGAGCCCCGGACGATCCCGTCGTCCGGGGCTTTTTCGTGGATGCGCGCAGCCAGACTGACGGCTCGTTATGCTGGGGCGCCCATCGGGAATTCCCCCTTCATGGACGTTTGGCGCTCCCCCCGCGTGGCCCCGCATGACCGGCCCTACGCCCCATCGGCCGAGCGCAACGCCGCGCCCATCCTCAACGTGCTGCGCGAGGTGCTGGCCGATTGCGTGTCGGTACTCGAAGTGGGCAGCGGCACCGGCCAGCACGCCGTGGCGTTCGCGGCGGCGCTGCCGCATCTGCACTGGACCACGGCCGACCAGCGCCTGCACCACGCCGGCATCCGGGCGTGGTTGGGCGAGGCCGGCCTGCCCAATCTGAGCGGACCCTTGTCGCTGGAGATTGGCGTTGACGATTTTCCGGCCGGTCCGTTTGATGCCGTGTTCACCGCCAACACGCTGCACTACATGCCGTGGGCAGCGGTCGAGCAGCTGTTTGCCGCCATGCCCGCCGTGTTGCGGCCGGGGGGTCGCTTGGTGGTCTATGGCCCGTTCCGCGAAGGCGGGCGTTTCGTCAGCCCCAACGACCCGGACTTTGATGCCGCGCTGCGCGACGGCGCCCCGTACCGCGGCCTGCGCGACATCGAGACGGTCGAGGGCCTGGCGGTTGCCGCCGGGCTGCGGCGCGTGGCCGCCTATCACATGCCTGCCGACAACCGCTGTCTGGTCTGGCAGCGCCGCGATGATGCCGACGAACGCTGAACCCTGCCCCTGCGGTGGCGGCGCCTGGGTGCAGTGCTGCGGCCGTTGGTCAGACGCGCACCGGCCAGACACGCCCGAGGCCCTGATGCGGGCGCGCTATACCGCCTACACCCGCTGCGATGCCGCGATGCTGCTGGACACCTGGCACCCGGACCACCGTCCACCGACGGTCGAATTCGCCCCGGGCACCCGCTGGCTGGGGCTGAAGGTGAGCGCGGTCACGGCTGAAGGCGACGACCAGGCCACCGTGCGCTTCACGGCGCGCTGGCGGGTCGGAGGCGGCCGGGCCGGGCGGATGACCGAAACCAGCCGCTTTGTGCGCGAACAGGGGCGCTGGTGGTACCTCGATGGCGAGATCGAACCGGCACCTGCGTGACCCCAAACGGTGACACCGCCCCCGCCGTTTTTCGGCGATGTCGCGGAGGGGTCAGAACGGCGCCAGCTTGCCGGTGAGCACGCGCAGCACGATCACCGAGATCAGGCCGCAGGCGGCGATCGCCAGTGCCATCGCCAGCGCGGTGCCGTCGTGCAGGCTGGCGACCACGCCGCTGGCAATGGCCGCCAGCCCGTACTGCAGGGTGCCCAGCAGCGCCGCGGCCATGCCGGCACGGTCACCGAACGGCGCCATGGCTGCGGCGGTGGAATTGGGAAAGGTGAAGCCCAGGCTGGCGATGCAGCACCACAGCGGAATCAGCACGCCGGGCAGGCCGCCGAGGCCGGTGATGACGACCAAGGCCAGCACCACACCAAAACTGCTGTAGGCGATCAGGGCACTGCGCAGCACCCGTTCGGCGCGGTAGCGGGTGAGCATCCAGTTATTGATCTGCGAGCCCAGAATCAGGCCGAAGGCGTTGACGCCAAACAGCAGGCCGTACTGCGTGGGCGAGAGCGCATAGAAGTCGATGAACACGAACGACGACACCGCGATGTAAGCGAACAGGCTTGCCTGGGCGATGCCGCCCGACAGCGCGTAGCCCATGAACCGGCGGTGCCGCAGCAGGCGGCCATAGCCCTTGAGCACCCGCATGAATTCAAGGGCCTCGCCTGGCCGCGCGAGGGTCTCCGGCAGGTACTTCGCGGCCATGATCAGGCAAGCCAGCCCGTAGGCGACCAGCACGCCGAACACCGCCTGCCAGCCGAAGGCGACGAAGACCCAGCTGCCGATCAGCGGCGCGAGGATGGGCGCCACGCCCATCACCAGCAGCAGCATCGACAGCACCCGGGCCATTTCCTGCGGGGTGTACAGGTCGCGCACCACGGCACGGACGATCACCATGCCCGCGCAGCCCCCCAGGGCCTGCAGAAAGCGCAGTGCGATCAGGCTGTTGATGTCGGTGGCCAAGGTGCAGCCCAGCGCGGCCAATGCGTACAGCGCCAGGCCGAAGTACAGCGGCTTGCGACGGCCGATGCGGTCGCTCACCGGGCCGTAGATCAACTGCCCCATGGCCAGGCCCAGAAAGTAGACCGACAGCGTGAGTTGTCCTTGCGCCGCCGTGCCGCCCAAGGCCTGCTGGAGGGTCGGCAGCGCCGGCAGATACAGATCGATGGACATCGGCGCCAGCGCAATGATGGCGCCCAGCAGCAGAATGCGGCGGTGCTCGGCGGCGGTCATGAGGCTTCCAGCGCTTCGGAGGCGTCGAGCCACGCGGCTTCCACGTCGGCCAGCCGGGCCTTTAGCTGCCCCTGTTCGTGCTGGAGTTTTTCGGCCTCGGCGCGGCGGCTGGCGGCGTACAGCGCCGGGTCGGCGAGCCGGTCGTCGAGCACGGCAAGCTCGGCGCTGAGGCGCGCCATCTGCCGGTCCAGCTTCTTCACCTGATCGCGCAGGGCGCGGGTGTCGACCTGCGTCCTGCCGGCTGTGGCCTTGCCGCCGCCGCCGCTGCTGCTGCCGTCGCGTTGCGCGCGCAGCCAGCGGGCGTAGTCGTCCAGATCGCCGTCGTAGGGTTCGCAGCGGCCGTCGGCCACGCGCCACAGCGCGTCGCAGGTGCTTTCCACCAGATGCCGGTCGTGAGAGATCAGCACCACGGCGCCGGGGAAGTCCTGCAGCGCCATGGCCAGCGCTTCGCGCATCTGCAGGTCGAGATGGTTGGTCGGCTCGTCGAGCAGCAGCAATGCCGGCCGTTGATAGATGACCTGGGCCAATGCCAGCCGGGCCTTCTCGCCGCCCGAGAACGGCGCGATGGCTTCGAGCTGGCGGTCACCATGAAACGCGAACTGGCCCAGATAGTCGCGCAGGGCCTGCTCGGTAGCCGACGGGTCCAGCCGCTGCAGGTGCAGCAGCGGGCTGGCTGCGGGATCGAGTTGCTCCATCTGGTGCTGGGCGTAGTAGCCCACCGCCAGATCGGGCGCGCGGGTCACCTGGCCTTCAAGCCAGGGCTGTGTGCCGGCAAGGCTCTTGATCAGGGTTGACTTGCCGGCGCCGTTGGCGCCCAGCAGGGCGATACGATCGCCCGGATTGAGCACCAGCTTGAGCTGCCTGAGCAGCACCGTGTCGCCGTAGCCGACCTGACCGCGCATCACGCTGAGCAGGGGGTGCGGCAGCTTCTCGGGCGCGCGAAAGCGGAAGCTGAAGGGGCTTTCGGCCAGCACCGGCGCAATCATCTCCATCCGCGCCAGGGCCTTCAGCCGCGACTGCGCCTGGCGCGCCTTGGTGGCCTGGGCACGGAAGCGGTCAACGAAGCGTTGCAACTCGGCCGCACGCGCCTGCTGGTTGGCGTGCGTGGCGGCCTGCTGGGCAAGGCGCTCGCTGCGGGTGCGCTCGAACTGCGTCACGCCGCCGGTGTACAGCATGCCGCCCTCCGGCGTGAGGTGGAGGCTGTGGGTGGTCACCGCGTCAAGAAACGCGCGGTCGTGCGAGATCAGCAGCAGCCCGCCGGCAAAGCTGGCGAGCAGGTCCTGCAGCCACAGCGAGGCATCGAGATCGAGGTGGTTGGTGGGTTCGTCGAGCAGCAGCAGATCGGCGCGACGCATCAGCGCCCGCGCAAGGTTCAGGCGCATGCGCCAGCCGCCGGAAAAGCTGGACACCGGCCGGACCTGCATCTCGGGCGTGAACCCCAGGCCGCGCAGCATCTGCGCGCAACGGGCCTCGGCGGCGTAGCCATCGATGGCCGCCAGGGTGTCGTGGCAGCGGGCAATGCCGGCGGCATCGTTGGCGGCTTCGGCCCGCGCCAGTGCGCGTTCGGTGGCGCGCAGCTCAACATCGCCATCGAGGGCCGATTGCAGTGCGGTTTCGGGCAGTGGGGGCACATCCTGCGCCACCGCGGTCACGGTGACGCCGCGCTGCACGGCAATGTCACCGGCATCGACCCCCAATTCGCCCTGAATGGCGGCAAACAGGCTGGACTTGCCCACGCCGTTGGCGCCAATGACGCCGACCCGCTGGCCGGCAAATACGCTGAAGCTGAGTTCGGTGAACAGTGCGCGTGGGCCGCGGCGCAGGGTGAGATCGGAGACGGTGAGCATGTCCCATTCTACGGCGGTCATGCCGGGCGACCGAAGCTACACTGGACGAAAACATGCGGGAAACCAACGTGGGATTCTGTTCGGCCATGCGGGCGCACGGCGCATCGTGGCGCGGCATTCATTTCTGAGGAGCGTTCTTCCATGCACCTGCCCCCCGCCGTGTTGCTGCTGGGCTATTCCGGCCTGATTCCGTTTGTGATTGGCCCGTTGTGGCTGACGCTGTCGCCCGGCAGCGCGCCGCAGTGGCTGGACATCGCCTGGCTTAATTACGTGGCGATGATCGCCAGCTTCATGGCCGGCACCTTCTGGGGCTTCGCGCTGCCGGCAGCGCAGGGGCCGGCGGGCCTGCTGGGGGTGGCGATGTCGGCAGTGCTGATGCTGATCGCGTGGGTGGCCACGCTGTTGCCGTTTGGCCCGTCGCTGGCCTTGTTGGGGCTGGTCTTTCTGCTGCTGCTGGCCGCCGATTTCTGGCGCGAGCGGGTGCTCGACACCCTCGACGGTTACTTTCGGCTGCGCACCACGCTGACCCTGGGCGTGCTGGCTGCCGTGGTCTGGCGCTTCACGCTGTCGGTGTAACCCCCGGTTCGCGGGGTGGTTGCCCGCCCGGCAGCGCCGGATCATCGCGGCTCTTTTTGCTGGAGCCGATCAATGGCCGTTTCGTCTGTCCGCCTTTCTGTTTCCGGCGCCATGGTGCTGCTGGTGACCGCCTGCGCATCCAGCCCCGAGGCGCTCCCCAGGTTCGATGCCGCGGCTTCGCTGGAGTCGCAGATCGACACCTTCGTGTACGCCGACAAGGCCACGCGCAAGCGCATGAAGTCGGTGAATACGCTGGCGCTGACCGGCTGCAACGTGCTGTTCGCCACCCGCACCCGCGCCTCGGCATCGACCGGCAGCGGCATGTTCGGCGAAGTGGGCAACACGGTGCGCTCCGAAGCGAAGATCAGCCAGATCTACACGCTGGAAGGGCTGACCGATGCCGACATGCAGGCCATGGCTGACGGCATCTGTGCCGATGCCGAGACGCGCCTGCTGCGCGCGGGCTACGCGGTCAAACCCTACGCCGAATTCCGCAGCCATCCCGAGCAGGTGGCGTTGGCCGCATCGGGTCGCGCGGCGCCGCTGAACCACAGCGTCGGCAGTGGGGGCACCAAGCAGGAATATCGCGTGTTCACGCGGGCCGGCGAAACCGTGCACGGCGCCGCCTACCTGGGCACCGCTGGCGGCCTGGCGCAGGCCTTCAAGTCGGCCGGTGGCACCTCGTCGTGGAACCATGAAGCCCGGCTCATGCAGGACCTGGGCGCAGACTCGGTGCAGATCGACGTGATGGTCGATTTCGCGACCGTCGAATCCAGTGGCCATGCGCAAGCCACACAGGTTCGCAACACCAATCGTGCCTCGGTGTCGGGTGATGCGCGTCTGTCGATCAGCGGCCAGTTGCGCATCGTGCCGCTGGCCGATCTCAAGTGCTGGGAGCGTTTCGGCAAGAAAGAATGTGGCCAGATCCAGGACATGGCAAAGGTCACCAGCCGTCTCGGCCTGAGCCATGACGAACCCTTCTACGACAGCCTGGTGGATGCGACCACAACCGGCGACAAGGTGGCATCGGGCGTCAGCAAGGCCTTGTCCACGCTGGCGATGCTGGGTGGCGTGAGCGGCTCGTCAAGCAGTGACGTGACGCGCTACACCGTGACCGTCAATCCCGACACCTATGGTCGGGTGGCCAGTGCGGCCACCACGTCCTTTGTCGACATGGCGGTGTTGGCAGCCAAGCGCGAGGGCAGCAAATAAGCGGCCTGGCCACCGCACCCGCTTCGCCCGCCCGGCCCCGGCCGGGCTTTTTTACGCCCGCAGCCAGGCGATCAGCTGGTCACACACGCGGCGGTCATTGCTGAGCTGCAGATGGTGGAGGCCCGAGAAGCTGGCCCGGTCCGCTTCACCGATGAGGGCTGCGTGGGCGCTGGCGAGCCGCACCAGGCCGTCCCCAAACCAACGGGCAATGAGGGCGTCGGGATTGGCGCCCAGACTGCTGCCGATGAAGCCGAGGCGCACGTTCGCCGGGCGGGGGCAGGGGCCTGCGGCGCTGCCGAACACGGTATCGAGGTCTTCGTTGACGCCGTCGGTGAGGCGCAGGTGGCCATGGCGCAGCTGCTTGATGCCGACGCTGCGTGCCTTCAGCCAGCCGCCGAAGGGTGCGGTGAACGGCAGTCGGTCGAGCAGGCGGGCGGCGTGCCAGGCCCAGCCTTCGAGCGGTGCCCCGAGGTGCGGCGCCCCCAGGCAGAACAGGTGACGGGTGGGCTTGAGCCACGCGGCATCATCGTCCATGGCTTGGGCCAGCGCGCTGCGCGCCACCAGGCCGCCCATGCTGTGGCCGATCAGCACCAGGTGCTGAATGCGGCGCGGATAGACCTCCATCAGGCCGTCGAGCAGTTGCGACAGCGTGGCGCCGTTGTCGGCGATGCCCAGGCCGGAGTTGTACCGCACGAACAAGGGCGTGAATCCGCCCTCGCGACTCAGGCGTTCGGCGTAGTTCTGGCCATCGTGGTGCGCGCGATGCAGGTCCCACACCGATTCGTTGCAGCACAGGCCGTGCACGAAAACCGCCACTTTGCCGGTGGCCTGCGGGTGGGCGGTGGCCCAGGCGGCGGCGTCCAGCGGCAGGGCGCGGCCGTGGTGGACGAAGGTCATGCCCAGGGTCAGCGCGCTGCCGTGCTCGGCGAGGCGGTCGCCAAAGGCGCCGTTGAGCGCGCTGATGGCCTGCCCCTGCCACGGCGCAGGCGCCTCAGGGTCGGGCAGGTATTCCGCTGGCAGCGCCCTGATGATGCGCCGCGCGCCCTCGCCGACGCCGCGGGTCACGATGCGCACCGCGTCGTACACGCCGTCGGCAATGGTGTCGTGGGTGAACGCGGTGCCGCGGGCGCCGGGCAGCGGGCCGAGCATCGAAAAGGGAATCGCGGCGATGGCGCGGTGCACGGCCTGCACCGCCTCGGTGACCTGGGTCAACCCGATCACCGCGACCTGGGCGGCGCCGTCGAGCGTGCGCTGGGGATCGGTGCTGACCAGAGGCGTCATGAAAAATCACCAGTGAACAAGTGTGCACACTCTAGTCTCTTCAGGGCGGGCGTCACAAGCCGTCGGCACGCGGCTGCAGGGGCGCGGGCCTTGCACTAACCTCAAGGCATTGATCTTCAGGAGTGTGGGCATGACGCCATCGTTGCAGTCGCAGGTCAGCGCCGAGGAGTGGCAGACGCGGGTTGACCTGGCCGCCGCCTACCGCCTGGTGGCGCATTTTGGCTGGTCGGATCTGGTCTTCACCCACCTCACCGCCAAGGTGCCCGGGCCGGCGCATCATTTTCTGATCAATCCCTACGGCCTGATGTTTGACGAGATCACGCCGTCGAGCCTGGTCAAGATCGACATCGACGGCAACAAGGTGATGGACAGCCCGTACCCCACCAACCCGGCGGGGTTTCTGATCCACAGCGCCATTCACGCCGCGCGCGACGACGCCTTTTGCGTCATGCACACCCACTCGATCAATGGCGTGGCGGTGTCGGCGCAGGAAGGCGGGCTGTTGCCGCTGTCGCAACAATCGATCTTCGTGCTCGGTTCACTGGCCTATCACGACTACGAGGGCGTGGCGCTGCTCGACGACGAACGCCCGCGGCTGGTCGCCGATCTGGGCACGGCGAACTACCTGATGCTGCGCAATCACGGTCTGCTCACGGTGGCCGCGGACATTCCCAATGCCTTCCTGTTCATGTACCTGCTGGAAGCGGCCTGCAACATCCAGATTCGCGCCCAGAGCGGCGGCGGGGCGCTGCGGCCGATTCCCGAGCCCATCGTGGCCCGCGGCCTGGAGCAGGCCCGTCAGGTCACCCTGGGCGCGGGCGGCAGGCTGGCGTGGCCGGGGCTGCTGCGCACGCTGGACCGGCTGGACCCGGACTGGCGGCAATGAGCGGCCTGCGTATCGGCATTGACCTGGGTGGCACCAAGGCTGCGGCGGTGTTGATGGACGCCGGCGCGCACATTCTGGCGCGCGCGCGCAAACCGACGCCGTTCGAGTCGTATGAGGGGCAGATCGACCTGATCGCCGATCTGGTGGCCGAGATGGAGGCCGCGGCCGGGCAGACCGGGCTGCCGGTGGGCATTGGCCACCCCGGCGCCATCTCGCGCGCGACCGGGCGCATCAAGAACGCCAATTCGCTGTGCCTGAACGGCCAGCCGCTGAAGGAAGATCTGCAAGCCCGGCTCGGCCGCGAAATTCGCATGGCCAACGACGCCAACTGCCTGGCCGTGTCGGAGGCCAACGATGGCGCGGCCGCCGGGCATGCGGTGGTCTTCGCGGTGATTCTGGGCACCGGCTGCGGGGGTGGTATTGCGGTCAACGGCCTGCCCTGGGCCGGTCCCAACGCCATCGGTGGCGAATGGGGCCACAACCCGCTGCCGTGGCCGCGCCCGGAGTGGGACGAAACGCCCGGCCCGCGCCATTGGGACGGTCAGCACGGCTCCATCGAGGCCTACTGCTCGGGCCGCGGTCTGGCGCGTGACCATCACAAGGTGACGGGCGATCCACTCACCGGCGAGCAGATCGTCGCGCGCGCCGCCGCCGGGGACGGGCCCTGCAACGCCACGCTGGGCCGCTTCGAAGACCGCCTGGCACGCGGCCTGGCCAGCGTGATCAACCTGCTCGATCCCGAGGTCATCGTCGTCGGCGGTGGCCTGTCGCGCATCGAGCGGCTGTACCGGCACGTGCCCGCGCTGTGGGACCAGTGGGTGTTCTCCGACGAGGTGCGCACCCGCCTGCTGCCGGCGATGCACGGCGACAGCTCCGGCGTGCGCGGTGCGGCCTGGCTGTGGCCGGCATGAGCGGCGGGGTCGTGGTGCTGATGGGCCTGCCCGGATCAGGCAAGTCGTCGCTGTTGCGGGCGCTGCCGCCTGAACGGCAGATGCCGGTGATCGACCGTGACGCGATTCGCGCGGCAATGTTCCCCAGGCCATTTGATGCGCGATCAGAAAAGGATGCGGCCATCAGCGCCGTCTGGGCGGCACTGGCGGCGCGGCTCAAGTTTGGCCAGCAGGTGGTGATCGACGGCATGACCTTCGCCAGCCAGCGCAACCGCGACCAGGTGGCGCGCATCGCCCGCGCGCAGGGCGCCGAGGTGTTGGAAGTGCTGCTCGATGTGCCGCCCGAGGTGTGCGCCGCGCGGGTCGCCGCACAGACCGGGCACCCTTCACCGGAACGCACGCCGGCGCTGGTGTATGAGGTGGCGGCGCGCTTTGCGCCCGTCTCGCCCGAGGCGCTGCGCCTCGACGGCACCCAGCCGATCGCCACACTGACGCAGCAGCTGACCCGGCGGTTGCCGGTCTAGTGCACCGCGTCCAACAAAGCGTCAGAACGAATGTTCTGTTGGACGCGGTGCACTAGGCCGGCCGGCGGTCGCTCCAGCGCAACCAGCGGCGCACCAGCCGCACGCTCAGCCAGGCGCCGATCACGGTGGTGGCCACGCCATGCACCAGGAACGCCGCCACGAGCATGAACAGCGGGCGCCCGGCGGTGTAGTCAAGATAGGCCGCGAGCGAGTCGAAGGCCATCGCCGCCTCTTCGCCCGGCTGGGCCGCGGCCACCGCGTCAATGATGATTGCCCCCAGATTCCAGACCTCGGCAAACGCGAAGCCCAGCGCCGCCAGCACGGCGAGCTGGGCGATGATGGCGTACAGCCAGGTGCGCGCCAGAAAGCGATGATGACTGGCATTGACGCTGTCATGGCCCCGGGCCGTGACCCAGTGCAACACGCACATCACCGGCGCCAGCAGCACCGCGAACAGGCCGAGCTGCACGAAAATCATCAGCACCATCGATGCGGCCGTGGCGTAGCCCAGCACGACGCCGATGCCGGCCGGAGACGGTGATTGAGGGGTCATTGCGACCTGGTTTGGATTGACGGGACGCCGGCCTAGCCCATCGGCAAGGCTTTGCGCTCGGTAAAGGCCAGAAGGCCGCGAACGATGCGGTAGATGTACCAGATCAACACGCCCACGTAGATCAGAAAACCGACGCCGATCACCATGAGCAGCCCGGCAAGGATGCTCCACAACAGGCCGAACCAGAAGGTGCGCAGCAGCCAGCGGTGATGGCTTTTGATGAAGCGGCTTTGGGTATCGTTGACCTTGATGTGGTTGAGTATCACCCCGGCAACCGCGGTCAGGGCGGTGAATGGCCCCAGCGCATAGAGGATGTAGGCAATCAACAAGGTGTTACGTTCGGCTTCGGAGCCGGCCTCGGCTTCGACGATGTCGTTCATAGTGGGCGCAGGGGGTGGAGGAATGGTTTGGAGCCTAGCAAGTTGGTCGGCAGAAAAGAATCTCAGACCCGACGAGAGCGCGAGACGCGTGAGGATGGTGCATGAACATTGACTTGGTGAATTGGGACCGCTGGTTTCGCAGAGCGCTGCTGCTGATGGCGGTGGTGCTGGGCGGGCTGGACTACTGGGCGAATGGCGGCAACCCATGGTTTCGCTCGGGTTTCGTGATCACCATTGCCGGTTGCGTGGGGTATTTCACCAACTTTCTGGCGATCAAGATGCTGTTTCAGCCCAAGAAGGGCACGGTGCTGGGCTGGCGCGGGCTGGTGCCGAAGAACCAGGCGCAGATTGCCCGCAGCCTGGGCGAAAGCGTGCAGGCGCAACTGCTGTCGCCCGACATCGTGCTGGCCTACATCGCCGAACGTCAGCTCATCGAGCGCAGCACCGCGGCGCTGGCGGAGTGGACCGACGCCAACCTGCAAAAGCCCGAGGTGCGCCGCGAAATCACCACGGTGATCATCACCCTGCTCAACCAGCGCGGGCCGGAGCTGCTGACCGCCACGTTCGACCTGGGGGAGGAAGCGGCCAAGGGCATCGCGCGCAATCCGCAGGCCATCGAGGCCTACTGGCAGCGCGTGCGGGCGGCACTCAACGATTTTCTGCAAGACGCCGAAAACCGCGAACTGGTGATGCAATCCATCCGCCGCGTGATCAGCCAGCAGATGCCGATGATCGCCGACTGGGTCGATCGCGCCATCGAGGCCTATCTGCAGCAGAAGCGCGGCGTTGGCCGCGTCGGTCTGGGGCTGAAAAACCTGCTGTCGATCGACCAGGCCGCCATCGAACAACTGTTGATCCGCTTCGTGCGCGACGGTCGCATGGCCGACGAGGTGCTGGTCATGCTCGACGCGATCATGCAGTCGGTGCAGAACGACCTGGCCTCTGAAACCAAGCAGGCAACCCTGCAGCACGAGCTGGAAGTGTGGATCGCCAAGATCAGCGGCGTGTCGCGACGCCATGTGCTGCCGGCCATCAGCGAACAGTTTGGCGAGTACCTGAACAACGAGGGCAACTGGGCACAGATCGAGAACCTGTTGATGCGGTTCATTCAATGGCTCAAGGACCGAGCGCACTCCATGCTGCACTCCAGCGCCGGACAAACCTACCTGCGCGCCGCCATCGAGCGCGCCGTGCAGCAGCTCAACGTCACCGGGCTGGTCGAGCAACAGGTGATGAAGCTCGACAGCGACGAACTGGAGGCCATGGTGCTGAACAACACCGGCGGCAACCTCACCATCATCCAGGTGCTGGGCGGCGTGCTGGGCCTGATCGTGGGACTGGTGCAGGTGCACCTGCTGTTCGCGGTGCCGCTGGGCGCCGCCGCCACGGCGGTGTGGGTGGCGTATCGCCTCAACGAGCGCCGTTATCGCGACCGCTGAGGCTCGGCTCGGCTCGGCGCATAAAAAACGAACAAAAAACGCCCGCGCAGCATCGGCTGGCGGGCGTTTCGGGTGCCGCGGGGCAACGCGCCTTACTTCGTGGCGGCGGCAATGCCCTTGACGATTTCTTCGCGGGCGGCGGCGGCATCGCGCCAGTTCGCAACCTTCACCCACTTGCCTTTCTCGAGATCCTTGTAGCGCTCGTAGAAATGGACGATCTCTTTCTTCAGGCGCTCGGGCACGTCGGCCAGATCGCGCAGATGGTCGTAGGCGCCGTTGCTGATCTTGTCGGTCGGCACCGCGAGCAGCTTGGCGTCGGTGCCGCTCTCGTCTTCGGTGTCGAGCACCGCCACGGCGCGGCATTTGATGACGCTGCCGGCCACGATTGGATGCGGGGTCAGCACCAGCACGTCAACCGGGTCGCCATCGCCGGCGAGGGTTTTGGGGATGTAGCCATAATTGGCCGGGTAGCTCATCGCCACGTTCATGAAGCGATCAACCGTGAGCAGGCCGGTCTCCTTGTCCACTTCGTATTTCACCGGCGGGCCGTAGGCCGGAATCTCGATGACAACGATGAATTCGTCAGGCGCTTTGGCGCCCGCGCTCAGATGCTCAAAACCCATGAGGCTCCTTCTTGATGGCGTGGGGGAGAAGAAAACGGCGCCGGCCTGATGCACAGACGGGCAGCCGTGTAACAATCTGCCCAGTTTACGAGACCCCGCACAGGCGCGTCAGGCGCGGTTGCGCCGCCCGGCGCCCGTCATTGGCCCCGGAACGGTAGAATCGCGTCGTCTTCGGTGCGCGTAGCGTGCTGATTCGATCAAGATCGCAACAAATTGAGGGTTAACACGCATGAGAATCGTGCTGCTGGGTGCGCCCGGCTCAGGGAAAGGGACGCAGGGCGAAAAGCTGGTGGCCCGCTTCGGCATTCCCAAGGTTTCAACCGGTGACGCGCTGCGCGCCGCCGTGAACGAGGGCACCGCCCTGGGCAAACGGGCCAAGGTCGCAATGGACGCCGGCGAGCTGGTGGCCAACGAGATCGTGATTGGCATCGTCGACGAGCGCCTGCAACAGCCTGACGCACGCAAGGGCTTCATTCTCGATGGTTTTCCGCGCAACACCGCGCAGGCCGAAACCCTGGACGGCATGCTCCAGCGCATGGGGTCGGGCGGCATCACCCATGCGTTGCACCTGCATGTGAACGACGAAGAGATCGTCAGCCGGCTGTTGGAGCGCGCCAAGATCGAAGGCCGGGCCGACGACAAGGAAGACGTGATCCGCAATCGCATCGCCGTCTACAACGCCGAAACCGCGCCGTTGATCGCCTATTACAAGGCGCAGGGCGTGGCCCACACGGTGGATGGCATGGGCAGTCTTGAGGAAATTTTCGAGCGTTTGGCCGCCGTGCTGACCGCTTGACGCGGCACTGGATGTAAAAAAAAGCCCCCGCCGGTGCGTCCGGCGGGGGCTTTTTGGTGTGTGGCCGCCTCGATGAGGCTCGGTCAGTCGAGCAGGGGGTTCAGTGCAGGCGCCAGTTGTTCACCGCGCCAGCCCTTGAGCGCCTGCACCTTGGCGTCGCGGCCGTGCAGGGTCAGGCGTTCCAGGTCGGCGCGCGGGGCCAGAAAGCCGGGCGGCAGGTCGAGGGACTCCGCCACCTCGCGAACCGCCGCCTGCAAGGCCTTGAAACGCGCCTTGGTCTCGCCCGCAAACTCGGGCTCGGCCCAGACGTGCACCGGCAGGCCGTTGGCCTGCTCCAGCACCTCGAGCAGCGCCTTGCCATGGCGGCTCAGGGTTTTGTCCGGTAGTACCGCCAGCGTCGCCAGGGCGTCGGGGGTCTGCGGATTGCGCTCGGCCATGCGGTAAAGCGCGGCATCTTCAAGAATCCACTTGCGCGGCCGGTTGCGCTGGGCGGCTTCGGTTTCGCGCCAGGCGGCCAGTGCCGCGGCGCGGCCCTGCGCATCTGCGGGCAGGCGGTTGAGGCCTTTCAGGCGGGTCCAGGCGTTCTCGGGCAGCACCTGGTAGCGCGTCGGCTCGGTCAGCCTTTCGCAATCTTCCAGCAGCCAGGGCAGCCGCCCACGGGCCGCGACCTCGTCGCGCAGCGCCGGGTAGAGCGCGCTGAGGTGGCGCACGTCATCGGCGGCGTAGTCGATTTCGGGCTGGGTGAGTGGCCGGCGTGCCCAGTCGGTGCGCGACAGACTCTTGTCCACCGGCAGGCCCAGGCGCTTCTCGACCAGCCCCGCGTAGCCCAGCTGGTCCCCCAGGCCGATCAGGGTTGCGGCAATCTGGGTGTCGAACACCGGCGCGGGGGTGCGGCCGGTGTGCTCGACCACCAGTTCGAAGTCCTGCCCGGAGGCGTGCAGGACCTTGAGAATGCCGGCATTGGCCATCAGCGCCCACATGGGCGTCAGGTCGTCGATGGCCAGCGGGTCAATGCAGGCATTGAGGCTGCCGTCGCCAATCTGCACGAGGCAGAGCTGTGCGCGGTAGGTGTTGATGCGGACGAATTCGGTGTCGACCGAAATCCAGTCTCGGGTCTGCCACTGCGCGCAGGCCTCGGCCAACTGCGTGGGCGTGTCAATCCATAGGGGTTTCATGGCGTCATATTGAACTGGCTGGCAAATCTTTGGACGGCAGCGGCCGCGAGGCACCCTGGCTTGCGGGCGTGGCGCCCGGCGGTTGCTCAGGCGGCGTGGAGATGGCTGCGCCCATAGAATACGGACTGTCCTTCTTTCCACACGGATGAGTTGATGTCGGTCAATGTCTTAGGCAAGACCTTCGAACTGGCGCTGTTGCGCGCCGGCCCGCAGGATTTCCCCTTCATGCCGAACCGCCACGCCCTGTTCGGGGTGGTGGGCGGTACGCCGGTGTTCATGGTGTACAGCCTGGCCTTGAGCCCGGTCATTGCGCTGTCGATGGCGCTGGGCACCGTGCTGGGCATTTTTCTCGCCACCCGGCTGATTCTGCGCTGGCGCAAGCTCGATGGCCGCTTCGCCCAGACCGCGCACGCGCTGATGTGCACCAACGCGCTGTTGACCGTGCTGATGATTCTGCCGTTCTCGCAGATCGCCCCGTTGCTCAGCGAGCTGGCCGCCAACCCCGAGGCCCCGGTGCCGACCGACATCCCCGGCCTGCCGGTGATGATCATGAACGTGCTCAACATCTGGAATTTTCTGATCACCGCCAATGTGTATCGCCACGCCACCGATCGTGGCTTTGCCATGGGTCTGCTCTACAGCCTCATGAGTTCGGGCGTGGTGCTGGCCACGGTGCTGAGCTTCGGCCTGCTGCTGGGTGGCCTGGGCATCGGCGGCGCCTGATGCACCTGCATGTTCTGGGCATCTGCGGCACGTTCATGGCCGGCATCGCGGCTCTGGCGCGCGAGGCCGGGCATCGCGTCACCGGCTCGGACGCCAACGCCTGGCCGCCCATGTCGACCCAGCTCGAAGCCCTGGGCATCGAGGTCATGCCGGGCTACGACCCGGCCCACCTGGACCCTGCGCCCGATGTGGTGGTGGTGGGCAATGTCATCTCGCGCGGCAATCCGGCCATCGAGGCGGTGCTCAACCGTGGTCTGCCGTATTGCAGCGGACCGGAATGGCTGGCGCGGCACGTGCTGGCCGGCCGCACGGTGCTGGCGGTGGCCGGCACCCACGGCAAGACCACCACCACCGCGATGCTGGCATGGCTGCTCGAACACGCCGGCCTCAGCCCCGGATTTCTGGTCGGTGGCCTGCCCGCAAACTTCGGCGTGTCGGCGCGCCTGGGCGCGGCCGATGCGCCCTTCGTGATTGAGGCCGACGAATACGACACCGCGTTTTTCGACAAGCGCAGCAAGTTTGTCCACTACCGGCCCACCGTGGCGGTGCTGAATAACCTCGAATTCGACCACGCCGACATTTTTCCCGACCTCGCCGCCATCGAGCGCCAGTTTCACCATCTGGTGCGCACCGTGCCCTCGACCGGACGGCTGATCGTCAACGCCGAAGCGCCGGCGCTGGCGCGGGTGTTGGCGCAGGGTGCGTGGACGCCGGTGGTGGCCTTCAACAGTGACGACGGCTGGCGCGCCCAGCCGCGTGCCGGCGGCTTCGTGTTGCAGGTGAGCGGGCAGGCCGAGACCCCCGCCATCGACATGCCGCTGCCGGGTGCGCACAACCGTGCCAATGCGCTGGCGGCCATGGCGGCGGCGGCGGCGATCGGTGTGCCGCTGGCCGCACTGGCCCCGGCCATGGCGGCGTTTCGCGGGGTGCGACGGCGGCTGGAAGTGGTGGGCGAGGTGGCGGGCATCCGCGTCTATGACGACTTTGCGCATCACCCCACCGCCATCGAGGTGACCCTGGCCGCGCTGCGCGAACACGCGCCCGGCCGCATTCTGGCCGTGCTGGAACCGCGCTCCAACACCATGCGTCGCGGCGAGCATGCGGCCGCGTTGCCTGGCGCCCTGTCGGGCGCCGATGTCGTCTACGTGCTGGCGCGGCCCGACCTGCAATGGAACGCTGCCGAAGCGCTGGCCAGGGTTCGCCCGCCGCGGGTGATCTGCGCCACCGTTGAAGACCTGAGCGCGCGCCTGGTTGCCGATGCGGTCGCAGGCGACCGCATCGTGCTGATGAGCAATGGTGACTTCGGCGGGCTGCCGCAAACCCTGCCGCAACAACTACAGGCGGCCCACGCCGCCGGGATTCTTTGATGACCCATGAAATCGACCTTCCGCACCTTGCCGGGCAGGTGCTGGACACGGCCCGCAAGGCCGGCGCCGACAGCGCCGAGCTGATGATCAGCGCCTCGCGCGGCTATTCCCTCAACGTGCGCCAGCAGGCGGTTGAAAGCCTGGAGTTCCAGCAGGACCGCGAGCTGTCACTGACCGTTTACGTAGGCCTGCGCAAGGGCGTGGCCAGCACCGGTGACCTCACCGAAGCCGGGCTGCGCGATGCCGTCACGGCCGCCGTGGACATTGCCCGCGCGACCGGCGAGGACCCCTGTCATGGCCTGGCCGAAGCCGCGCTGATGGCGACCCACTTTCCCGATCTCGACCTCGACCACCCGTGGGACATCGCCCCGGCCGACGCGGTGCTGCTGGCGCAGGAGGCCGAGCGGGCGGCGCTGGCGGTGGACGCCCGCATCCGCCAGAGCGAAGGTGCCGGGTTCTCCAGCCATCGCAGCCATTCGCTCTACGCCAACAGTCACGGATTTCTCGGCGCGCGCACCGGCACCTCGCACGGCTACAACTGCGCCGTGGTGGCGGCAGACGGCGACGACATGCAGCGTGACGACTGGTACACCTATCACCGCCGCGCCGATCAACTCGAAAGCCCCGAATCCGTGGGGCGCGAAGCCGGCCGGCGCGCGGTGCGGCGCCTGGGCGCGCGGCGCATCAGAACCCAGGCGGCACCGGTGCTGTTCGTGCCGGAACTGGCGCGTGGCCTCATCGGTTCGTTCATCGGGGCCATTTCCGGCGGCGCGCTGTATCGCCGCGCCAGCTTTCTGCTCGACGCCATGGACCAGCCGATCTTTCCGGCGGGGGTGTCGGTGCACCAGCGCCCCTACCTGCCGTGCGCGGCCGCCAGCAGCGCCTTCGACGGCGAGGGCGTGGCGACGCGCGACCGCACGCTGATCGACGACGGTGTGCTCAGGGGCTGGGTGCTGGGCAGCTACTCGGCGCGCCGACTCGGGCTGACCACCACCGGCAATGCCGGCGGCCTGTTCAACCTGCTGCTGGAGGCCCCGCGCGAGCCCTTCGACCACCTGCTGAAACGCATGGGCCGCGGCCTGCTGGTGACCGAATTGATGGGCAGCGGCGTCAACGGCGTGACCGGCGACTATTCGCGTGGCGCCGCCGGCTTCTGGGTAGAAAACGGCGAGATTGCCCACCCCGTCGACGAATTGACCATCGCCGGCAACCTGCGGGACCTCTACAAGAACTTCATCGGCTTCGGCGACGACATCCGCCCCTACGCCACCCTGCAGACCGGCTCGGTGCTGGTCAGCGAGATGATGATTGCCGCCCAGGACGCCGCCGACGCCTAGACCGGCAGCGCCGGCGGAAACGGTCCGCGGATGGCCAGCGTCAATCCGCTGGCCTGCTGGTTGACGAACAGCGTGCGGCCGTCCGGCGCGAAGCAGGCGCCGGCCAGTTCGGAGGCGTTGTAGGGGTTGTCGGCGAAGCGATAGAGCCGGCCGTCGGGGCGTACGCCGACCAGGCCGCAATGACGGTCGGTGTCTTCGCAGAGCAGCAGATCGCCCCACGGGGTGACGGTGAGGTTGTCGCAGTGGGCCAGCTGCTGCGGGTCGCGTGATTCCACGAACAGGTCGAGCCCGCCCGGCGCTGCGGCCTCATCCGCGCCGCCTTCATCCGCGCTGGGCACATAACGAAACACCTGTCCGGCCTGACGGGCCCCGCCCGAGGTGCAGGCGAAGTACAGCGTGCCATTGCCCCACCACAGGCCTTCGCCGCGGGCGAACAGGGCCGCGCCGCTGGCGTGCCCGCGTTGCCGCAGGCTGTCGTCGGCGGACGCCACGTCATCGAGGTCGATCCAGCGGGTGGTGAAGGTCTTGCCGGGTTCCATGCGCGAGGCGTCTGGCGTCCAGTTGCGGGTGTCGGCGGCGTTCCAGTCGCGCAGGGCCAGGGCCTGCAGACGGCCACCGGCGGCCAGCCGGCCGGGCTGGTCGGGCAGGTACCGGTAGAGCAGGCTGTCGGGGCGGTCTTCACTCAGGTACACCACGCCGGTTCGGGGGTCGACGGCGGCGGCTTCGTGATTGAAGCGTCCCATCGATTTGAGCGCCAGCGCCTGCACCAGGCCGTCGGCGCTGGCAGGCACTTCGAACACATAGCCGTGTTCGCGCGCGTGCAGATTGTCGATTCCCGACAGCGACTCTTCGCAACTCAGCCACGCGCCCCAGGGCGTGGGCCCCCCGGCACAGTTGCGCTCGGTGCCGGTCAGGCTCAGCCACTGCCGCGCGACGCGTCCGGTCTGTGGGTCGTAGATCAGCGTGGTGGTGCCCCCGCAGGACGGTTCGTCGCCGCCCGGGTCGTAAGCGCGTTGCCGATGATGGGCGCCGAAGCGCGCATGACGTGCGCCAAACGGGCCGCCGCCAAGCCGCGCGCGATCGGGGTCGAGCTCATGGTTGCAGACCAGCCGCACGCCGCCACCGGGGTTGGCAAAGGCGGCCATGCCATCGGCCATGCCCGGCACCAGCAGGCCGTCTGACATTTCGCTGCCGGCGCGTGCGATCACCCGGTACGAAAAGCCCGAGGGCAGGTCGAGAATGCCGCCGGGATCGGTGCGCAGGTCGCCGAAGCCGGTCGCCATGGCCGCTGTGCTGCCCGGCAATGCTGCCGCCCACAGGCGCTGCAGACCGAGGAACGCGCCGGCCACCGCGCCACCTCCGGCCATCAACACGCTGCGGCGTTTCAGGTCCATGGGCGATCTCGCGTCAGGGCGCCGGCGGCGCGCAGGTTTTCAGGTTCATGGCGCGCAGCACTTCGCGCAGGTCGAAGGCCGCCACGTTACCGTCATCGTGCACGGCAAAAAAGGCGCCCCCGGCAAATCCGGGGAAGGCGTGCTGGGTCATCCACACGCCGTCGGTATTGAGCGTGATCTGGCCCGAGAAGCTGCCGTGATATTCCAGGCTGCGGCGCTCGAACACATGAAAATAATTGGCCTGCTTGCCCTGGTCGGCGGCGAACCACCAGCCGCTGCCGTCGGCGCAGGTGTACAGCGCGATGCCCTCGGGTTGAAAGTGAAACACGCCACCGCCCATGCGCTGGCCGCTGAAGCGGCCATCCAGCCGAAAGACCTTGATGTTGCGTTCGGCGTGCTGCTCCTCGTCGGCCACCATGAGCAGGCCCTGCGCGGCATCGCCCCAGATGGACTCGACGATCTTCAGCACGCCGCGGCCTTCGGTGTCGCCAAAGTGGCGCTCGGGCCGGGCCACGAAGCCCTCGGCGGTTTCCCGCAGCAGGAACTGCTGCACGCGCTGGTCCAGCTCGGCGGCGGGCGGAATCGCTCCGTCGGCGGTCTCGTAGTTGTCGGTGACCCAGACCCGGTAGTCGCCGCTGGCCAGTTTCTGTGCCCACAGGCCGTAGGGTTTGCGCAGGGGCCGTTCACCGTCGCCGCCAAAGTGCATCAGGGGTTCGAAACCTGGCAGGCGCAGCACCTGCACGCGGGGGTTGTCGCGCTCCACGACCAGCGCCAGATCATCGATCACAAACACGCCGTTGGGGCGTTCGAACTGCCCGAGTTCGGTGCCCGATTGACCCACCTTCTGCAAAGGTTTGCCGGTGCTCGCGTCGTAGACCAGCAGGCGGTCGGTTTCCTTGGCGGTGGCCAGCAGCCAGTGCTGGCCGTCCGGCCCGTGCCAGACCGCGACCGAATCGACGTTGTCCTGCGGGTCGCGTTCGGTGGCGTAGCGCTCGGCGACGGTGGTCAGACCGGCGACCTCGGGAATCGGCGCCTCACCCAGGTCATCGACCAGGTCGTGGAGGCGCTCACAGGCCGCCAGGGGCATCAGCAGCGCGGCGAGCAGGGCGGCCCGGTATGCGGCGCGACGTGGGGCGGAGAGCGTCGTCATCTCAGAAATTGGCCTTGAGGCCCAGTTCGTAGGTCGGGCCATATTCTTCGTATTGCGAGTTGAAGCGTCGGTCCTGGAAGTAGGCATAGAACGGTTCGTCGTTGATGTTCACGGCATTGACGTAGAGCTGGTAGGCGTCGCTGAAGCGATAGCTGCCGGTGAAGTCCAGCTGCAGGTGCGCGTCGGCGTAGCGGTCGGTGGCAGGGTCGTCCAGTTCACCAATCTCGTCCAGATATTCGCTGCGATAGGTGGCCGCCAGGCGCAGGCTGAAGCCGTGCTTTTCCCAGCCCAGCGCCAGGTTGCCCAGCGTGTCGGACTGGCGCGGCAGCGGCGTGCCGCCGCTGCGGAAGGGCAGGGTGGCGTCACTGTCCACCAGGGTCAGGTTGGCCAGCAGCAGAACGCCGTCGAAAGGCGCGGGCAGCATCGAGAATTTCTGCGAGTAGCTGAACTCGGCCCCGTAGAGGTCGGCGGTGTCGCCGTTCAAGGTGGTGATGGCCTCGTCGAAGTCGGCGAACGGCCCCGGCTGGCCGGCCACGTCGGAGACGACGAAGAAGTCCTTGAGGCGCTTGTAGAACAGCCCGGCCGAAATCAGCGCCACGCCACCGGGATAGAACTCGAACGAGAGGTCGACGTTGTCAGACGTCAGCGGGTCGAGATCGGGATTGCCGAACTCGGCGCTGCGCTCGAATGCGCCGTCGTCGTCTTCCTCGATCTCGATGGCGGTACGCGGCGCCGCCTGCTCGAAGCCCGGCCGCGCGATGCTGCGCGACAGCGATGCCCGCAACAGCATCCGCTCGGTGAATGCGTAACGCAGGTTGAGGCTGGGCAGCACGTCGGTGTAGTGCGTGTCGGCATTGAGCGGCTGGAACTCCGGATCGCCGCTGCCGCTCTCGGGGTCGATGGTCAGGCGGGTGCCGCGGGCGTCCGATTCGGTGCGCTCGACGCGCACGCCGCCCACCAGCCGTGCCGGGCCCATGTCGACCCTTGCCATGAGGTAGCCGGCGTAGATGTCCTCGTCGAGCCGGTAATCCTCGATGCGCGAATCGATGGCGCTGTCGTCACCGTTCAGTTCGAAGTTGGCGCGATTGGCGTTGAAGAAGGTGCTCAGGGCCTGGCGCGACAGGATCGGCCCGAAGCTGCCCAGCGGATAGTTCACGTTCTGGCCGGCAAAATCGGCGAGCGTGAAGTCGTCGCCGAAGCCGTCGTAGATTTCGGCATCGGTGTTGCCGATCTTGTCGCGCAGGCGCGCCTTGGCGCCCACTTTCCAGAATCCCGCCCAGGGGCCGATCAGAGTGTCGCGCTGCAGGTTGAGTGCCAGCGCGGTTTCGCGTTCGCGGGCGAAGGTGTGCTCCAGGGCAATCTCGTCCAGCGCGTAGGTGGCCGCATCGGCAAAGGCGGGGTCATCGCTGAACAGGCGGGGCTGCTTGCGCTTGGCCAGGTCGTAGCCGACCGCCAGCTCCTCGCCGACGAAGCGGGCGCCCAGCCCGTTGGGCGTGTCTTCTTCGGCCTGGGCGAAGCCCAGCAGGTAGTCGAGCGTGTAGGCGCCGAAGCGATTCTCGGCGCCGAGGGCGGTGCTGACAATGGTCTGGGTTTCCTTGCGGGCCTCGCTGAGCTTCTCGATTTCGCTGTCGGCGAAACGGGCGCCGTTGTCGCTCAGTTCGGTGATCTGTTCGTCGTTGAAGGCGTAGACGTTGGTCAGCTGCACTTCGTCATCACTGAAGTCGCTGTACAGCGTGCGCCAGTAAACGTCGGTGGCGTCGTTCGGCCGGTAGTCGAAGTTGAGCGTCGTACTGAGGCGCTCGCGGGTGATGGTGTAGTCGCGCTGCTCGGCTTCTTCCAGACCACGGAACGCGCCGTCGGGGCCTTCGAGGTCTTCGAAACCGGGTGTCTCGATGCCGTCGGAGCCGAAATCACGGTCGAACCAGCTCAAGGCGCTGGCCACCCCGAAGTTGTCGACGCCTTCGCCGACGCTGAACAAACGCGTACCCGCGACCGCCAGCTTGGGGCTCCAGGCGTCGGCGAGGTTGTTGTAACTGCCCTCGCTGCGCAGGCTGAGGCTGTTGCCGCGGTCGAAGGCGGTCGCGCTTTTGAGCGCCACGTTGCCGCCCACCGAATCGCCATCCATGTCCGGGGTGATGGCCTTGACGATTTCCAGGCGCTCCAGCAGGTCGGAGGCGATCACGTCGAGGTTGACCTGGCGGGAGTCGGCTTCCGGGCCGGGCACCCGCAGACCGTTGATGGTGGTGCTGGACAGCGCCGGATCGATGCCGCGAATGATCACGAAGCGGCCTTCACCCTGATCGCGGGCAATCGACAGGCCCGGCACCCGCTGCAGGGCCTCGGCGACGTTCTGGTCCGGAAACTGGCCGATCGCGTCGGCCGAGACGATGTTGCGCAGACTGTCGGCGTTGCGCTGCTGATTGAGTGCGCCCGCCTGCCCGGCCACCTGGCCGATGACCAGAATGTTGTCGATGGGCTGCACGTCGTCGCCGATGACGATGTCGAGACGCGGGGGCACGTCGGCCTGCACCGTGATGTCGGCCTGCTCGACCGGCGCACCCAGGTATTCCACGATGATCTGGTACTGGCCGGGGGCCACACCGATGAACCGGTAGCGGCCGTCGCGCCCGGTGACGGCCTCGGCGCCCGAGGGTTCCAGACGCACCAGCGCCCCTTCAAAACCGATGGTGCCGGAGTGATCCAGCACGCGGCCGCGCAGTTCCTGAGCGCCGGTGTCGGTTTGAGCGCCCACCGGCAAGGCCAGTGGCATCAACAGCAGAACGGCGCCAAGACGGCGCAAGCGCGGATTCATCGAGTTCCCCGGTTGGGGCCGCAGGACGTCCTGCGGCCGATTTTCGGGGCACGCTAGCCGGCGCCCGTGAACGTCCCGTGACAGGGAACCCCGCACGGCACGGGCGCGACCGGGGCCGCGGCGGCCGCTGCGTTACCGGGTGAAGGCGAAACCGAAGCCGATGCGGGTGATCGAGCGGTTGTAGTCGATCAGGCTTTCGCCGTAGCCGTGAAACAGGCGCAGCATGTAGAACATGTAGCCGTCGTTCGAGGGCCATGTGTAGTTCAGGCTGATGGCGCCCTTGCCGGTGGAGGGGTTGCCGCGCACCATCAGGTCGCCAAGGCTGCCGCCACCGAGCTGTCGCTGGATGTGGGCTTCCGCATAACCCATGAAGCGATAGATGTCGGGGTTGTCATCGCCCTTCGGGTCCATGGGATCGTCCTTGCGGTCTTCGGGCAGCCGGTACCAGAACTTGATGTAGCGCAGGTTGCGACCCTTGGCCTGGAACGGGGTGATGTAGAGGCGGTTCCAGCTTCTGGAGTCCGGCAGGCTCTGGCCATTGGATTCATGCTCCAGCCCCACATCCACGCCCCAGTGGTGCCAGATTTCGGGGTCGGGCGTCCACCGGTAGAAGAACTCCGGGTTGTAGTTGGTTTCGCGAAAGGGCCGCGAGCGCTCCTGGTCGTAGATCTGCCAGAACGATTTTTGCGTGTAGCCGAAGAAAAAATTGCTGGCGAACAGACGCTGTTTGGCGCTGATTTGGAACTCCATCTCGGTGTCGAGGCCCTCGACCCCGCGTCCGTAGGCCGCCGGCAGCACGTACATGGGCCGGTGGGTCGACAGCCCGCGTGAAACCGAGACGATGGCGTAGGCATTGGGATCACGTTCGCCAATCTGGAAGCCGTCGCTGGCCAGTTTTTCCGGATCCTGGGGTGGGGGCACGCCGCCCTTCTTGGCGGCCTCCTTGTCCGTAGTCGGCGGCGTGGCGGTCAATGGCTGTGGTCCCGGCGGGGGCAGGTTGCCGCGGTCATCGACTTCGGCCCGTGCGGTCGCCGACAGGGCAAGGCAGAGCAGGGCGATGAGCGGGGCATAGCGGCCCGCTGAGGTGGAGGTGCGCATGTCAGATCAGAACTCGGCAGTTTCAGGAAAGGGGCGTGACCAGGGCATCAAGGTAGGGCTGCATGATGCGCTCGACGCGGCAGATGCGGGCGTAGTGCCGCAGCGTATCGAGATGGACCTGATTGCGCTGCAGGGCTGCACGCAGCGCGTCCACCGCAAGGTGCGGACCAATCTTGTTGCGGAACTTGAACATGTCGGCCAGGGTTTTTTCCAGGCTGTAGACCTGCACTGCAACGCCGTGCAGCACCCGCACTTCCACGCCTTCGGTGAAGGCGGCGTCGCCCATCCGGGCAATCCACAGGCTGGGCTCGGCCAGTCGCGGCCTTGCGGCGCGGCGTTCGATCGCCAGGTCCACGGGTTCCAGCGGCATGGGCATGACCTTGTGCAGGGTCAGCGCACTGCGCAGGCAGAGCACGCCGTTGGGCACCGCCCGGGCCACGCCGGCCCAGACCAGCGGCGGGTCGAGGCGCATCCCGGCCGGCACGTAGCGACCGCGGCCAATTTTCTTGATCAGGCCGTGTGCCAGCAGGCGCCGCAGCACTTCGGCCTGTATGCCCAGCGGCGCCAGGTCCACAGGCCGCAACACGCCCTGGCGATTGGCCAGGGCCATGACCCGTTCAGCGTGACTGCAAGGCAACGGCAATGACATGCGCCGGTCGTGTTGGTTTGGGAATATTCAAATCAAAATACAATAAGTCGTCACTGATGTCGTGCATTAAATAAATGTGACAAATGCCTGTAGTTAAGCGATTTACTGACGATCAGGTTCTGATAACCAGTGCAAAAGGTCGATGACGCCTGAAGCGCGGCAAGCTAGCCGCATTCTGGTGACCGCGGGCGTCTTGGCGCGACGTCTGCTCCTGCGCAAGGCCCTGGGCTATCCTTGGCTGCATTCAGGGAGGGCCTGCGGGCGTGGTTCATCACTATCTTCCAGCGGTGTTCGCGGTGGGCATGGCGCTGGCCTTCTGGTCGGCCGACCGGCGCTCGCCGACCAGCATCGCCCTGGCGGTGTCGCTGGGCTCGCTGGGGGTCTCCATTGCCTTTCAGGTGTTGCTGTTCGATCCGCGGCTGACCGAAATGCTGCTGCCCTGGTCGGCGCCAATGGCCACCTTCGAGGGCTTGACCCTCGCCGCGGTGCTGGAATGGCTGCTGCGCCTGCGGCGCACCCTGCCGGTCCGCCCGGGCGCGAACATCCGGTTCGGCGATCGCGTTCTGCGTTGTGGACAGGTATCGGCGCTCATTTACGTGCTGGCCTCGTTTGCCGCGCCGGAGCTGCGTTTCGCGACCTTTCTGCAGGCCTACGATCAACACGGCTGGGGGTTCGCCGCGCTGCCGGGGTTCTGGGTGTTCGCCATTCCCATCCTGGCCACCACGCTCTTCGGTCTGGTCGGCGTGGTCGAGCTGATGCGCGGCCGGCCCGACCCCGCCGAAGGGGTGCGCCTGATCGCCATGACCATCGCCACACCGTTCCTGATTGCCGGCTTCGTGATGCCCATCGATTACGCCGCCTTCAGCCTGGTGCTGGGCGAGGTGAGCTTTCTGGTGGGTGCCGTGCACTATCACGTGCTGCAGGGGCAGCGCGGGCAGTTCATGAGTCGCTTCCTGTCGCCGCAGGTGGCGCGCCTGGTGGCCGAGCGCGGGCTGGATCGCGCCATGCAGGAAAACCAGTTGGAGATCAGCGTCATCGCCTGCGATCTGCGCGGCTTCACCGCTTACGCCAGTGCCGTTGAATCCCGGCAGGTGCTGCGGGTGTTGCGCGAGTACTACGACGCCGTGGGCCGCGTGGTGGGCACGTTTGGCGGCACCATCAAGGACTACGCGGGTGACGGCATTCTGATTTTGGTGGGCGCGCCCCTGCCCATTGACCACCATGCCCGCTGCGCGGTCGAAATGGCGCGGCAGATCCGGCAGGAAACCCGGCGCCTCATCGCGCAATGGAACGTGCCCGGCCACACGCTGGGCATCGGCATCGGCGTGGGCACCGGGGTGGTGACCGTCGGCGTGATTGGCGCCGCCAGCCGGCTGGAGTACACCGCCGTGGGCCCCACGGTGAACCTGGCCTCACGCCTGTGCTCGGGCGCCGCCGATGGCGAGATTTTGATGGACCAGCGCACGGTGGCCTATGTCGGAGAGATCGGGCTTTCGGCGCGGCCGCCGGTGCGCGTCAAAGGCATCGCCGAGCCGGTGCCGCATTTCGCGCTGTTCGCCGAGCAACGCGCCCTCGATGCAGCCCAGCGCACCCCGGCCGTCATACAGATCGACTGACGAGACGCTAGTCTTTCGGGCTGCATGAAAAACTCCTTCGACTCACGCCAGTGGCCGCTGCTGCTGGCGAGCACCCTCACGGTCATGGCCGGTGCCGCGCTGGCCCCGGCACTGCCCACCCTGCAGGCCGTGTTTCACGACACCCCGCATGTCGCGCTGCTGACCCGGCAGCTGCTCACCGTGCCCGCCCTGTTCATCGTGCTGGCCGCACCCATCGCCGGCTGGCTGGTGGACCGCGTCGGCCGGGTGCGGCTGCTGGTGGCGTCGATTCTGCTGTACGTGCTGTCGGGCAGCGTCGGCGGCCTGCTGGACCGGCTCGACCTGATCCTCGTCAGCCGCGCCCTGCTGGGTGTGGCAGTGGCCGGGATCATGACCAGCGTCACGACCCTGATCGCCGATTACTTCGACGGCCTGACGCGCGAGCAGGTGTTCGGCCGGCAGGGCGCGTTCATGAGCTTCGGCGGGGTGGTGTTCCTGATTGGCGGCGGCCTGGCTGCAGACCTGCACTGGCGCGCCACCTTTCTGGTGTACACCGTGCCCGCCGTGCTGCTGTGGTGGGCCGCGCGCCTGCCCGAGCCGGTGGTGACGCGGCCGCTGGCGGCGGCGACGCACCCACGGCTGCCCCGCGCCAAGATCGGCCTCATCTATGGTGCGGGCCTGACCGGCATGATGATGTTCTACGTCATTCCGGTGCAGTTGCCCTACCGGCTGGTGGACATTTCCGGCGCCAGCGGCACCGTCACCGGCTTCACCATTGCCCTCAGCAATGTGGCGGGCACCGTCGCCGGCGTGTCGTTCGCGCGGCTGCGGCGACACCTGCAACCGCTGCAGATCGTCACCCTGGTCTATGGGCTGATGGCCATCGGCTACCTGCTGATCGGGCTGGCGCAGCACACGCCCATGGTGCTGGCCGGGCTGGCACTGGCCGGATTCGGGCTGGGCCTCACGGTGCCCAACCTGTCGACCTGGCTGTCGAGCTTCACCCCGCCGGCGATGCGTGGCCGGGTGATGGGCGGGCTCACCGCCGCGGTGTTCATCGGGCAGTTCGTGTCGCCGCTGGTCGCGCAGCCCTTCGTTAACGCCTACGGCACGGCCGGGCCGTTTCTGGCCGCCTCGGTGCTGTTGGCGGTGCTGGGTGGGGTGGCGTGGGGGTTGCGGAACAAGGCCTAGGAGCCTGGGCGGCAGAAAGCACTGACGCTACGATAGGTCATGCCGACGACCTACCGCCCGTACGCCCCTGACCAGCTTCTGTTGCTTCCCGCTTCGCTCAAGGAGTGGCTGCCGGAGTCGCAC